>JGI24021J15306_10007179_pt1 | contig 13538 bp, 9 predicted proteins | sample Ectturendosymbi1_FD_15306 | JGI IMG/M metagenome (IMG submission 15306) | reverse complement strand
GAAAACCCCAAGATACTTGACGCAGGTTGTTCGCGTAATGGTTTTGTCATTGATTTTTACATGAAAATCAGGAAGTTGGTTATTTTTACGACTTACATTCATGTATGAGGTTTTCGAATAGTTCAAGGACAACTTGTTGAAGTGCAGCTGAAGCATGTGTAGTAAAGATTTTTATATATATGCTCCGAAAGCTGATTCTTTGCCAAGCCATTCATGACAATCATGGCAGGCAGACATTTGTCGACTGCACATTGAAAAGACGTGTTGTGATTCGTCGGTTTCGGATTACATGCACTTCTTTTGCTCCATGTACAAAAGAATGAAACATTACCTCAGGAAACGTTTCTTTGGTGGACCTAAGCACGGTCAGACCTCGCTTACTCGAACTCCGAACAACCAGAATCCCCGCTATCTGAAACAAAACTGCTACGAACGGATGCCTCCCAATGCACTTCACCCCAGTGGATATTTTTATTTTATTCAACAATAAAATTTATCTGTCAATATTTTGGCTTGAAAATTGGTGGTATGTTGTAAAACACCCAAATACACCTTTTCTGCAAGTTTGGTGGGGTTCGTGGGTGCTGGCTGGCAGAAAAGTGGCTTGAACTTCAAAACATCCCGAAATCTGTGTTTTTTGCCGCTAGGATCTTCCACCAAAAACGTTTCACCTTTTTTGATCATCACTGCAAAGAAAAGGTCTCTACCGAGACTTTTTGTGAAGGAAGTTTATTACCACCTTGTTTAGTTTAGACTCTACAACCCTTTGAAAGGACACAGATAGGGTTTCTGGCCTGAGCGAAAAATAGTTTTTTCCTTAAAGTAGGGGTGGGGAATCTGCATCCCGCGGGCCAAATGCGGCCCGCGTGAACATTTGATATGGCCCACATCAGAATTTTCGTTACCCAATTTATAGCAAAAGATCACGTCAAGATGAAGCTCCACCATAGGCAGGTACTTGGACAGTAAGCCAGAAGCCTCTACCCCTTAAGAGTGTATGTCATAAGAAGCCTCTATCCCTCGTAGCAAGACAAAGGTATAATTTTAGGATACAATCTGTTGTTATTTACGGCTCGCCAGGGATAAAATCCATAATTTATTCCACCCGTGATGGTAAATATGTTCCCAGCCCCTGCCCTAAATTTACGTCACAATCAAGTCACGGGTGCGCGCGACCTATCTCGAAAGATGTGGCGCAGTATCACGGATCCAATGATGCCTTCGCTGACTCTCCAGCTCAATCCATTTAGATGTCATGGCTGATCAAATCTAGTCGGAACAAAAAAGTGGCTCGCGCGGGACTTAAAGGGTTCGGTCCGACACGGAAATTTAGGAACGGATGTGTCAAATCAGTAGAAAAAAACGCTGAACCGGATTATGCCAACTGTCATTTATTTGTTTATTAAATCACAATGGAAGTGTGAAAGACAATTTTTTATGCATAATAAATGCAACAGTAGCAGAACTTGCAGGACGCAGTTAGGTCTCTTGTACAGTTCTTTTTCGCGTTTAATCTCATTCTGAACGCATACTAGCTTACGTACATCGATCGGATCTGCTACCAAACAAAAAAAGCACTGAGTGTTTCATTTAGTCATGTTCCACACGCAGTCTACATATTTGCTGAAATTGACAGTTCGTAGAAGTCTACTGTATTTTTTTCTGTTACCCTTTGAGCGTCCGCTTAGTGGAGTTCTACTCTATTGCACATCGTCACTCGTGTTTACACTGCTGGCATTTGCTCTGGAAAGAATTTCGCTCTTTATATTTTCGATTTCGATTATCCGGATACCTCGCTAACCCGACAGTATTTGGCGAAACAAAGTAGTCTGGATAAAGGATGTCTGACATTAACACATTTACCAAGGTATCTACGGGACATCTTGCAAGTATATTTCCTAGGTTGCAATGTTATATTTTATTTTGCTATTGCTCAAATTGTCCAACAGGTCTATCAGACAGTTTGACAACTACGTTGCATTGATGCAGAAAACCTGAGTCTACTCTGCATTTACACATTTTCGTGTAGTGGTTTACTTAAGTGAAGTCTATGATAGTAGTTGAATTTCTCTGGTGGAACTTACTGTTTGTGGTAAAACATATATCGTACCTGTATTAACACTGGCCCTCGAGGAACACTCTTTCTTACATTTTGAAGAAGGAGAATGTACTGAGTAATTGTTCTGTTCTAGTTAACTTGCACTACTTTTTGTAGTAAATTGCACTGAGGAAAATGTTTTGTACAAAAAGTTACATATTTCTTGCCCCAAATTAACGAAATATAAGCTTAGGGTTTTAAACGAAAACAAGAGTATTTTTTTCACTTGAGAGTAGTGCACATGTACACTAAACTATTTTTCATTTTGCTGTGAGTGAGCGTTTTTACAACAGGCCAAAGCCCATTATTTGCTTCTTACCAGGGCGGTTGAGGTTCGCTACGGCGGTTTACTCAGCTTGGTGGTTGATTGAACACCCAGCTTTTCGACTGTATTGTAAGGCTGATGTTCTATCGCGGACCTGTCTCCGCCTACAAGCTATTTTTATTGTCATTATTATCCCGCAGAGGCGATAAAGTTACGCTTCACAACACACCTGCGCAACCGCAACAAACTCGTTCACAGAAAGATCGCTACTTCAATATAGCTCCATGCGCGCCCAGCTACGTTTTACTAGTGTACGCAATTAAGCTCTGAATAAAGCAAGCTGCCAAGTTCAGGAAACACAGTGAACAAAATGATAACAAGACCGAATGAAGGGTTGAAAACCAGTGTCACCTTTCCAGTACTCTACTGGTCACACAAAATGTGAAACCAGCAATTAACTCTTTAAATGTGACACAAACCATTTCAAACTGCTCTCTTCTCAAACAAAATTCTACGAATATATAATCTGCACAAGCTGAAGGCAAGTCCGTGATTACACTGCAAGAGTATGGATTGTCTGTCCATGCGGTCTAACGTTCGTAGTAAAAGTAAATAATTGGAAAAGCACAATTTTCCCGTTTCCCCCCCTAAATGTACCAACCGAAGAAATTTAAAATTCAAGCGGCAAGATTTGACTAACATCATTAGAATCAAACAACTTTGCCCTCATGGGCGAATGATAACATGCGTTTGCACACGAAAGAGCAGATATTTACAAACAAATCACAACTAAATTACGCAAAGCTCACCTGCTTTCAGGACGAACTGGTTTTTACCCGAACCTGTCGCACTCTACTATCAGCGTCAGGCAATACTTGTGTCACACAACCAAGTTGGCACGTACTGCGGGGAAATAGCCACGTACAATAGTACCGCATCTTTCACGGCGAGATTCTTCTGCACACCTTGCCACTTTTGACGAATTTGCATTGTTTGCAAACATTCCTTTTGTCAGCATCGTCAAACATTTCTCAGCCATGTATGGCAACTGTGTCGATCGTGCAAATCCACAACTGTGAGTGAGGCTATTACTCTAAGTCTCTGGGGCTAACATTGGGCCCAGCGTTTTGTCATTGAGCAAAGGCATGCATCGTCACTTTTGTGCATTCCGTACGCCTTACAAGCTTTGCTCGCACGAAGAGCGTGGTCCACTGAGGCTAACCAATCCCTTATATCCAGGGTTACCATCGATCCAGAATCATCACCAGGGGCGATTTTCCTACCCAAAATGAAATAAAATTTGGTGAAATTTTTTTTCGCACAACTATCGTCAGATCATATATTTGCATATTTATCTCCAGGCACAATTTGCTTCAACAATGTCTTCTTCTTAAAACCAACTCGTGCATCTCGAATCCCTTTTTGCAATCGTTACGGAAAACGTTTTTCGCTTGTTTATTTCTTGACTGAATTAAATGCTAAACTTTCGCTACAAAATAAATCTTCCTCGGATTCTTAACCAGCCTAGACAGCTTACAAAGCTAACAATGCCCTATAATGCGTTACGTCTTTGTGCTGCAAGATTACACTGGTTTTGTGATCTCACAAACCTTGATTACAAAATATTGAAGATGAGATGAAAATGGTCTGAATATGTCGGTATATATGTCTGTATGTGTCTGTATATGTGGTCTGTATATATGTCAAATATTGCCTATTTAAAGTTCTTATGCTACAGAAAATAAGAAAAAATAAAGACGCAAGTCTCACTTTAAGAACATTTCGTAAGAGTAAGGACAATAATATTTTATGAGACGTGGTAGCCTACTTCAAGGAAAAAGAAATTTCTTAGAAATAAGAACGGTATGGTAGCCCTGTTTTTATATAAGACTGCCTTGGTTCAGAAAGCTCTTAACCAATAACTTTCTTTCACTGGATCGTACGCGCACTGGTAGTATATTTAAATAAACAGGAGATGAATTCTAAATTCAGTTATAGTTCAACCTTGCCATCAAGTTTTAGCCCCTTGGTTGTCGGTGGGTTTGCTTGATGTGCTCTCGTATGGACTTGATTCCTACTTTCCTGAAAATTTTCCACTGGCAGTTGTACCAAAACAGTGGTCTTCAACCAGTGGGGCATGGCCTAATGGTAGGCCATGACGCCTTTTCCATTGGTCCACAGAGCTTGGTATAAATCAAAATGACACCATCATGAGACATGTGTAATGATGTCTTTATGATCAACTAAGATAGACAAATCGCAAAAAATTGACCCGAATGTTACGTTTGTGACATAACTCTTACATAATCATGCTGGTTGAAGCTGTGTTTGCGAGAATTGCTATGGTATAACATTGCAATTGTTATAGCACTGCAGCTAATGCTAACCTAAATTATAGTAGTGTCCAATCTACGAAATTATAAGCTTTTGGGCCACCACCAATATCTTTCCTGGTTGCAATGGGCCACCAACAATATCCTACCTAGTTGATTCGGCCGTGAGCAGAAAAAGGTTGAAACCCCTTATCCTAGAACCATCAACCTGTTGTCAAAAAGGGGTTCAAAGCGGGATATATGCAAGAATTGGAACAGGCTACCATTAAACGTAAGGCGGCAAACCTTCTGCAGGTTAGACTTGAAAACTTGAAATTTAGTTGGTTCAAACTGTGCAGCCCAGGTTGACGCGTGATGGGAGATATCGACAGTTCCGGCGCATTTAGTTGTGGTAGAGATCTGGCGTTTCCAGCTGGAAATAATGGATTGACAACGCGGGGCTTGACCGCAGACGTGAGGCACGATTTCATCTTTTCATGGTTTGTAAACATGGTCTGGCGTGAGGTCCTTTGCTAAACTTCACAAGAAAAAGTGAATCCATATCACTTTGAAGTAACACCTTTTTTCCTTCGACAAAACACAACTATGCCAATAACACTGAAATTCCTCGTGTTATGTCAAATTTAGCGCAGAATAATCCTTAAGAAGGGTAAATGTTTTCTAAAATTCTGTTTAATGCAGTCGCCAACAATATTTGTCGGTGATCAACATCAGCACATCAAATACATCAACTACCACACAAAACAACAACAAAAACAAAAACACCAACAACTGCAAGAACCAAGTGATGGTGAGTACAATTGAACAACTGATTAAAACTTGCATAACTGGGGAACGTCTTGTGAATGTTATAAAAAGCGACATTTTATTTTGATCTGCATTTAAAGCAATATCAAAAACATGAGAAAAAGGCGTTTGTAATTTTAATTTCATGTTGTTTACTGAAACAGATATAACTTTTTGACAGATAAGCCGTTCGTCAATACACTGTGGACAACAGTGGGAGGAATGTTGGTCTTAACGTTGTCGATCATACTTGGTCTGTACTTTATAAACATCCCGACAGGTATAGCAAACAAATCAGAGACCATTATTGAAAGTAATATGAATGCTGCAGTGCTGTACACTTTGTCACTTATTACATGAATCTAACAATTCGACAAGAAATAGTTTGTAATATTAACTTTTTGTCGGATGGTTTAATGTTTTCTAATCGTTTTTTACTCACTAGCCTAATTGCATTTAATATTCGTGCTTCATTTGTGTGACTATTTTCATCTCTGCTGAAATTATTCTTTTAAGGACAAGACTTACGAACGCAATTGCGTTTCCGTCATCGAAACGTGACCCGGTTTTTGAATCCAACACCAGTTCCGGTTCAAATCATAAAGTTTGATGGTTTAGAAATGGAAGAATTTGGAAGAAGTGGGTTTTTATCAACAGAACAAGTAGACCGACCAATCACATTTTATAACATTCAGGAATTGTTCCAGTTGGCAGAGGAAGAAGGAAAGCGTTACATTGACGAAAATAATAAATACGAAAGAATTGATGAATTCACTGCAGCCAAGTATCAAAACATCATCGGCGTGGTTGGAGCAGCAGGTATCGGAAAGACTACATTGGCCAAAACTATGCTCGACCTCGCATTGAATCTAACACAAAACGAACGGGAATATGTTTTTTATCTGCCTCTGCGATCGATTGATTTTGGAAGAAAAATGAACGTCCTGGAGTTTTTAATGAAGTACACTTTGCCCAGCTGGAAGCACAGCAATGACAAGGACATGGAATATCTTGATGAAATTCTTAATGCTCACCTTACTTACATAATAATAGATGGACTGGATGAAGTTGATTTGAATAAACTAAGGAAGAGGTCATCTGATGTCTCATTGTTCGATTACACTTTTCCGGATCAAATCTTAAAAAATCTTTTATCAGGACATCTTCTTCCAAACGCTAAGAAGCTTATTACTTCCAGGCCAGCAGCATTCCATGAGATTGATCCACTTTACAAACCACTGTTTGTTGTGAAATTGTTAGGACTTGGGGAGTCTTCTCAACTATTACTCATTGAACAACTGTGCTCCAAATCTGAGTATTCAAAAGTCAAAAATCATTTCGAAACTCACCCGGGCCTGTCTAGATTTTGTTTCAACCCAATGCACTGCATCATGCTAATAAGGTATATTCAGAAAACGCACCATCACCAAAACATTGCTTCATCAGTATCTGAAGTGTTTGCAGCTACATTTGACGATTGCATCAGATCAGTTCATTTCAAACACAAACCTGAGAATCTGAGTTTATTAACTGAGCTGGCACTTCGGGGTGTTAAAGAAAATAGATTCATTTTTACTTACGCAGATGTTACTGAAGGATGGGAAGTTGTTGAAGTCTTTTTGAAGCTTAAGATCATTACCAAAAAGGATTTTCATGTTAAGATTCTGGACGGTGACAAAAGATTTTTCTTTGCACATCTTCAGTGGCAGGAATTCTTCGCATCTGTTCATTTGATGTTTGTCGAGTCGTTGGAGGGTTTCCAACAACTTCTGCCACAGCTGAGTGAACCTCGATGGCACTCAGTGACACAGTTCTTGTTTGGCTTTTACCGCTCAAAAGTGGAAGATGTGATGTCTGTAATGTTTTCAACATACTCCAAAACTGATTTTGAGGCCAAGAAGCTTTTGTTACTGAATACGATTCCTTCTAAACTACCCCTGGGAACGCTGAAAAAACAAGACAAATTCTTTACAGTTTGCGCATGGGCTTTCGAAGCTTACAACGTTAATGTCACTCAGCAAGTATATAGGTCCTTTCCTCAAAGTTTACACCTTATGCAACATATAACTCCTAGTGATATCGCGGCTCTCTCCTTCATACTCTTCCGTGTGGAGAAACCAATTGCCATTAATTTGGATTACGGAATGTTTCATGGGCACGCTCTTAGTCAGTTTTTGCATGTTACCAGGCAAACTAGTCACCAAGTAAGTGTTTGAATAGTACTTTCACTGTATCCCTAGTTTTACTGCAGTTGTAATTAGGCTACTGTTTAATGTGTCTTTTTTGGCCTTCTGTTTTCGCATAAACAGTGGATTAATTTTAAAGTTTTAACCATCAATATAAGGACATTTTTCACATTTTTTCAACGAATACAAACTTTGTTATAATCACAACACTGATGTGCGCATTACATATCATTTTCTGTCTATCTTATACAACCAGGTTTCTTGATGCAACATGGAACCTTATTTCTGGAACCTTTCATGTTAATGTTGCAACTGTTAACCGTTCAGAAATCTATGAACTTTGTATTCGTTTCGATTTCATAAAAAAATATACTTTTGATCACTAATGAACATGATTATATTCTTTAGGATTAAACACGATTCTTGTGCACAAGCAGAAATTTGATAGAAATGAGTATGCTTCACGTTTTGAGTGGTACAACAACATCTTATTGGTCCTTTTTAATTCATAAGTGTTACTTTTTTGGTCGCAACACACTCTAGTGAAAACAAAATTTATTAAGAAACGTAAATATTTATATTTTCTTAGGCTGAATTTCATTTCATACTCACTGATCTTAGCTACAAACTAAGTAAATGATATGGTTGTTGAACCCGTTACAACGACAAACGCGAAATAAGTTCAGCTGCAAAACACCAATCTTAGTGCTACGACATTTTCCTTCCAAGTACTTTGGAACAAGAATGCCACACAAAATCTCATGTTGTTTTGTGAAAAAGCCAGGGAAATATCGTTTAAGTATAGCGACAGTTTCATTTACCTTTCAAAGAAAGCAATCATTCAGTTCAACCAGTCATTCTACAATAGAAAATATTTTCACAGTACTTGGTCAACATAAGACAGCGTGCATTAAATTCTTGTTCATATATGAGCGAAAATGAGCTGTTAGCGCCATAAAGCGCCAATTACCTTTGAACATTTTGGAGAAAGTATTGTACGCATGTTTTAGTTACTTTTTACTTACCTGATAAGCTTTGTGTCTTTGAAAACCTGGCAGGGTGTGTTTACGCGTGCATTACACACATTTAAATGACGCACACTTAGTGGTGCTTCCTTCAGAGAGCTGTTCACTTGTAGAATATTCGCAATTATGCTCATCTATCCACCGGGTCGGGAAGCTGCCAACTTCTGTATACTTTCATTTCAGAAAAAATTTCTGGTTCAACACCAAAGCTGATAGATTTATGCCGACTGCTTAGCTTTGTGACATAAAAGCCGCAGATTTATTGCCGAGAAAGTACAGTAATGAAAAAACCTGGAATGCAGTGCTTGACTTTCAGTGCCAATACTGCTTACATCACCATTAGAAATTCTTATTCCAACGTTGAAGTTACTTTCAGTGTTTTTACTCTGCTGTTCACAGTTGAGGTAACAATGAAGCAGTAACTAAATCAAAAAGGCAGCCAGGTAGAGGGGCAGAGAACATCAAAAGAACCAAATTCAAAGGTAATACCATGTATAACAGTGGTAAAACACAATAGCCTTGAGTATTCTAATATACTATCATGGATTTCATCAATCAGTCGTTCCCCATATTTAAACAACATTTAAGGTTGGCTTTAATCTTATTTTTATGATCAATGTAAAAGTACTCAAAGCTTTATTTCGACTTTGGTCATGACAGCTGACCTCTTTCAAACAAGGTTAAAAATTATAAGTAATCAAGAATGAAAAGTACCGTCTAAAACCATTGTAGGTACTTCGTTTTCATGTTATTAACGTACTTTACCTGCAGCCTCGACCAGTATAGGAAGTAGCGTCCTACTTTGCAGTAGCGTTGTGCCAAGTGTTACGGGTTATCGAACAATAATGTCAAGAACGTGTCTGTAACCCTGTCATTCAGTCTCCAATGTCGTAAAACGTTCTGTTCTGTACGTTTTTATCAACCTGCGTTGTCCAGAACGTGCGTGTTGGACCTCGGGTCTGCGGACAAAGTCATATCATCGTCATAATCATCATCATCAAAACTATTTCGCGAATTGGTGGTCAGTTTCACATGCGCTGTGTGCACAGGTGAAGAAGCTTCGAGTATGGGGTTCTAACATCGATTTGCTTGCTGGGATAGCTATAAAGCAACAGATTGAAAAGATAGACGTTCTAAGGTTGGAAAGCTGCAATCTGACGAACGAAGTGCTTCACGAGATTTGTGAAGCTGTGCGAACCAAACCAATACCTGTAAGTTTCTTTGCCTAAGTCTTCGCGTACATAATTTGTGATATTATACATTTCTCAAAAATTGAGAGATAAAATTAAGCACATTTATCAGCAATAGTTTAAAGCAGATACTTTGGATCGTAGGCAGAACATTGAAAATATTTAAGGGCGCTACATTTGCACAGTAATGCTTGCTGGAAAATCAGCCTTAAATCTACAACGTATAAACTACTAAACAAAGTGTTAAACCTATCAAAATAGTAACGGTTACCAAATATAGTCTCAGAAACTTTGCTAGATATGGGACTTTGTATTGCATGAAACCCAATGTTTCTCGTTTTCAGATGGATTTCGTCAGTTTAAGCAGAAACTCCCCTGATGTTCAAGTTTTAGAACATTCCACCGGATGCATTGGGAACGTGAAACAGCTCAAACTCATCAGAAACTACATTCAAACCGAAGAACTAAAACTTTTAGTTAACAGAATTAGGAATCTTGACCAACCAGTAAATATTAATTTTGTAATGTCTATTTCAAATATATGATGTTGTTTATGAGGTCAAGCAATTGTTTTCCGGTAAAACCGTTAGCACACATGATTGGTGAAAAGCAATCCTTAGATGAGAAGTTGTTCAACGCATTTTATTGTTGCGTGATTTTTATGTCATTAGAAATGTTACATGTCATTGCATGGAATTACGTTAGATTTTAACTTTTTACTTTTAACTTTCACAATTGCAACAAAGTACTTGTATGTTTCTGTTGAACATTCTTAACAAATGGCCATATTTCTGCTGTTTTCTGAATGTTTTTTGGTGAGTATAGAAATCTGCCAAATTGGTTTGTATTGGAAAGAATACTAGATGAAGGAATATTAGAAAGAGCAACTTAAATATCATTGGAGGAGATTGATCCCACTGTTGCGTGCATGGTTCCCCAATGTACAATGTCTCTTCTAACTTCTTGACAGTCTCTTCTCACTCCTTGTCAAGAGAAAAAAATTTAAAAAATATCAACTCACTGTTTTATGATATCATACCACAAACTTTTCTTACGATGGTTAAAAAATCGAACTTTACTTTACCCAGCTAGAATACCTTGACCTGAGCTTCAACAACATAAACGACGACGGAGCTGAAATTCTCTCTGACTGCTTGCACAATGTCAAGATTCTCGAAATGTTGGAAGCAGATATAACATCGAATGGGGCAAGGAAACTTGAAGAAACAGTAAAAAAGCTGGACTTGGTGAGGCGTGATTTCCTGTTTAATGCGATTAAGAGTAATTTGCGCGAGTTTTATGCTAATAATATGTGTCATTATTCCCTGGTAATACATATGTACAATGTTAGGCGTTCTATACTGATATAAATTACAGTTTATTTAAAAACCAGTGTTGACGGAAGTGATACGAGGGTTTGCCAAGCAAGAAGCGGCTTCAGTCTGCACATCCTCGTTCCATAGTTTTTCGGCATTAAACCGGAATGCAGAAGTCAAATAAATTACTAATACTACTATAAGGACACAAGAACTAAATGTAAAATTAACTCAAAAGAGCAAACACCCAAGTTGTAGATAAAACAGTAAAAAGCCGGGATTCATTTCAGGTCAAATAGAGTTTGGTTCAATCGCATTCACTCTTCATCAATGCTTCCTGTGACGCGGAAATTACTAGAATCTATCTTTCAGGAAGTAAACCAAGAATGCCGCATACAAGGAATGTGAAATTGGGGCTATGGAGAAACTTAGTTTTTATTGGCAGCTATATATAAACCGTGATGTACTTAAACTGCATTTTGTTAAATATGGCAATTGCATTTATTTCTTATTTTAATTTCAATGAAAACTATTTTTGCAGGACTGTGAGTTAATACTAGACACAGAAAGCAAAGGGAAGATGTACGAAGATTTTATTAAATTCTAACAACGGAGGTGGATAGTGCAAAATCGTTTGGTTGCTTCTTTGATTTTGTTGAAAACGTCTATTTTTATTCACCTTCACAACTCCTTGAACGTCAGGCTTTGCAAGAAAAGCGATGATACCTTGAAAAAAATAGGACACGTAGAATCAACAGAATCAACCTCTTAACCAAGACCGCTTGACCCTCCAGTTTCACTAACTCTCCACCAGGATGGCACATGCCGCGCAAAGCATGAGTGCAACTTAACCGCTTGCGCACAGGACACGGCCGGTTTAACGCAAACCTCCGCAGATAGGGATTGGCTGATAATAAAAATTGTGTGTGCGGAGACATCCAATCCGCCAGTCACATCCCCTATCACTGTACTGCTCTGGCCCCTTCGCGCAACATCACCAACACCACCAACGACGATATGATTGAATATTTTCGCAATTCTTCCTTTTAGGCTTAACTGCATAGTCCTACCACCTGTCAGCTGTGTGTATACGACAGAAGAATAGAATAAACGCTGTTGCAGCGTTGCGTATCTAAAACAAATTTGGAAATTGTGTGTCAAAGTGTAAAAAATTTTCACAATTTGTTTGTATTTGGTTGACAAATGCACAAGATGGTCGTTTTCTTTTTTATGGGATGTTTCCTGTCTATGCATCCATAACGAATGTTACTAGATCAGTTTTTTTTTCCATTGTTTGTTGTAAAATCAAAATAAACAGCTTTGCTCCGTTAAGGAAAGTGGAAAATCCCTTAAAAAGCGTCGACACAATTTGTTTCTGAAACGCTTAATTCTTTTTTGATCATTTCGAAGTTTCGTGGTCGAAAGGCGAACGTTTATTTGACCTCAATTTGTGCATGCCCTCTTTTGCCAAGGCTGTAATGAAAGTGGATCACCTAGTAAAGTTTGACCAATGCCAGAAGCACGTGATCAGAACGTGCGGCCCGTTGTGATCTTGCTCATTATTGTCTTACACAAGATGTTTCCGTAGATGTTTTGTACTTGTAATGTTGCTTTGTTGCTGCTCTTTTGCCGCATTGTTGTCGTATGTGCTTGATGTTTCATTATTATTTGTTAGTTTAGCGGTAATGCAACAAATATCTATTATGTATGAACAAAGAATATTTAGACTCATCTTGTTCCCAAGCAGTGGAGGATCCAGGGGGGCAGTCTGGGACAACTGCCCCCCCAAAACAGTTGTGGCGCCCTCTTAAAATGGCGCCCGCCTAATAAAAATGCGCCTCTTTTTGGTGCCTATCGAAGGAGAAACAAAGGCGAAAATATTCAGTCTAAACTAAACAATGAATTACACTTCGCTGATCTTCAGTATTTACTTGACGGCCTTTGACCCAGCCTCTTACCGATTAATGTCAACAATGCTATTGTTTCGTAATAAAACTGTTCCCTTATTTATTTTCCGAGTGACAACCGGCCAGCAATCACAAACACGATCTCCTTCGCTAGCACACCGGGCAAAATTGGTCTGTTTTTGTTACAACTTCATTTTTTAATGCTTGTTGGCAGCTTTGAAAGGAAAGAAGTAGTGAAGATAGGAAGGCAATAGGTATGGAAAACTTAAAACTGACGCAAGATTTTAGAAGCCTGCAAAGCGAAAAAACAGTTTCAGGTCTGCTAGCAGTGCAGTTTAATTCGTATCAGATTGAATGTTTTTTTGAAGCAATGGGTTTGTATAGAACATTGGATTTGAATTCCAATCCAATGGACAGTACCCATTCGAGAAT
>JGI24021J15306_10007178_pt1 | contig 13538 bp, 8 predicted proteins | sample Ectturendosymbi1_FD_15306 | JGI IMG/M metagenome (IMG submission 15306) | reverse complement strand
TTTCATTTTAGCTGGGTTTACACTTTCTCTGCCACGCTCAGCTCCTTGCGGAACTGAGAAAACAACGATAGATACCGGTTGCGACCCAGCACTCCCGCGCAACTGTGCTGATCATCCAGCAGTCTGCAACCTCTTCAAAACTACAACCTTATTAAATTCGCACTAATTCGGCCATCAACATTAAACCACGATAGAAATTTATGAAACTTTTGAGGGGCGCCCGACGAGACAAGCTGTTTTGCAGTTTTTTTTCGGTGTCCCAGCGCCTTAATTTTATTTTTGCATGAAATTCTTTAATGTTTGTGCCAATAAACTCCCTCTCATATAAGGAAGATGATCAAACGTCAACAACGACCCAACACTTGATCAGTCCATTGCGTAGTGAATCAGTAAAATTTGACACCAAGTGAGTTGATAAACGTGTTGAGAACCGTGTTACAGCTTCATGTAAAAAAACTATTGATACAACATCCCTGATGCAGTACGATTGTTTATTGTTTGGCTAAGATAACAATACAAATGCCATAGTTTAAATTACTCAAAATCAAAAATGTCCTTCAACTGCGACTACTCTAGTGTCCCGACATTAAAACCAATTTTATTTCAACACAGCCTTTGCAGGTTCATATCCTACAGCATCGCCCATAGTGCCGCCCCCATAAAAGTGCCGACAGGGGCGGACCGCCCCGTCCCCCCTAAGCTACGCCACTGGGGTCATTAGCTTTAAAGGGTCGGCGATCCGTAAAGCCAATGACGTAATGAGGTTCTCAGAAATAAAGTATGAACTGTAGAGGCAAACATCATCAGCTGGTAAACTTGTTGCACATGTGCAGATCGCTATCAAATGTCTGTGTTTACTACAAGCTTAAGCTGTCTGCAGTCAAATCATTTGTTCAAAACATTGAAATAAGTAGTTTTACCTACTATTTTTTTATGAAAAAACACAGAAAACAAAATTAAAAGATAGCTGTGCGAGACTCACAACAACTGGTATAACATTAACATTCTCCTTCGTTGACGCAAAAAAATTATATCAAGATTTTGCAGATTATTGACTGCGACTTTTCAAATAAGCCAAACAAGCTTTTGTTGCCATTTCTCACCTGGAACTTGGGTAACTTCGTTCGGCCACTTCAGCGATGAATTTAGTAAAACAGGAGTAGTCTCTGAGTTGGATAAATATCCATCAATGCCAAAAATTCCTTCCACAGTATCTAAGCTTTCGCTGAAAGGTTACCAAAGGAACGACGTTGATAAAACGCCGAAGATGTCACAATGAATTTAATACCTTTCAAAAAAATACTCCGACGAACGATGCAAAAACTATTTTACCCTTGAAAAAAATACTAGAATATTTCTTAAGGTTCCGAAAATGTCAAATAAACTAAGACGTTGCAAACGAAGATACAAACGGGAAGTAAACGTTTGTTTATGGAGATTCAGGAAGGTTAAACCCGTGATATGCCAAATTATAGTAGCATCGAATAATTTTTACTCACAGATTGCCTGTGAAAGATGAGAATCCGATGTCATTTGCCGGAGATCCATTCTGAACAGATAGATCTTCATCCTTCAGGATGCTACAGAATGCTGGCTCTGTTCCCACGTTGATATCTTTAATAATTTTAGGCATGGGGTCGACAGGAGCTGAACAAGACAGCAAGAACAATGCTGCAAAAAGCGACAAACGCACCAACATTTTGCTGAAGATAATCGACTGAAACTAATCTTCCTTCAACAAAAACTGGTTTCATGTGAGAGTGCTATCAGGGTTATGGGCAACGCTCTATATAGGACGGTCAGTTACGCAATAAGGTAACTTGAGTTCAAATGCGTCTTTGCCTTATCTTGTTTGTTGTTGAGTAAGAAGTAAAAACTAGCTACGCGTGATGCCCCCGTCATGTTTGCATATTGATATGTCAAACTGTACTGCAGCATGCCGTTCCCACGCTCTTCTACACATCATCAGCCATAATGGAAGCATAGTTAGCCAATTCAAATGCGAGTTACATAACTTAAATTTCCGATTGATAGCAACCTTTCGTTTCAAATGTGCTTCACAAAGTCTGAGGAGATTGTACTTAACACTGTGAAAGTCCCATAAGCAAGTCATGGCAGTTGCAATTCAATAAAGCAAATATTTGAGGAAAAAATGAAAAAGCTGTTGCCGTGATATAATTTGAAAGAAATCCAAAAAAAATTGTTAAACTGTCCAACCAATTTCTGAAATGCATGGTTGGTTTTTCCCGCTTTGTTACGAAGCTACCTGTCTCGATTACATTTTAGAAAAGATGTAAGTCTTTACATCCTACGTCTGTACAAGAAATGCCGTTGGAATCCACCAACGAATTGTAGTTGACCTTCCCTTTTGATACGGCCTCGCCTCCATTGTTATTGGACCTGAATGCGTTATACAGGCCTGCAAAACTCTGATAGCTCGAAGGGTCAAATTATCAACATAAATTTACCGCCAGTCGCAAAAGTGTATTTCATTTCATGTAAAGATTTCGTTGTAGTATGGGAGAAATTCTGGAACGACAATTACTTATTCGAGGTCGGACCTTTGCAACATTTTATGCAATTGAGAGAGCTCTCGCAGGCCGGAAGAAAAGCTTTCGTGGGCCGCATGCGGACCGCGGGCCATATGTTGGGCAGACTTGCGTTATTATATTCGAGTACACAACGTATGGCCAACTGTAACACATTGGCATGAGTTAGCCTTATAGGCACAAACCGTTTGCACGTTTATGGAAGGTTCGCATTAACCATGTGACTTGTCGGTTACATTTTTGCGTTGAATGCGTTTTCCTGTTTACATTATTTCGCATGTTTTTCCAGTGTCACATGCTTTTGTGAGGGATCAGTTAGTTTCAGTTTTTCGTCAACCATTTTTCGGCTCAGTTTTCTGTCTTCTTGCTACGATTTATTTCCCTGGCCTTGCTTCAGAGCAACACTCATCTTTTTGTGTGTCTATAGTTGGTTAATGTTGCCGTTATGCGCACTTGAAAGTTACGCTTGAATAAAGGCAATTAATTGTACAGGGTTAACCTTCATATTCCCAGATCATTCTGTGTCTTAACCAACCTCAAGCATGAGTTCAACCTTCGTAAGATAGCGGGTCAGAGTGAATTATTGTTTGCAGAACCAGACATAGCATTGACTTTTGCTTTCAAAAGTGTTGTACTGCAGGTGTGTCAGCATGTTGCCTGCGTCCTACACCAGCGGAAAACCTTCCAATCCTCACTGGCATCCAACCTGCTGAGGTTCGTCGCAGTGGAGCCACACTGTCTCTAGCACGCCGTGCCATGGAGCCTGGACACCTGCTCCACTCAGCGCTCATCTGTCCATCGAGTGCAAATGCACGGCATCTCAAATCGCGGCACCCATTTGTACTCGCTGCACAACAACTTATCTGGCAACAACAAAAGAGGTGCGGTGCACTAGGCGGATCGCCGATGGAATGCGGAGTCGTTGGATAACACTACTAGACTCCGTACTTTCATCCCCGACACCGGCACCCACTCTCCTGGAATGGCCCTTCCAAGAACAGTGTGGGTCCGGCTTAACCGCCTCCGCACCGCTGTCGGAAATTTCCACTCCATGTTTTTTCTCTGCTTTTGCGTTATACAAATATCAACTGTTTCAGCTTTATCAAACATCAACTGTTTCAACTTTATGCAAGTTGTTCAGACTTCGTCTCTTTTAGATTGGTCAGACATTTTGCATTAGTGCTGTTTCGACTTTAAATAATACGCAATTTTTCGTTATGATCAGTCAATTCCGCATCACCTGCTCCAAACATTTCTCGTTACGTCCACACGGTCGGTTTGTTTTCATGTTTATGAGAGGTTCTGTAGCGGGTATGCCGAGGGAAGTCTAAGTCTATCTAGTTCCTTCTTGTAAGTTCGCAGCTCATCCGATGAAACACGTGTTTTTCCAACAAATTCGCCCGACCGTTGTGCTCTTGCTTTTTTGCACCATGTATATCTGGTCTGGGTGTTGCAAATCGCGCACATGTGTGAACTTCATCACGCCACATCCGCGACAGCTCTCGCGTGTTGTTACGGCGATTGCTGTAAAACCGTATGCGNCGTCATCGGTTTGTGCAGAGATTGATCTCAACAAAAAAGTTGGTAAAGTTAAATGGCGTTTTACTTGCATATTTTGTGAAAATATTTTGGTTGTATCGGCACAGAAACAAACAGTTTACCAACAACATAAATCCAGTGTCCACGTTTCAGCGATATATACGGCAGTGACGTAAATTCAATGGAAACGTAAGGGGTATCAACTCTTCTTGCCAAAGTTACTGAAATATACGCATTTATAAGCCGCAAGTCTAAATCCTGCGAAGTGCAATACGCTTTTTGGAAGGCGTGCATAGCAGTGAAAGGAGTGACCAGATTCAAAGTATTCACGACATGGTAATTGGAAAACCAACATACTGTTCAATTTTTTAACAAGCAGTTTAGGGGTGTTTTTTCCATTTCACCTCATTTTCCTGAAGGCAGTGACTAAACCGTGTATCAACGAAACAACATTCTCCTACCACACCAAAGAAAAATAGCCAAGAAAAAAATAGCCATTGATAAAACTAGTCTGACCGCGTAGTCAGTGAATTATTTTGCGAGTAGATATTCGTATGTTGGNCTAACCTTTACATTTCTGTTTTAAGGAAACTGTAAAGTTATCCTCCAGTTCCATTCCTATTTCTGTGCGTACTGTTGAAGAAATTTTCGTTTTTGCTCTCTGGTCACGTGCTACTTCCCCGTACATGAGACTCGTATCCCTGAACATATTGCCACAGTGAAAATGCATAACTCTAACCAGCGNCGTTGTGACTTTTGTTTGTCTGATTTTCGTACCCACAAAGAGCTAGGTGGTGCTGGGTAAACTTTAGTGAAGCAAAAATAATACAATAAACTGGATGAAGAATGACCGCAGAAACTCTGTAGTCCCGCAGCTTTCTCTTTCCAATGGAAGAACACCTTCAGTGCACACCATGACATACAGTGCTACTCCCGTGTACAATTTAGCCATTACACAACGAGCGTTCGAAGTTGTTGAGCAATGCCAGCGGTATTGCGTCATGAGCTACTGTTTTCTCGATACGTGACTGTCTCAGTGCGAAGCGGTTCAGTCCACCAGGTGTTTGTCCAATGAAGACTTTTAAAGCGACGCCTTAAGCAATTGTGAAAGTGTATTTTCCAGTGCAACAGTTTTCACAAACAAATTTTTTGATCACATAGTGACAACACCTTGACGCCTGATCCACGGAATTGCAAAAATACCAACAGTTATACCGCATGTCAACCCGCCTCTCTTATCTGAGGTTTGAAATCATTTTTCTATTTTACGACTTTACCTTCAAGCCAGGAGGGAAAAGTTATCTGAGCATGACGGTGGAGGTGCGATGATTTCTGGACAGCCGCAAAAGCTGACACTTTCTTTGTCAGCAGCAAACAATAGATCGTGTTACCACCTACCGCGGGTTCGATTCTCGCTTGGCAAAGTACAGTATCTACGTCCGATCCTGTAGGTGAGAAAGAAGACAAATGAACAAACTTCCCGCTGTGAACTTGTAGCCAATAGGCTGGCAAAAAAGATCACCCTTTTCGTTGCGCGATAAAAATGCCATTGCACGTAGGTTGGAAAAGAGAGGAGCTTTTACATTTTCAAGTTCGCACCAGACGGCTGGAGACTGTTCAATTATGGGAGATTGCACAAAGTAAAAAAGAATGATAACAACGCATCCAGGACTCATTGGTATAAAAACCAGAATGAGGAGGCCTTGGAACAGTAACTATTTTGTNCTTGAACGACAGAGGTCACAAGTCCAGAAGTTGAATAAGTTGTTTGACCTTTCTGGCTGCAGGCAGTGGTTGTCTTGACTGTTAAGCATCTGCTACTCAGTTCTCATGTGGAAGCGACGGTTCGTTTCTGTATTGCAGTGTTTAGGCAACAATGCGATAAACACCAACAAGTGCAAAGATGAGACACGAAGTCGGTGTTTGCGATTGATACTTTGAGCAGTGAAAAGATTTGTTTTCTCAGTAGTATTGCTTTGTTATCGCTAATGGGTGATGTTAACACCAATGTGCATACCTGTTACAGTTTCAATATCAACACGTTGCCCAAATTAGGTTTTGCTGTGCAGAAATGCGTAAAGTGAGAGTAGTTTTGAAATCTAAATTCTATCAAATAATTTCAAAACAGCACAACGAATTTGTAGCTGCTCGTGTATCTCATATTAAGTTTGTGTATCCACGAGGATGTCAAAAACCTTTCTTTGAATGCAACTGATTGTGTATTTCTGAAATTTGCCATACTTCATTCTACCCTATCATACCTGTTATGATTTTTGCTGTCACCTCGCTGTGAAACTTTTGTGCACTGCTTGCTACTTATAACGAGCATCCAGTCAAAGAAAGTTTCCCTGAGCGGATGGAACTTTCTGCGAGAAAATCTGTGAACGGTTCAGTTTCATCTAGTGATCGAGATTGTTGCTGAAGCAAGCATCAAAGAACTACTCCTTCCGGACGTACCAGAACAGTCTGTGAAAAACAGTTAGTTCCAACCTGTCCTAGTACGATCCTTATCGAGTTGTTCACTGGCAGCAGTATTTTTCCATATGTAGTTTCTGATAATTTTCCAAATTGGCCGCTCTACGTTCATCAGTGATTATGGGATAGTTCTGTTAGCAAACAATGAGGAAAAAGGCCCGCCAAAGGTATGTGCAAAGCTGTTTCTTCTAATCAAAGACATTTTCGTTTCTTTAACATTTCCAACGAAGTTTTTGCCCAACTTCTTAGCTGTTGTTGGGGATGGAACATCCAGTCTTTGCTACGTTACTGAAGCTAATAGCATTGATTGAGTGTTCATTCCAGAACAATTGGTCAGGCACAACTGCAAAATACGTATAACAGCAGACATACTTGCTTTATTCTTTGTGCAGATCCTTGTGCTCGTAACACCGAGTTCTTGCTAGCATTTCTTTCAGTTAGGTGTGCTTGAGTATTACTTCGCACGAACAGGTCCTTCGTCCTAGCATGTCTCAGTCGAATGCCGGAAGAAGTAATTGTGAGGTAGTCCGTCACACAACTAGAGGTAGATGTGCCCATTCGTGTTTTGAATTATTTTGTAAAAGAATGGTGTGTCCTTTTTTTCGACTCCATCATTTGTTATTACATCTTTCGGTTCTGTTTTGAATTGCCTTGCCATTTCTTACTTTACCCGGTATTTCTGTCTAAGTCACAGTAGTTACACATTCGTCCTATTGTACGTCGGCACTTTTTCGCAATTGCATAACATTTTCAGTAATGAATGACTACTTTACTATGCTGAAATCTGAGCATTGTTAGTAACCTTACCAGTTAACCAAGAGTAGCATGAGTTAGTGTTTCCTCTTGGCTCGTTCCACAGATAGGCTACATTGCGCTATGTCGTAGCCTGCCAACAATCACCTTTGAAATGCAAAAATATCGCTTGTTGGTTGATCTTACTCAAATGCCTGAAAAATGAAGGATTTGTAAAATTCTAATAAACCTCTAGTCATAAGAATCTTTCTAAGACAAACAGTTTTCGATAAGTTCATCTTAATGGACACAACGTGGATGATTCACTTTGCAAGAACACAACAGTCTGTTTCCAAAGATACTGGGGCTAACATGTGAAACGTATGCTACATTAGTAAACATCGACCAATGCCATAGGGGAAATATGGGACATTTCTGCGCATTGCATCCGTCAAGCTTTTATGTAACTGGTGAAAGGAGGGCAAATCAGAGAGGTCAAATCGTAATTTTTGCCAAACTTACTGTGTCATCCCTCTCAATTGTTAGCCTCGCAACACATTTGGACAAGCGGCGAAAAATCGGTAAGAGAGTGAAACGAGTAGTCAGAAAAAGTGGACAACTTGCAAAATGACTCCCCGCAACCGCAATCCAGGCGATGAAAATGTGGTTTTTGACTCTCAAGTCGTCGACGATCTCATGAATTGTTGATCGCTGTTCTTAAGCGAAACCGTTTTTTGAATGCAACTCATTGTGTAATTCTGAAATTTCCTATCCTTCATTCTACGATGTCATGCATGTTATGAATTTTGCTGCTACCTCGCTGTAAAACTTTCCTACACTGCTTGCAGCTTATAGCGAGCATCCAGTCAAAGAAAGTTTCTCAGTACGGATGGAAATTTCTGCGAGAAATTATGTGAATGGATCAGTTTCGTGTCGCAATCAGGCCAGAAACCAGCTAGGGACACCAGTGGAGGCGGAGAGCTTTCTGAGGGGGACAAAATTTACAGTGATAGCATGTATTTTACATCGATGGCACCAACACATTCTTCCAGGGGGGAGAATGTTTTTCCAAGGGGTCTTCGCTTCCCCTGCGCCCCCCTTAATTACGGGTCAGGTTATGATCAAGTTTGTTGCTAAAACGAGCATCAAAGAACTACTCCTTCCGGACGTACCAGAACAGTCTGTGAAAAACAGTCAGTTCAACCTGTTCTAGTACGATCCGTATCGAGTTGTTCACTACCAACAGCAATTTTCCATATGAAGTTTCTCAGAATTTTCCAAATTGGCCGCTCTGGATTGATCACTGATTGTGGAGATAGTTCTGTTAGCAAATAATAAGCTGAAAAAGGCCCGCATTAGATACGTGCAATGATTTTTCTTCTCATCAAACATTCCCAACAAAATTTTTGCCCAAACTCTTAGCGGTTGGTGGGGATGGAACATCCAGTCTTTGCTACATTACTGAAGCTAGTAGCATTGACTGAGTGTTCATTCCAGAACAACTGCTCAGACTTCCTCAAACAACTGCAAAAAACGCATTACAGCAAACATCCTTGCTTCATGCTTTGTGCAGATTTTTGTGCTCGTAACACCCAGTTCTTGCTAGCATTCTTTTCAGCTAGTTGTGCCTGAGTGTTACTTCGCACGAACCGCTCTTTCGTCGGAGCATACATCAATTCTGAACCACGGAAAGTAATTATGGTGTAGTCCGTTACACAAATAGACGAAAACGTGCACATTTATTTTTGAGAATAATTTTTGAAATAAGTTATTTGTTCTTTTTAATAGTTTCCATCGTATTTGTTACCACACCCCTTGGTTTTGTTTTAATTCACACTGCCAATTCTAATTTTACACGGTATTCTTGTCAACATCATAGTAGTTACACATTCGTTCTATTGTACGTCGGCATTTTTTCCCAATTCCATAACATTTTCCGGAATGAATGACTGCTGCTTACTGTGCTGAAATCTGAGGATTGTTAGTAACCTCACCAGTTAACCAATGATTTGGTGTTATCCCTTGACTTGTATTACAGATATATTCCGTTATCTCGTAACTTGGCAACAACCACCTGTGAATTTCTGAGCAATATCGCTTGTTGGTTGATCCTTCTCAAACACATGAAAAATGAAGGATTTGTAAAATTCTAATAAACTTCTAGTCATAAGATCCTTCTGAGACAAACAATTTTCAGTACTTCTATCCTGATGCACAAAACGTTGATAATTCACTTTACAGCCAGACATGTAAATTTGTTTCTAAATGAAGTGGGGGCTAACATGAGAAACATGCTACATTAGCAAATATGGGCCAATGCCATAGGGCAGTGGTTCCTGGGGTAAATTTTTCATTGGGGGTAAATTTCATATTCCAAAGGGGTGAATTTACTGAACCATAAGTTGCAGCAAAAGTCAATTGTTATAAATCATTCTAAACTGCAAGAGTTGTTAATTTCGTATTTTTAATAAATGAGCATCACTGAGTGTACTGGGGGTAGATATGGTAATCTTGTTTCATGAAAGTGTAAGATATGTAAAAAAGGCTGAGAACCACTGCCACAGGGGATGCAAGCAAAATTTCTGCCAAATTTTCTACGTAAAGACTTTTTGTAACCGAATGAAGAAGGGTAAATTCAAATGGTAGTTAATAAACCTGGAATCCTTGCAACTGATTCATAGAATTATTAAGACGATGAAATGCAGTTTTCAATCACCAAAATGCCAGAGATTTGAAGAGCGGATAAGCGTTCACGGTATTTAGAGCCAGCGGGGCTTTAATTGAAGACGTTTACCATCAAGATAGTTAATGTGCGATTCACAACTCCAACTACTCAAAGTTTAACAACGCTCCCCGAACTTCTACCGATATATGACGACTGCCACATTTGCTCTTTATTTTTCACCAAGACCTGTGCTGAATGCAATTCATTTCTGAAATTTGAAATTTCATAAACCTCATTTTAGATGCATGCCATTTCTGTGAATCATTTTCATTTTTGCTGCCACTTCTCTGTGAACCATTTTTGCAATGATTACTGCTAAGAGAACCTTTAGCGAAGACGTTTTCCCAGTGAGGATGGCTCATGACTGGAAATATCTCTTTTAAAACAATTCAATGCTTTAGTCAAGACAAATGCTAAATTGTGTGTCAAATAATACTCCTTCCAGGAATACACCCGAAAAGACTGCGGTAAAAAGTAATTCCACTCTGTTGTAGTATGGTCAATATTTAATCGCTCAATGCCAGCGATATGTTTTTCATATATGAATTTGTTTCAGAACAATCGAGATGTCCTGCTGCCATTTCATCTGCGTCTGTTGAGATAGTTCAGATAGCATACAATGAGCTAACAGCGTCCATGTTAGATACGTACGAAGTTGCTTCTTTTCAGAGAAGACATACCCATTTTCGATGACGTTCCCGCGAAATCTCTTCACCAAACTTTTTGGTGTTGTTGGTGGGAATGGAATTTTCAGTCATTGCTACATTTCTTATGCTTGAGACGTTGGCTGAGTGTGCGTCCTTGAATAGCTGATCCCACTGGATTAACCAAATGTCTTTCAAGATGAAACACGTCACAGCAAAATAAAATTTTCTTGAAACACGTCACAGCAAATGGAATTTTGTATTGAGATATTAAGATTAAATTTTCCAATGTTATTTTGTCAGGCCTTTCTAATGTTGGTATCGCAACGCATTTTTCAAGCGGTGAGAAATGGGTAAGAGAGTGACACAAGTAGTGGACAACCCAAGAATGAGTCGCTGCACCCACAATCATGGCGATGAAAATGTTAAGAACGGTTGGTGGTCGTTCTCCAGGAAAACTGTTGTTAAATGCAACTCATTGTGTAATTCTGAAATTTCCTATACTTCATTCTCCGCTGTCATGCCTGTTATGATTTTTGCTGCCACCTCGCTGTGAAACTTTCCTACACGGCTTTTTACTTATAGCGAACATGCAGCCAAAGAAAGTTCCTCAGTGCAGATGGAAACTTTTCTACGAGATATTCTGTGACCAGATCAACTTCATGGCGTGATCGAGATTGTTGCTGAAACGAACTTCAACGAACTACTCCGGACGTCCCGGAACAGTTTGGAAGCAAAGTCAATTCCAACCTGTTCTAGCACGATCCGTATCGAGTTGTTCTCTGTCAACAATATNTTTTTTCACGTGCAGTCAACATTTTGAAATTGGCCGCTCTGGTTTCATTAATGTTTGGGAAGATACTGTAGTTCTGTTAAGTTTGCAAACAGTGAGTTGAAAAGGCCCGCGTTAGATACGTGCAATGATGTTTCTTCTAATCAAAGACGTTTTCGTTTCTTTAACATTTCCAACGAAGTTTTGCCTAACCACTTAGCTGTTGTTGGGGATGGAACATCCAGTCTTTGCTACGTTACTGAAGCTAATAGCATTGATTGAGTGTTCACTCCAGAACAACTGTTCAGACATCCTTGAACAACTGCTGAAAAGTACACAAAGCATGAAGCTTCATGCTTTGTGCAGATCCTTGTGCACGGAATACTCAGCTCATGTTACCATTCCTTTCAGCTACGTGTGTCTGAGTATTACTTCGCACCAACAGCTCTTTCGTCCTAGCATGTCTCAGTCAAATGCCGGAAGAAGTAATTATGAGGTAGTGCGTTACACAACTTCACGTACATGAGCGCATTCTTGTTTCGAATTGTTTTGGAAAAGAATGACGTGTCTTTTTTTTTAGTTTCCATTATTTGTTACCATAGCCTTCGGTTTTGTTTTGCATTACCCTGNCATTTTTNATTTCACCTGGTATTCCTGTCAACGTCAAAGTCGTTCTACATTCGTTCTATTATACATCGGCACTTTTTAGCAATTGCATGACATTTTCCGTAATGAACGACTGCTGCATACTGTGCTGAAATCTGAGCATTGTTAGTAACCTTACCAGTTAACCAGTAGTAACATGATTCAGTTTTTCCTCTTGGCTCGTTCTACAGATTTATTCGGCTATCTGGTAACATGCCAACAACCACCTATGAAATGCAAAAAAATATCGCTTGTTGGTTGATCTTTCTCAAATACATAAAAAATGAAGGATTTGTAAAATTCTTAATGAACTTCTTATCACAGGAATCTTCAAAGGCAAATAGTTTTCGATAATTTCATCTTTATGCACACAACGTTGATGATTCACTTTGCATCCAGACGTGTATTGAACACTGCAGTCTGTTTTTAAAGATACTAGTCCTGACAAGTGAAGCGTATGCTACATTAGTAAACATGGGCCAATGTCATGGGGGAAGTAAGCAAAATTTCCGCCACATTTTCTCTCTCAAGCTTTTATGCAACTGGCGAAAGAAGGGCAAATTAGAAAGATCAAATGGTAGTTATGTTGAAAGTGGATAGCTTGCAACTAGTTCGTAGCATTCTTAAAGCGATGAAATGTAGTTTTAAGTCATTAAAACGCCAATGTTTTGGGTGAGGTTTGTGTAGCGGATGAGTGTTCACGTTTTTCAGAACATTTGGGGCTTCAACCGAGGACGTTTACGTACAAGATAGTTAAAGTACGAATCACGACTCCAATTACTTAAGCCAACGCAACACTCCCCGAACTTCTACGGATATGTTGCACAACCAGCAAACAGAATAAAGAATAATGTCTTCGCTCAACTGTTGTAAAAGTCGCCATTTGCCCTGATGAAAGCCTGCTGCTAGTTGGCTGAAACGTTGGTGTCGTTTTTATTTCTACGGATATGTTACGACTGTCACAATTGCTCGTTGTTCTTCACCAAGACCTTTGCCGAATGCAATTCATTTCTGAAATTTGAGATTTTATAAACCACATTTTAGATGCATGCCATTCCTGTGAATTGTTTTCGTTTTTGCTGTCACTTCGCTGTGAAACTTTGCCAGTCTCCACACTGCTAAGCGAACGTCCAGGCAAAGGTTTCCCAGTGACTTGTCTGGAGGATTTCTTTGATTAGATTAATTCAATGCTTTAGCCAAGATACACGCTAAATTGTGTGTCAAATACTACTCCTTCCAGGAATATACCCGAAAAGACTATGGAAACAAGTAATTCCACTCTGTTGCATTATGACCAATATCGAATCGCTCAATGTCCATGTTAGATACGTGCGAAGTTGCTTCTTTTCAGAGAAGACATATCCATTTTTCGATGCCATTCCCGCGAAATCTCTTCACCAAACTTTTTGGTGTTGTTGGTGGGAATGGAATTTTCAGTCTTTGCTACATTTCTTATG
>JGI24021J15306_10007176_pt1 | contig 13538 bp, 9 predicted proteins | sample Ectturendosymbi1_FD_15306 | JGI IMG/M metagenome (IMG submission 15306) | reverse complement strand
CAGTCTGCTGGATGATCAACACAGTTGCGCGGGAGTGCTGGGTCGCAACCGGTATCTATCGTGGTTTGCTCAGTTCCGCAAGGAGTTGAAGAAGCTGAAAAATAATCTGAACATACCAAGCTCTATCATAACTCTATTCATCAAGATGCAGAAACCACTATTTGCTGCAGGCAATACGTGCTTTGCAGTCAACTTTGTAGCAACTTCTTTAAATATAATGTTTTTTTGAACATGAACAAGTTGTGGGATCACCGATTTTTTACAAAACAATACTAAAAACAGTGCTTCTTTTTTAAAATGCAACGAGAGCAAAGCCAAAGTGAAAAGATGAAAAACAAAAAACAAACTTCAGGAATTGCTACATTTGAAAATCATCAATTCTCCTTCACAAGAAAACTGCTTGTTTTGCTTTAACTTCCGTAAGATCAATGTAGGAAAAAGCTGATTAATATAATGTCCCTTTCAACTATTCACAAAATTTTCAATTTTAAATGTAATGCACAAGTTAACACACTTATCACCACCACTTTTACATATGATACACAACAAACCATCTAATAGTCACATCTTACAGTATTCACTTCAGGCAACAAAAAGGAATGCAGTGGTCTGGAACATTCAATACTTACATAACCTTCAGGGGGAGACTGTATTTCACTCCACACCACAGATGGTCCACTTTTCAGCAAAAATCTTTTGAACAACTTCTCAAAGTTTTCGAAGTCTTTTTTGACCACCTGCAACCAACAAAATAGTTCATCAACTATCAACAAAAAAGAAGCACTACTTCACAACACAGAAGCTGCAGTAACAGCCTCCCAAACATATCTCAAGATTTGTCCTATTAAATTCTTGAATTCTCAAATCAATACATGATAAAATCATTCCAAAAGTGATGAAAACTCAAAGTACCAAAAACTGTGAGAACTAAGTATTGATATCTTGACCTTGATGACTAACACTAAAAACACGCAACACCAACTCACAAAAGTTCACCATAACAAGCAAGTTCTGTCTTTTCTAATCATGTTTTTTGTGAAACATTGTTCACTGTAGATAAAATAATCATTATCTACAGTACACTATTCCACCAACAATTTTAAAACATTCAATCCTTCACCATAAAAAATGAGTACTTTTGTGAACATATTGAACCACAAAATTTGAATGATTATTAATTTTCTGGAACTAACACACCAACTTTACCTTTTTGCAACTGATTGAGATAACAAAAAACATTTAAAATTTATCTTACTTCACGCTTTTCAGAATCAGCAGTGTTTCCCAAGCGATCTAGCTCTGACCGAAGAGCAGATTTAGCATCATTCTTCATAAGCTGTTGGAACTCCATGATGCTCTTTGATCTCTGCATGGGAATACCTTCAATTGAACTTGGTTGCATTTCAGGACCAGAAAACAGCAATTCCCAATCTACGTAACTGGTTGATGACTGACGTCCAATGCCTATAATATGTGTAATCTCAATGATCAAAAACATCAAAATTTGTAAATAAAAACAATTGAGCAATTGGTGGTAGTTGAACAAACTGCTTTAAGCAATGTGATTTCATGAAACACTGCATATTCAAAACAGAGTTGCAACTAGCTAGAATTCTTAACATGTTCACCACTTTGTTTGCTTGGTGAACCACAAAAATAACAGGATTGAAAAGCTGATACACATAGTGGGTTTTAAATTGACTCTTATTTTCAAGAAGTATTCTTAACCTGAGACATGTGTATTGCCATTAATAACCAACTTTAATTTGCTGACTTTAGGCAATTCCATAAATTTATCTTGTGAGCACTACCAAAGTACATAATCTTTTACTAAATCAATATTTTCATGCTTTTATGAGCATTGAAATTGTGGATTATTCCAAAGGTTAATACATGTGCCTAAAAATGTATTTTCATGGTTAAACCCAACTGTGTACAAGCAATCTATATAGATCTGCTTGTTCCTTTGCCGATGGTTTCATACCCATGAAGCATTTTGAAACAACACATTGTGTAGTTACTACAAATCTACTATCCAAGTTCTGTTAAGTGGTTCGCAGTTTTTTATTTTGATATTGTTTTAATATAACCCAGTACCACTTATTTTGCAATGATAAATTTGGTGCTTTCTTCTAGAAATGTTTGTGAATACCTAATGCTAAAGCTACAAAATGGTCCAATATTCTGAAGTGCTTCTTAAATTTAGCAGAATTACAAAGTTTTGTTTCACTTTATTTCTGTTCAATATGAAGTAAATATTCAAGAAACTTTCAGCAATCATAACTTTGCTAGCTTCCAGATCATTATTGTTTAAACAGCCATTTTTATGAAAGGAAGTGGCTACAGAACCACCCATAGATCCTCTTATTTCAGAACTTATTGCACCGTACCACCTCACATGACATGGTTCGAATAAAGCTGTCAGTTCGTCACTCAAGTGTTATCGTCCTGGTAGTGTAAAGGATGAGTTTCAAGTCTGCCATGTCAATGGTTGTGGATTTGCCTCTCACCTTCGCACCTTACGTTTTAATAATAGTGACTGCTTGCACGTTTCAATTTGTGGGACCAGTTTTTATTTACTTTTTAAAAAACTTTCCAAACTTGTGCTTTAGGGGTTAGCATTAGGTTAGGGTTAGGTTAGCATTAGGTTAGCGTTAGCTTAAGGTTAGGTAAGCATTAGGGCTACAGTTAGGGTTGGTTTTAGGTTTATCTTTTGCGCTTACTATGTTTCTGCCAAGCGTACTGCATTCTCCTTGTGCGTTACTATCACGTTACAGGTGGTCACATAAGTTTTCAAATTTAAAGATCCACGGGCAGTTCTGTAGCCATTGCCTGTATGAAAGTCATCATTGCATTCATTTTTCAAAGCTACAAACAACCATTGCCCATAGTTTGCCCGCCACTGCTTTAAGAAATCCTTTCTTTACTTAAATACACAAATAAATACAATTTTGCATTTTTGCTGATCATTTAAGCAGACATACAGCCATTTTGACAATATTTCATGTTTCTTTAATAAACTTTTAGTACTGCAATAAATCTTTCTGAATTGAGATCATAAACATGGTAGAAAATCATGATCAATCTTGCTGCAAAGAATTCAATACTATACAAAGCTGCATAAATTTAATGGCAGCTGATTCAAAATGAATTTTACCAGGGTAGTAATGAATTACAAGTTACAGGTATAATTTAAGGTAGTGGTTACAGGTCCGCCAACAAACCTCCATTAAAAAAAATTATTTGTCTGCTACCTGTCATGTGACACGGTTCGACTGAAGGCTGAGTTTGTCACACTAGCAACATCCTGCATGTAGTCCAGGGAAGTGTCTACGCTAGGTGTGCAAGTGGTTGTCGGATCGGTACTTACCACTGCTACTTTTGCTTTGGTAGTAGAGGTTACACTTTCCATGGGACCAGTTTTTATTGACTTAAAAAACTTTCAAGAACATTTAAGCTTAGGTTTTAGCTTTAGGGTTAGGTTTAAGGCAGGGGTGGCCAAACTTTTTGACCCGAGGGCCAAATTTGTGACTGCTTGGCCACTGGAGGGTTGAATACAGTGCCATTTACATGACATGCAGCAGCCAACACTGTTGCATTGCTGTCCACAGTCAGAAATGTGGTGCTTGAAAAACATGTGCAAGGTATTTAGCAGGCCGGATACAGCCCTCAGGCCTTAGTTTGGCCACCCCTGGTTTAGGGTTCAGGTTTGGGGTTTAGGTTTAGGTAATTACTAGGTTATTAGCAAACATAGTGCAGTCTACTGCACATTTGTCGTGCGTTAGCGTCATGTGACAAGCGGCGGATGTATAGCCACTGCCATAATTTAAACAAACGGTGATATGTTGGAGTACAAGTTTTAAATTATGACATAGTTTCCAATATTATGTATAGACTAAATTGGCAAATCAAGCAATGGGTTAGAAATACCTAAGGTTTTTCTATTGGCAGTGGCTACAGAACTGCCGGTGGATCTTTAAATTTGAAACCTTATTTGACTGTGTCTTGTAATGTGTGAGTAACGCATAACGAGAATGCAGTAGGCTTGGTAGAAACATAGTAAATGGAAAAGGTAAACCTAAAACCTACTAACATTAACCCAACTGTAGCCCTAACGCTAACCCCTAAAACAAAAGTTTGGAAAGTTTTAAGAAGTAAAAAAAACTGGTCCCATGAATTGAAACGTGCAACCAGTCATTACTACAAAAATGTATGTCACCAAGGTGAGAGGCGAACTGAAAAACATTGGCACAGCAGACCTGAAACGTATCCGCTATGCTACCAGGATGATGCTGCTTGAGTGACAAACTGACCGCTTTATTCCAACCACGTTATGAGAGGTAGTGCAGTCGAATAAGTTTTGAAATAAGAAGATCCATGGGTGGTTCCATAGCTACTTCCTTCTCTATTTAGTTAAACCAGTACAAGCATCAATCAAAAGCTCAAAAGATTGGCAGTTTCAACATTTATTAACGAGATTGAACACATTTTCAATTTTGACACTTCATCTTTCAGTAACGCAACAGAAAGGTTCAGGCAAAACCACAAGAAAACAATGTCTGATCTGAGCATGGTAGTTTCCTTACTTTGTCAAATGATAGACAAAACGCAAACTTTGTAATTAGCATTGGCATCAGGTTAGCATTACAGCTTAGCATAATTATTGATCTCTGTAATAAGGCAGCTTATTAACCACATCACACATGACAATCATCACCATTGTGTAAAAAGGTAGTGTCTAGTTTACCGCCAAGATTCTGGTGGCAACTCATCAGCTGGAGCTATTGTGTCGCCAGTTGAAGATTCGGTCTCGTGGCATGACGCAATTAGAAGAAAAAGGTCCGTTTGTCAGGCAAAGGGCGTGCTGCTCGTAGCGTAACACTTACGTGTTACAGCTGCTATGCCAATGGTTTTCGGTTCGACTCTCACCTTGCTGACTTTAGTTGTTTTTTTTACTTTTTTTCAGGCTTGTGTTACGTTTAGGGTTGGGTAGGGTTACGATTAGGGTTTGGGTTAGGTTAGCATTAGGGTTAGGTTATGGCTACAGGTAGGGTTAAGATTTAAACTTTTGTCAACGAACATGATTTTATAAAATTACTTTGAGAGTTATAAGCTACCCTATTACAGAGATCAATAATTATTAATCAATAATTTATTTATTATTAAAGTCACTAATTTATTGTATTTTTATTTTTTATTGATGTATTTGCCACAGATGGACAGTCCATAAAACAAATTACACCTTTGGACGGTCCATAAAACAAATTACACCTTTTTACAAAGATGACATTTAAAGAAACAAATATCTTGTTTCTTTATAAGATATCACTTTCAACTAGGCAGTGGCTACAGATACACCTGTGGATCTTGAAATTTGAAAACTTATTCATACACCACCTGTGACGTAGCAGTAACACACGATGAGAGAGAGTGCAGTAGGCTTGGTAGAAACAAACTAAACGTAAAAGATAAACCCTGAACCTAACCTAACACTAACCAATAAACGTAACACCTAAGCCTGAAAAAAGCAAAGAAAAAAAACAAAACGAAAGTCGGCAAGGTGAAAGTCGAACCGAAAACCATTGGGATAGCAGCCATGCCGTTTGAATGACAAACTGACTCTTTTGTTTGAATTGTGTTAGGCCAGGTGTATCCATGTCACTTCCTTTCAACTATGCTCAAATTGTTCATAAAACTTGCTGATCCATTTTCTAAAAGTTCACCTTTCCAACTCTCACGTTAAATCAGTGAAACTTGAATTTGACCATACTTTCTTTGCAGTTTTTAACATAAGGAAAATAAAACCCCTCTACACAAATTAGAAATATTAGGGTGCCATACGTCACATCACTAAAAGCCATTTGTTTGTGGTCAACTACGTAACTAGTCTACACAGCCTACAACCTAACCATACATATATCGCTAAAATTTACATTTGTCTGGCATAACAAACATACACAGTACCTTCATAGTAGATGGTATTCACTCCCAGTAGTATGAACTCAGCCCGTGGGTAACTGTGCTACTTATTTTTATGCGATATATTGTTTGTACTTTGCTTTTGATGTTGAAAACAAGTGATGGTTTTATATGCTGTTTGTCTGTAATAGACTCACACCCCATCCGCGCCCAAAACCTGACCCACTCAGGATCAATGAAATAAATGAATGAATGTGGCAAAAGCACACCCACCCACGTCCACGTCGCTCACCAGTTCAACGTCCTGATGTTCTATTTGAATAAGAGCTGATGATGCCTACATGATGTATCGTAGCAGAAATATATACCCAGTAAGATCTTAAAGTGTCTGATTCTTTGCTGAGAAAGGATTTCTTTCCATACACAGTGTTTTTGAGGGAGCAATAGCATGGAACCATGAAGTCCATTAGCCCATGACATTCAGCACGTTCGCTTAACGCTTGATTGGTCATGCATCAATACAAACAAACAAACGCGCCGTTTATCGTGTGTCAAAATTTTTCATTGCAATCAACAACCATGCGGTGACCATAGTTTCGATGATATATGGATTAATCCAGGACTCTAGCTTTGCGCAAACGAAGAAGGTTTGAACTAAGTGGAGAAAAAGTTTTAAATTTTTTGCCTAAAATCATGTTTGCAAAAGAAGGTAAAACGTTCCATTTTATATTTTGAACCCACCTCATTTCCTCTTTTACACATTTGCTTCTCTTAGCAACGCTGCTGTATTCGAGGCCGTAACCTTCGAGATCGAGACCTGGTTAAAACTGCGAAACCGAGACTTCATCAAAAATCCCGAGACCGACACTCGAGACTTCAAAATTTGTGCATTTTGCCGAATATTCTTTTTAATGTCGTCATCACTTCTAAGTTGAATTTTTTTCAAATTTCTGGCATTTTCTGACCTGTTTTGGTTGTTTGTTACTTGTCAATACAACAAAAAAATCGTTGAATTATTGACATTTTACTATAACATTTCTCTGCAATATTCAAAGCCTCGAGACTAGTAGTCTTCAAATCCGAGACGAGACCTGAAACCTTCAAGACCGAGACCCGCAAAAATGGGTCTCGAGACTCCATCACTGGTTCCTAAGCGGGTAAACGTTTTCGTATTTCTTCTTGGTTGCTGTACTAGCATACTGCTGTATATGATATAGATCCATAGTTCGAGACAAATACATATACCTAGTAGATGGTCAGCTAAATGCTTTTTGGCCATAGCTGCAGAGACTTTATAGCTTATTCCAGTGATGGACTTAGAGTTTGGGGTGCCCGAGGCAAGACTGAGAAGGGGAAAGGGTCCTATGATGACGTCATCATATTCAGCCAATCGTGATAAGACGTTTTGATCAAGCCAAGGAAGGGGATATGCGGTCCACCCAAGGATACGTTCCTGAGACTACGGCATGATTGTCATCACACAAAATGCAAAAGGACAGGCCTATTCATGATACACAACTTTAAACACAATGAAAGTTGGAAAGACAAAGCTAGCAGCACATAAAAGTTAAACAATAGCAAGTTGGCATCGCCCCCACTTCTCCAGCTTTGCGCCCCATTTATCTGGATTAATCATCCATAAACTAGGAGAGTTTACAACACACTCTCCATAGAGTAACCTACCTACACACTGCAGTTGCTATTGGGGGCCCTTTTGAAAGCAGAGTAGCCTACCTGCACATTACAGTTGCTGTTGGGAGCCACTTTGTAAGCAAAGTAGCCTACTCACTTATGCTCTGCTTCGAAGTATATTATATGAGTGGATAACATGTTTTTCACCAAAAATGAGAAACATTTACGCGCGAAACGCCTCGATGGGGACCCTCCCTCGCTCGCCACCCTTAAACCCACCACTGGCCTATTCTACTTGTTTTCACTGGCGTATGTGTAAATTCAAATAGAAATAATTAAAGGACTGACAATACATAGTGTTACATGAAATCGATTTCCTATTAAAAATTTGCGATAGATTCCTTGCTTATTTCATAAGTTTCACATTTATAAGAGTGTTGTGCATTGTGTAGAGCCAAACATTGTTGGTTGATTGGTAAAAACAATTTTTGTTGAGCAAATATTTTCAAGGTCAGCATCCTACTGACCGCATCTCAGTTTTGAAGCCACTCTAGAAAAATCAAGAATTTCTACTTTTTCCTAATTTTTCTGATAACCTGAGTTTTTTATTTGACGAAGTGGAAATATCTGCTCATTTGCTCATTTACTTTTGTTGCAAATCGATACCTATTGAAAGGTGTTCAGTATTAGCTGGTCGATCAAAAAATATATAAAATCATTATCCAGGAAAGCAGACCAAATGGCAAAAGTCGCTTTCTAAACAAACGCCACCACATGCAAGCAGATTTCATAGAAACAATTTTAATTTCTAACAATTTGAAAAACTGCAAATAGCCTAAGCCAAAATCAAGCGCAGCACTATTTCGCAAACACTTTTGAAGTTCTTTTGACCACGACCGTAAATCCGTAAATATATTGTCTCAGAATCTTAAGGTATCGCGCAGTGATTTTCATGCCACAAAGCTTTTAACGTTCAGCCATGTGTGAAGTAGTCACTGTTTATGTTACAATTTTCAGTTTATCTGCAGCATGTATCTCTAAGAGCAGGTTGCAAGGATTGGAATTAAATAATCTACATTCACATTTATAAGAAAGTATGCAATGGCACTCGATGGTAAGTTTTCTGCTTGGTCTAATTTTCTGCTAGGTGGAAGAAAACAGCTTGTTGGAGTGCTTTGTTTTGTAACCTACTGTATATTCTGTGCAGTACACTTCACCTTACATTAATTGCTCCATTGCAATCTGAGATAATGTTTTTAAATTTAAGTGAATGCTTCGTTCAATAGCGCAAAAAGTTTAAGGAAAACCTAGAATAAAATGTTACTTACCCAACATGGTTGCAGCTGATCAGATCTTGAGATGTAGAATATAAATCAATGAAAATTTGCAAAGCAGTAAAACTTTCACTACTCGTTTCAAGTCAAGCAACACTAGTGTGTTTTGTGCCTATACCTTGCTCTGTTGAATGAAAATACATTACTTTTTTGCTTTGCCTTTTAAATACGATCTGATGACTTTGATGTTAGAACTGACAAAAATCTGGCTGCAGAAGAGCGCCTGATGCTTTTAAGCAAACACATTCTGGCAAAGGAACACTCGTTTTCACAGTCAGAAGCTCTAAAACTTATTTCCAAAGTTATTGTGAAGATTTTTTATATACATCTTGAATAGATTGCCCCGGGACATTAACGAAGTCTTGCTAAGCAAAAATTTCTGATTTGTTCACCTTCGCAAGGCTAATTGGCTTTTTATGCCAAACAAATCTCTGCTTAACACGTGTCCGCGAACAGCAAGCTTCACAGGTATCTTCAATTTTACCCTGAGGCGGTGGAGGTTCTTGTCTGGTCGGTCTGTTATTATTATTATTGACACTGCTGCTCGCTTAATGCTTTCAACAAGCATTTTGTTGCAAAACTAAATCCCAAATAATATCTTCCTACTGTTTTGAGGTTTAGTAGCGGCCTAGTCAACTGTTGGCATCATACAATGAACGGCTATATGTTGAACAGCATTGTGAAGTTTTATTGAGAATAAAACCAACCCACAAAGTGTCTCTCAGATTTCGATGTTTAAAATATGTGGTTTTGTTGAGTGCTAGTCTGAACAAACTGCATTTTTCAAATTGCGACGCCGGTTCGGTGAGACTGAGCTCATTGTGTCCAGTGCCCTATTGGCCAGATGAGCAGGTGTGGCGCTACAACCTCGCATCACAGAAATCCGCTGTGTCGACATTCGATCACTTTTAATTAACTATCTTTCTGTGTTATACAGGTATATAAGAAAGATACTGCTGCTTTACCCATGACGCAGTGGTTTGCCAGNCACAGACATGGGTGCACTGGGCAGCATTGTGCCTTTATGCGTTGCCTTCATTCAACTGCATCATTTAATGTTTNATATATTTAACGTCTTCACATCCACACAACAACGAAGTAGGCTACAACTCACTCGCGCGTGGATGACAGGGAGCACATACACAGATGAAGTCTAATGCATGCGCGTGTTCAATCAATTGTTTTGAACAAAATTTGCTGTTAATTCCTAAGATGCCAAATAAAACAAGAGCAGATGTGTCGCGAAAATCACTTGCTGGAAGTGCAGTGAAAGAAATTAGTGGCAATTTCAAACCACAAAAACTGATTCGGACAACGCTCAAAAATTTTGGCATTTTCCAAAAACAAATATAAAAATCGCATTGTTGAAACTCGCGTTTAATTATCATAGCAATATTTTATAACTGAGCATTTGTGCAATGAACCCGTGAAATAAAATGTTCTTCGTCCTTAACGTTTTTTGAAGAAAGTAAATTTTTGTCCACTTCAACAGGTTTCCTTTCCTTATCACGCTATTCTGCAAACCTAATGCCATAAATATGTTAAATGCAGCCGCAATACTACGAAACATGCTATTTTCACAGACCATGTGACCCTGTAGGCGGGGGTGCCCTGTAAATACTAATCTTCAGGTAAACAATTATTTCAGTAAAATACAAGTCCTGTATTCAGCAATTAGTCTCCGCACAGGTGACGTTATCGAATTGATCAGGAAATTCTTTTAATAGGATATCGATTTCACGTAACTACACACACATATACTCATTCCTATACACATTTTTAGAAACCGCATACGCATCATCAGTTCTTATTCAAATAGAATCGCGTACTCAAGATGCACATCTCAAAAGCGTGAAGCTGAAAACAAGGCACGGATAAATCACAGCTCATACCTTGCAAAAATCATGTAAATGTGTTGCGTATAAACACACTTTGTTTAGGTACTGCAAAGAAAATATCTTGCCTTGCGTATCTTTTGCATCAGTTTCCATAATAAAAGTGAGGAGTTATACTTATCTTTGAAACTCCATCACAAATTTAAGCAGTTGGAGTCGAAATTGGCTGACAGTGATAAACGCATCGTGTAATGAGTGACGAGGAAACTTCCTGTCTACCATTTCCACAGCACTCAAGGCCAAGCTCATCCCACCACTTTTTCTCATTTTCTTGCTCCAGATTTTATGACCGCGTCTGGCGTTTCACTCATTGTCATCTCTTAACGAATCGACGTCAGCATAATGTAGATGACGTAGCGAACAATAACAGAACATCGAAAGTTCAAAACTTTCATTTAAAAAATAAACTATAGTGTAAAAGATTGTTTACTGATCTGCGTGTGGCTGCAACAGCTTCAGGCAATGTATCAAATTCCCGCCAAAGCAGGCTTCGTCGGGTTTTGGTTGATGTGGCAGGGGAACCACCAACAGCGAAAGACTTAAGAAAACCATTACCTATTTCCAGTTGACTGACACCAAATTGAGGCCGTGCACCAAGGGACCACGATGGCGGGGACCACCACCAAAGTATTTCAGCTGTGTTGGAAAACAAGGTTTGGTGTGTATTGCTGACGCCTGCTTGTACTATGATATTTTGTTAAAGCTGCTCACAAAAATTCTACGTAAAATTTTTCTTGGAAAATGTAACTAACGTGTGACCTCACACTTTTCCATCCAACCTCCTTTTGCAAAAAAAATGCCTTTTATCATGAATTCAGCACATTTAACAGAGATCATGAAAGATTTTAAAAAGGAAGCAGAAGGTTGCGTTTCGGTAAATTTATGAGCACAACAACCTAACAACTGGGTTATTTTACACTTGCTTGGCCTCCCATTTTATGCAAAAATAGCAAGGGTCAAAATACTGTAACACAGCACAAAAAACAGCACACGGCAGAGCTGACCTGAAATCTCAGAGTCCGGATAATCTTCCAGCCAGAGGTCGTCGCTGATAACAGATGTGATGGAAGTGTCAACGCAGTTCATTAAGACATCTACCGTTATATTTTAACCGAAAAAGTGGTCTACAAACAATAGTGCAGTAAAGGCACAGAATGTAACTCAGTACATCAAATAATAAATGTCGAAAATAGTCCGTAACAAGTTGTTAAGTTACATCATCGAAAATTCCAAAAATAGTGAATAAGTATCACGGTAATGCTGTTTTCTCAAAATCATTTTCAATTAAAGCAGGTATTTTTAAGGTATTTTAGGGACCCGGTTCGGGTCCCTAGAAGTGAAAATCGGGTCCCTAGAATCAGATAAAATTATCAAGAGGAATATCTAAACGGATACTGCAATCAATATCATGAACTGGTAATAATGAAAATTTCTCGGGTCTGTACAGGTCCATACCGAGTGCCTAACATTTTCCTTAAAAAAAACTGATAATTTAAAGACTTATTGCTGATGTGCACATCTTCTACTTCCTGCTCACAGAATTTTTTGAATATGTTTTGAATTAAACTAAGCATTGCGTTTGTCAAAGCTTCACCTTCATGTTTATTCTTTGTACATGTCATTTATTGTCGATTGCTGCATATAAATGACCAAAAGATTTTAGTTCTTTGATAAGCGATAAATCTGGGTTCATAATTAAAATGCTAGAAACTATAATCTCGGTTGATGCTTTGGAAAAGCGCTTTNTAATATTATTTGAAGGAAATTTGCTTTAATTATGCTGCCACCTGCTGGTCTGCTTGTGTCACAAACTGTGATGTAATGATTTCAGGTGACGTCAGACCGAAGCCTGAAACTTGCTTCTTTCAGTAGTGGTTGAGGTTAAAAGTTCTTAACGAAAGAGCGTTGTTACGATCCAGTCATTGTCTGAGGGTGGAAAGCCCAACCTCTCCAATGAAAGGCGGACACGTCACCACTGAAATATCGCCGAACTGTCGCCGCTGGTCTGTTTTTATATCTATGTTAAATAAAGCGATGCCATCAAAAATATTTGCCTTCTTTTTATGGGTCATCAGTTGCAAATCACCAGCATTCCTTGAAGAGATTATTTCCTAAGTTCTCAAGAAAAGAAAATCAATAAATGCACCATAACACTATTTGATACAAAATACACAAAGGAAGACTACGATTACAACATTTGCAAAAGCAACAAAGCAAACGAGGCCGTAGAAAATCTTTTAAAAAACTAGTAGGTCGTCTATAAGCTTTTATTACGTGACCCTGATGATTTTGGAAAAAAATGGAACGTGAAAAGGATGTGGTTTACTCAGAGGCGAATTTTGATTTTCGGGGCCCTAGGCTTTTTGAAATTGGGGCCCTTCTGTAAGGTTTGCGACGATGTCATACAAATTAGCACTACACGCAGTGGCGTAACTGACGGGGGCGAGCCATCCCCCCTGGCAAGGTAAATATAAAAGCTGGGCCCCTTATTAGTTGACATTTTAATATTTAGTATTCTTTAATTTGTTGTTTTTTGCATTTTTCAGGGTGTTTACGTTTTTTTTTTATCCAGTATGGAGATCCAGAGATCCACTGTTATTTCTTGACTTTTTTGTGAGTTTTGGCTGGTGGGACCCTCTACGGTGACCAGTGGGCCCCCTTCAGGTAATCTTTGCCCCCCTGGCTCAAACCTCTAGTTACGCCACTGACTACACGTGCTGGTTACATTCACTGAACAAGTTGTTGTTCCAATTCATAA
>JGI24021J15306_10007175_pt1 | contig 13539 bp, 5 predicted proteins | sample Ectturendosymbi1_FD_15306 | JGI IMG/M metagenome (IMG submission 15306) | reverse complement strand
TCGCTAATGGTTGGTTTACTGCATGCGATGGCTTTTATGGTGCTTCTGCTTATTGGCTGAGTCATATGAAACAATAAACCATTACCATTATAACTCGTTACTTGCAAAGTGAAGCTGATCAGTAAGAATTTAGTCAGTCCGGATAATTGGAAAAGTTTTTATAAAATTATTAAATTACCATTTTACTTCACCAACAGTATCTCATTTCCATATAATCTGGCGACTTAAATCGGTCTGCTTGAAACTCATCGTAGCAGGATGCAAATGTGCTAAACATTATAGCAACAGCGGCGGCGCCTTCCATGCGTGCGTTCTTTCCGTGTGCCACACAGGGCAGCAACTAGCTGATATTTTCGGGACGGGGGAAAATTGATTAACTTGATGTTGTACCCAGGGCCGGCCCTAGCAGATGCGGGGCCCAATGCAAGACTTAGGCGCGGGGCCCCTCTGAGCAGTGATTTTATGACGTCATCGTGTTCAGTCAACCGTGTTACGATCGTTGTAGAGCGCAGATATACAGTACAGCAATAACACGAGAATTGAGCACGTTTGCTAACGTTCGAGAGGAAATTTGTTAGTTCTGACGAGAACGTTCTTTGTTAACAATGAAATTTATATGGCGTTTCTATTGAATTCTCAAGCGCAAGGTGTATCTGGCAAAAATGAATAAACTTCCCAAACACCATGGCGTGGGGCCCCAGAGGCGCGGGACCCAATGCAGCTGCATTGGCTTAAGGCGGGCCCTGGTTGTACCTAACAACTAAACATGTGTTTAAAACTTTCGGGATTGAGGCAATTGTCAGGTTTCTCCACCACTGCCTGCGGCCCTGATGTTACATTTCTATGCTTGTGTTTCATCCGGTTAATCGTCCTAGCTCCATTAAGCATATGCTTTCCCATTACCGCCACATATCTACTGCATCTTCCTGTTCTCTCAAATATCTGTGTTGCTAAGTAACAAGCAGAAAACTCTTTGATAATATTATAATAAGTAATAAGCTCCTTATTTTATTTCAATAATAAAATAAAGATAAATCGTTCCAGAGACAATATCTGTGTTGCTTGTTGTTCCCATATGCTTTTGTCTGCTGCGGTGCGTGTGGGAGTGAAGACGTTATCCAATATAATACAATACGGCAGATAGCTCATCCCTGTCACGTTTTACACCTTTCAGATATAACTGTTCTTAGTTGCTGCCTCTTTCGTTCGAATCTTTTGCCTTGCTTTTTCTATGATGTTTTGATGGCGCTTTATTACTATAGCAGTCTTGCAGAGCTTTGCCTTGCTGATGCACCATTTCAGCGAATGCCGCAGAGTACTGACTGGCACAGTTTCTTGCAGCATGAAGTTCGCTTTTTGTTACCATGCGCACTGGTGCGAGACTTGCTCTTTTTTCTTGATTTGTAAGAGGTGTCGCTCTGATCAAGCGTTTTCATTCGAACTACATGGCCAGCAGCAGATCTCATAAACAAAGGTCGTAGCTTTAAGAAATCACAGCTAGCACAAATTAACTGACGATCTGAAGTTGACGGTTGATTAAGCGAATCATTAACATCGCTTTGTTTCTTTACCGTGACCGCAGACTAAACTGTTTGCCGATCAGCGTCTTTTGGAACGCAATGTGACTTAATGATATCCGTGTGTAACTTTCAATCCGTGGCGATTCCCCGAATGGCATTTTATGCGTTATTACGTTTGCGATGCTTTTAACTTGCTTTTCGCAGGCAAAATGATGCAAAACTTTCAGTATGATCAACGCTATAAAATCATTTTCGCTCCAAAGCTACAGACGTTATAGCTCACAAAACACACAACGACATCTGGGTATAATCTGAACACACACAACGACATCTGGGTCCAGTCAGTGCACGCATTATAAATTTTCACTTTTAGGTGTTCAGTTCACGGGACCCCGTTATTTTTGAAAGTCTTCAGAATGTTACTGTGTATTTCATTTCCTAGCAGGACAAAGCAGTAGAAAATCTACGATCCTGTTGGAAGAGGGACTTAGAGACGGCTGGCAATTTATGAATACCTGAACTTTCCCTCTGGGCTGGCGTTTAGCAAAACGTGTAAGGATTAGCGGATGATAAGCTCTACGCTATGGCTCGTGCCTCCCCGGGAATAAATATCACCAAAACACTCGCCAATGAACATTAGTGCTTCAGGAACATGATGTCCTTCACAACTGATTGTTTGGAAACTTGTGAAGTAGGGAACAGTAAGAATGCTACCCAGGTGTAATTTTTAGACAAACTGGCACTAGAAACTAAATCAACTGCAACAATTGGTTGTGGAACATTTCAAACTATATCATTTAGCCGAAAAAAGCTGTAGGTTGCAAACGAAGGAAATTAAGGAATTACATTAAAAAATAAGAAAATCCGGAAAAATATGAAAATGCGAAAATGTGGAAAAATTATATCGAAGTATTTTGCTTTACTTTTGTCATACATTAGTTCTCTATTGGCTGATTCTAAATCAAAACGAAGCAAAACGATTTTGTGAAAAACGAAAGCAGAGTTCAGAAATGTTATTTTCCCTTCAGCTTCTTATTGTGGAATCAGCAGAACGATATAGATGTAAGCCTAAATACATATGGACGACAGTCTAATTTAAAAAAAATTATCTGTGGGTACTTCGAATGTTGTGCTGCAAAATGCATTTTAAATTAAATTCGCACTGCTTTCGGTCACTAATGGTAGCATTGTTGAAAACAATGACCATTCTACAAATTGATTTTAGATAAGATAAAGACAGCAGTGCTTACTTCAAATGACGGCAGCTAGCGGTCATTTCAACCAATTGCTTTTGCAAACAACTGGATAATTCTTGCCGTGGGGAATGATGCAACAGCATTCGTTTGTTCTAACGCTCCAGTGCATTCACGTAGCTTGGAGAGATGCCGCGCATTCACCGATGAAACTACAATGTGCTTAACAGACAAACAAAAAACTGAACGTTCAGGGTCCATGAGCAGGTGAATCGCAATACTTAAAAATTAATCATCTACTTTGGCCTGTGAGACCTGGCTCACTGACCGGCATGTGCTTCGTACGGTTCTGTTTGCACTTTGTGCTTTGTAAATGCGATAGGCACGGACACCGGTAACTCTTCTAACTGAGACAAAATACAGGGTTTTGTTTTAGATTTTAATGAATGCTAGGTGTGTATTTGAAAGAGATTATAATAAGGCAACTATCACTTGCATTCTATGAGAAGGTGAAGATGATTCCTAAGTGAAATCAAATTTTTACGTGAATGCATCAACGCATGATTTGCGTGTAAAAGGCTTTCTCTGAAGACAGCACAATTATTCTAATATATTACACAATTGTGCACACGTAGCAAATATTTTTGGAAAACCTCCTTCTTTTAAACTTTTTGTTCAACGCTTTGCACTTTTTCAAAATTTTGCCATGTAATGCAGAAAAATTATATTAGATAACTTTCCAGATGTTTCTTGATGTGTCACTTTATTTTGGGATTGTTAGTTTTCGAACTGTTTAACGCAGCAATGCATTTTCGTCGACATACAGAATATCAATCCATAAACTTTTACATTAAGTTCTACAGGCGGAGAAGGACACTACTGTTAGTTTGGCTATAACATGACAACGATTTGAACACAAAGATAACATTGTGTAAATGTGTACTGTACACCACGCAGCTGCATTTTGATAGCTCAGAAGGTTATGACCTTGGAGCTTTTTCGTCACCAAAGTCTACAGAGAGTGCATTTGCATCAGTGTATTTGAAAAAGACTGCTTATCACACATGAATCTAAATATTTCATATTAATACTGTTTGAAATTTGGAAATAAAAAGTGTGCTTCATCACGTATGGCCTAGTCCTCAACCAAGCTGATTCGGCATTTCCCTGGTGAAATCCTGCATGTTCAGGTTGAATACCTTGACATTAACCTTGTTTATACGAAAACCATTTTGTGACATGTAGACAGAGAACCTACAGCCTTTTGCATTCTGCAATATTTTGGAAACACGAACGGGAAACGAGAGTGCTCATCAACAAGCATAAAAATATAGGGATAACCGTCACATGCAGAACGTTTAAAATTGACACTGAAACGGCCTGCGGTCGTATAGCTTTAACAAAGTTCTGCAATCATGGACTTAAAATGTGTTTTTACTTCGGCGTAAGTCAGTGGCGTAACTAGAGGTTTGAGCTAGGGAGGAAACTTAGCTGAAATGGGGTCACTTGTCACTGTAGGGGACCCACTAGTCAACACTCAGAAAATTTTTTTAGAAATAATAAGGAATCCATATGTGGATGACTATACTAAAATCTAAATCACCGGAAAATACTCCACAAAAATAAAAAGAAACAGAAACTTACTGAAAACCAAAATAATACTAAAAGCGAAGTATGAGTTAAGCAGAACACGGTTTTTATATTTAGCTTTCCAAGGAGGCAGTTCGCAGCCGCGGACCCCATCAGTTTCGCCACTTGTTTGCATGAGCAAGAAATCGAAGAGCCTGATCTGGCCAATAAGCTACGCATATTTTTGTTGGTTGCAGACTTCACTAACCGTGCCAGGTTTGTCTTTTCGTGGCCGGTGAGAGCTGTCTAGGGGTTTGCACTTGCAACAAAAAGATCAAGACAAAACCATATGATCAGCAGTAACTGTTGCCAGGTGCGTAACCGGGAGGGGCGATAGGCCCCGTACCGCTCTCAAATTTTGAACTGCAAATACTGAACCGTAGAGCAAAAATTGTCATGACCGCGTATAGTCGATTAATCATTCCACCAAGCTGTAGATAGTTGGTATTTTGCCGAACTTTCTGCGATAGAGCTGACTGATGAGTAGTGAGTAGGCCTACCATGACTTGTTGAGCGCGTCGTGCTACTGCTAACGCAGTGATTCAGTGCTACGCTGCGCTGTCCCCGTTGACGGAGTGAGGTGTGGGTGTTGCAGAATTGCTTTGTTAGGTCATTATTCCTTGAGCTACTGGAGCATGCTCCTGTCTTATTCGCTAAGACATCTTTGTCATTTGTCCCGTAATAGTATTAAAACTCGTCGTAACAGTATTCACTAGCCTACCTTTTCGGAGATTATGATCGAATTGACTTAATATTTTTCTGTCATTTAAAAAAAACTCGGTCTACGACCGAAAAAATAGGCATGCTCAATGCATTTTTGTCAGAAATCGGTGAGTTGTTTGCTAACGTACAGGGGCGTAACGAGGAGGGCGCAATTCCCCGGGCGCTGAATCACTATAAGGGCGCCGAATCACTGCGTGGGGCGCGGCGCCGGATGACTGCGGAGGGCGTCGAAATGTCCCGACAATGTCACAAATACTTTCTTCAATAGAGTACATTTTCTTCCGAAAGACCTCTGGTTCGAACATGGGAGCGCCAAACTTGCTTCTTGCGCTGGGCCCCATCTAAACTCGTTACGCCCCTGCTAACGTACAAATGTTGTTATAGCTTTTCACACGCTTCAATATGGTTCAATCAGGGTTATTAATTCCATCAAGAAACTCATCCACTTAGCAGACCTGAAACTGTTTTTTCGCTTTGCAGGCTTCTAAAACCTTTTCGTCGGTTCTACGTTTTCCATATTTATTGCCTTCCTATCTTCACTGCTGCTTTTCCTTTCAGAGCTGCCACCAAGCACTAAAAAAATGAACTTTTAACAAAAACAGACCAATTTTGCACAGCCCAACGGCAAGTCCAGAACTGCGCTAGCGAAAGAGATCGTGTTTGTGGTTGCTGGGCAGTTCTCACGCGGAAAAGAAACAAGGGAACAGGACTACTATTACGAAACAATAGCATTGTTGATTCTAATCGGTAAGAGGCTGGGTCAAAGTCTGTCACGTAAATACTGAAGTTCAACGAAGTGTGAAGCATTGTTTTACTTTAGATTGAGCATTTTTGCCTTTGTTTTTACTTCGATAGGCACCAAAAAGGGGCGCATTTTTATCAGAGGGGCGCCATTTTAAGGGGGAGCCACAGTCATTTGGGGGGAAGTTGCCCTAAACTGCCCCCCTGGATCCACCACTGAACATGGTTGAAGCACAAAGGGTTGGCGTAAGGCCATATGGGTCACGTAGTTAGCCAGCCCTGTTGATAACACAAACCAAATTTAGTAGAAGGCGCTTCACATGTAGCTAAAGAAAAGTAACGAAATGCATCGAATCAACCTCAGATAAAATACGCAAAAAAGCAACAACAAAAACAGTGGGAGAAAAGCATGCTTATGTACAGGGATGTGGGGTGAGTAACTGTAGGTAGAAGATATACAGTAAAGGAAAAGAAGAGAATCAAAACAATGTTTCAGAAAAGTTACTAGCGTATGAACGAAAATCAACAGTAATTTTGGCAAGATGGAAGGGCGTTTCTATATCGTTTTCCAAATGAATAAGGCGAAAGAGATTTCAAATTTTCAGGCATGTCAGACACAATTTTGAACCAATATACTTTAGACAAAGCTGACCCAGAGACGTTAAGATCTTGGTTAGAGGCTTAAGATCTTATTGGGAGCTTCTTACATTTTGACAGGTGCCCTTTGTCCTGTGATAACATGTTGTTCATATTTCATCATTTTAATGCGGCTTCTTGTATTAAGGTTGAACATCGAAATGTGTTTAAACGTATCAATAACCACAATATCATAGAGACAAAGCATGCAAAGCAGATTTTTCACTAAATAATATGCAATCGTTATAATGTAAATGCAACTATAAGCAAAAGCTCACAAATGTTTGAAAGTGAATTAACTAAAAATGGGAGTCCTTATCAAGAGGAGCGCTAACCGGCTTTCCCTTGTTTCAACACAAGTTAAAAATGAAAAAATGGGGGCCCCATCAAAGGGCGTCAATTGAAAAAGGGGCCCCCATTTTGCACAACCTTGCAAACTGATTAAGACCACTAATGGCTATGATTTTTCATCTATCGCTGATCTTCGGAAAATTAGCTTATGCTGCACTTGGGAAATAATTTTTAATCGTTCGTACTGCTGTACGGACGTTTTTCATTTAAGGTTATTCATAAAAACATTCTTTGTAATATTTTTTTGTGATGGAAGCCTATTTTTTCGTAGCGCGATTTTCGTAAACAGATTTGACTCAAACAATTTTCTAATCCAGCGCTGGGCCGCTGTAGCTCAGTGGTAGAGCACTTGTCTTGTAAACCAGTGGTTATGCTAAATAAATTTCACTCAAACAGTTTTTTAGTCGTGCGCTGGGCCGCTATAGCTCAGTGGTAGAGCACTGGTCTTGTAAACCAGTGGTCGTGAGTTCGAACCTCACTGGTGGCTGTGTTTTAGCAAGAACGTGCACGATCGTTTTAACTTATCAAGTCGTTAACCGCTGTTAAGCTTCGCATTTGCAATGATTTGAAGGACTTCCTTGATACATGTGTATAACAAATTCTGTTTTTTTTTAATTTCCTATCTATTTTATGGTCTGCAACGTACTCTAGGTGTTGACAAAAAAAAATTCAAGAGACGCGAAAAAATTATTTATATCTGTTAGTTACTTTTGCTCAGTACACCAGCATCTCAGGAGATATAAATATATTAAATCCTGTTGAAGCCCTTTCTGTTGTTGTACAAAGAAATGGAAACTAATTTAAATCAAAAAAGGCAATGTGCAAGCTGCAAAGACCGTTCCTAATTAAATTATTCGAAATATGGTAAGCGCCACAAAAAAAAACTATAAAAAATTCTAAAATTCGGTTCGAGCGCATTATCGTTAGGTGTGTGGTTCTACTGTTATGATTGTTATTTGCTCCGCTGCCTCACTCGAATTTATTCTGTATTAAGGACAAAGACAACAATGGCGACGAGAATGGGATCCCTCTGAACGAGTTGATGCAGTCGGAATCTCCACAAGACAAGCAAAGATGGAAATGGGGACATTTTTAGACCTCATGCGTGGTCACAAGCAAAAGCACCAGGAGCAATTGGAATTGCAGGATCGCCGTCACCAGGAAAAGATGCGCGCATTAACGGCATTGCTGGAGAAGTCGTCAGCTGGAAATGTATCGCAGCCACAGGAGTCGATTCCACTGCTAGGTCAAACTTCAACGCTTTTGATTCCACGGCGCAGCTTTGGCTGCGATTACTTGTCCAGGTTTTCAACGTTTCTGAAGACTCACGATGTACCCGAGTCCAGAAAACCGCAGCTCAAAGTTCTCCCACAAAGCGAGTGAACGATTTGACGATGGACGAAATAGAAGCTTTTGTGTCGATCAGTTCGACCTGAATCGTTTTGTGGTTCGTGAAGATTCAAAGTTCTGGAGGAAAATGAAACGCAGACCTGGGGAAACATTTCACGAATTAGCAGCACGTATCCGTCAGGAGGCAGGTACTTGCGGTTTACCCTCTAATACTGATCCTTTAAGAGTAGTCATTCCCAACGTTTTTCTGATCGGGTACCATTTGTGGGTCCCGTACTGTCACCACATAACAACTTATTCCAGGACAACTCAATCTGCCAAATATCATTCGATCAAAAGTTTGAAAAACCGCAATTGATGCAAATGCAGCATGAACAAAATGGATGAAATTATAAACGGTCATTTTTAGAAACCAACAAGGGAAGTAGAATACACAAATTCAGGAATATATCAACAAAAGCGACAAGTAAAAGCTAAACTGCCAATATACTTTTGTGTGAAGAAAATGGGAAGTAGGTCTATTCGCGTACCACATTGAATGCCATCGCGTGACGTGTACAATCATAGTACCTCAGTTTAAGAACCACTGCTCTAGAAGCAGCTCCATGGACACGTTTTATTTGTTCGGTGAATCGGTCAGCAACAAAGCTGTCCTGAAGGCTTTCGTCAAAATCAAGAATGACGAACGGTTGTTTACACGCTCAATCCAGATTGCCATGGAAACTGCATTCGGAACAACGACGGAGTTATTACACAGGGTGTATAAATTCCAGGAACAGGACTTTTCGGTCTGAGCCGTTTCGGTCTGCGCCGTTTCGGTCTGGCCGATTCGGTCTGGCCGCTTCGGTCGGGCCATTTCGGTCACGGGACATTTCGGTCAGACTATGAAATCTTGCAGAAACCTTACAGTAATGCAAAGTCGAGCTGTTTGATTCAAAGCGCACTCCTTCCATCATCATACTGTAGGTTACCAAAGGTCGAGGCATTCCACTCCAAACGTCTACCTTTACGACTCGCAATAGCGGCAAGCGCTGTCGGCAAGGTAGTTTACTCGGCATAAAGTTCTTAGTTGTGCAAAGGAACTGAATCAGTGGTGTCTCGGGCTTAGCAAGAGTCTTTCATTACGATTTATAATATTGTAGAATGCAAGCTTGATTGTTTTGTATATTTGTGGCACCACACATTTCACTGATTATATGGTTGTTAATTTGGGGTCTATGCGTTGGGCTTTGTTACTATTCAAGTATTTTCGTTCCATGTCTGGCCTTTCGCATGCATGTTGTAGGTGACCTGAAAAAAAACTATCGTTCGTAGCAAGCGTTCTCTCGCGCTTTACTCGGGCTCATCCGTTAGAGCCCGAGCTGCTCTCTGCAATTAGGCATTTAAGTATTTTTTAACATAATTCATATCAGATTAAATGTTTTTTTTGAAGCAACAGATTTGCATAGAGCAGTGTTTTCAACCTTTTTTGTACCGCGAGTCCGCGATCCATTGTAGCAACCCACTATAACCAACGACCCCCATCTAAAACTCGATCAAACCAAACGTAATACAGCTGTGTGCATAAAAAAATCTACTCGCGACCCCCCAAGAATGGTTCGCGACCCATCTGGGCAGTGTTCCCTCAGAAAAATGTACACCAAGGAAATGTTTGTTTTAGTGCGCATGCAATTGCGCAACTATGTAAACACATAGGCAGTGAAGCGTTTCAAGCATTACAGAGGCTATGCGGCATATATGCGATATTAAATCTGGGCTGTTTGCTAGTGCGCGAGAATGAGAAATTTCACTACATAAGTGGTCTGTTGGCACTGCGCATTTGCGCACCGTAGAGGGAACACTGCCTCTGGGAGTCGCGACCCTCAAACTGAAAACCACTTCCATAGAGCATTGAATGTGAATTCCAGTTAACAATTTGCATTCGAAAATAATTTCAAAGGAATGATTGTCAATTCGGGAATATGGATGAGCCAAGTACGCAGGCGTTTACTTGGGCTCATCTCATCCGTCAAAGCCCGAGCTGCCCTCTACAAACAAGCATTCTTTAAATATAAGTCACATCAGATTGAATGTTTTTTGAAGTAATCGATTTGCATAGACAAGTTCCGTTCGAGAATAACTTCAAACGAACAAAAATATTGTTCAGTAACGGGATAATATGAATGAGTCTAGCATGCAGAGAAGTGACTGGCATTATAATTGCTCTGTAACATACGTTACGCAACAATCGACGAGTTCTCATGCGAAATTCTAATTCATTGTTGCGTAACTACCGTTACATAGCAACGATAGTGCTAGCCAGAATAAAAGCAAATGGAAATTTCAACGATGCAAGCCTCGAACGGTTGCATTCTGTCAGTGGCCTTGGTATAAACGGCGTGTTGAGCCCGAGTGACGAGTTTGACCTGGAGTCGCCTCTGAACTGAATGTTTCAGAACACTGTTTTTTTGCGTTTGTGAACAACGTGTCACGTCACTGGCGTAACGTTGACTTTACGTGGATAGAATGTTCAGTTTATACTAAAGCAGTGCTGAGTTTATAGTAAAGCGGTGCAGTGACAAGCGATTGCTTGCATGCAAATACGAAACTAGTTGACGTAACCGTTTATTGTCCTAACATCAAAGTAACGTTCGGCCCATAAACTACCTCGTTTTTGCGACGATTGCGGCATCTTGACCTCTAGTTCGTAAACTCATTATTGAGTGACATGTCTTTATTCGTTAATGCGACCGCGACATGTACTCCATTTCATTCAATTTCTGTTTCCTGCTATTGCCTTCTGTGTGTCAGAGGAGTTGGTTGTCTTGATGACTCCTCGCCCTTTGTTTGCGTTTAACCACAAATATGCTGGAAGTGTCAAAACGTGGGAGATGTTTAAAATGTTCGTATTTCAAAGGCATATTTTGTCTATTTGTTCGTGTACTATTTTGTCTTAGACAGGCCTCAATTTGCCCTCATGAAACTTTATAGCATTAGGGTAGTGTTGAACCGTGCAACTTGCTGAAACTTTCAAATTCATCAGAGAAATCTTGACATAACAGTTTGTGCCACGTCAAACCGCTTGTTGTTCTACGACTTTTTGATTATTTTTTCTTAGGGGAAAAGCGGATCACCATTATCAACGCAGTACATTTCTTCAAAAAATGTTGTTTAGCTGCATTTTCGGTTTGAAACCTGATAGTTTTTAACTAAATTGAGCGTGAGGACTGTTTCAAATTTTAGTGTCTTTCTGGGTTGATCTCTGTACCCTAACTTTTGCAACCAGTGCAAGTCCTGAATGCTCATATTCCTAAACGTGTTTCTAAAAACTTTCACACAACTCATGCCAGAATAAGCCGTTTTGCCCCAAACACACCTGATCCGTTATGCGCCAAAGACACAAGACACCTGACCCGTTGTCCGAAATGGCAGCATTCAAAGATCCCATCATCCTTGACATATAGGCTATCCCTCAAGTTTGGGATCTTCATTTATGACAGAAATCCAAGCACATGCCAAAAGACTAGAGATAGAACGAATTTGCTAAACAAGACGAAAATTAGGCAGGTTTACTACTGTAGTAGCCTATACATCTGTCACACTAAAGTAGGTTTTTTTATAAGGAAAATGTTAGGTACCCGGAATTGATCTGTAGGGACCCAATTTCTCTGATTCTGGGGAACCGATTTTCTCAGATTTTAGGGACCCGAATCGGGTCCCTTAAACGCCTTAAAAAAAACTGCATTAAAGCCATGACTACACTAATTGATTACGGAACCAGGTGTTTTTATGAGGATACAATTTTTACTTTGTCCTTATCGTTCGGTCTGCATCTCGATTAAAACTGAAAAGTTCTCATTTTCGGAAACGTTGCTATGAGAATTTTATCTGTATGTCAGGCTTATGCAGAATCGCATGGAAGTATTTTCAACTGCAGAAAAACAGTTTGTATGACGTTTAAGGCTGAGAGTGGAAAAAGCACAGTCACCCCATTACTGACAAATGGGTGGTAAAAATCTAAAATCTGTTAAGCACTACAAATATCTGGGAGCTGTATTGAATACTGAGCTCTCAGATGACAAAGACATTCAGAGACAACTGCGGTAAAAATTTTGTGGAGCAAACAAGCTGCAAGCCTATTTTTCCCGATGTTCAAATGCAGATAAAAAGATACTTTTTCGTTCCTTTTGTACGCCCATGTATGCATCACAAATGTGGAGAGCGAGTGTTAGTAGTCATGACTCATCAGGTTCAATGTAACATTCCTACATTTGAGGCATTATTAAGAAAAAATGTGTACTTGTTTCTCAAAAGATGTAGAAGGTCTAATAACGTATGGTTGCCTGCTTTGACGTAGTCAGATTGTTTATATTCGTCCTTATCCTTTGAACACTACAACCGCATTTTACTTTGTGACTGAGTGCTCAAACATTGCAGTGTTTGTTCGTTTGAGGGTGTGCATGTCACAATGTATTCGTACTTTACTTGGGTTGACCAGTTAGCGTCCCACTCTGCAGTGGTGTTGTACCAAGTGAACAAATAGTGTTAAGAATCCGTCTGTAAACCTGAGGCGCGGCCTCCAACGCCGTTTGAAAACGTTCTGTTAAGTAATTTTCTGTAGCCCGGTGTCAAGCGAAATTTCTGACCTTTGCGAAATTTCTGACCTATTATTTTTTGTCAGTTATTTTGCTACTCAGAGTAAAGGAATAAAGTTTGGCGATTACTTTTGTGTGTTGTGAAAAAAAACTTTTTGGTTAGATGTCAGATACCCACAACAAGCTACAGTACGGGAATAAGTAGAACCAGTGAAAAATATTGGACTTAATCTTAGGCTTCAATTATTTTTCTTTTTCTAACTTTAACATAAACCCCAACCCGACACACTTACCTAAACACCAAATCCTAAGCCCTAATCACCAGTTTTCTCAGCGTATTTGGAATGTAGAATGTTGCTCTGTGCATGCGCATATGCCGTGAAGCCAGAAATTTCGCTTGACACTGGTGATTCAGCCTCCAACGCTGTTGTAAAACGCTCTGTTTTTATTAACCAGTGTTGTGGAGAATGTGTGTGTTTGTACACTATGGACTTCGTGTCTGCAGGCAAAAATACATTATTATTATTATATGTGACCGTTTGCGAAAAAGTTGTACCACGGTTGAATAAGCACGATGACGTCATAGAATGAAAATTCATGAAAATTTCCTACCCCAGAAATGCCCCCCCCCCTGAAACTGCGCTCACTTGTAGCAATTGATACAGGAAGAGTGCCTAAAATGGTGAGCACTATGTAGACATTCGGATAAATGTCAGCATGGCAAGCACAGAGTAACTCGACGGCACTCGAAGGAACAGTGCTAACATCTTCCTTCTTCCACTTATTTACCCAACGCTGCACTTCAGGAACAACCGCTGCTCT
>JGI24021J15306_10007174_pt1 | contig 13539 bp, 8 predicted proteins | sample Ectturendosymbi1_FD_15306 | JGI IMG/M metagenome (IMG submission 15306) | reverse complement strand
TTTCAGCGGAGTAATTAGTCTTGAAGTTTTAAGGCCGTTGCGGAGTAGGTTACAGGCAAACTAGTTTGCCTGAGTGGACTGCGAGAACCAAAGGAGCATTTTGCGTGTGAGGGCATCTGAGCGATATTTAGTGTTAGAGTTCGGCTTAAACCTAAATCAGTGGTGCAGTGGGGTGGGAACGCGTGGGAAAGGCGTTCCCACAACTCTTTTTTTGGCACTACACCCCTGGGTAAATTACCCCCGGGGGTGATATGCGATTCTTCAGGGGTAATGCGGAACCAAAACCACAATGTTGTTCTATATTATGAGCGATCACTGCGAAATATTGAGGGTAATAAGACATAATCACTACCTTAATTTGGGTAACGACTCGAACAAGTTTGGGAACCACTCTTTTAGGGTATTACCATAGTTTAAAGGCGCCTTATATTAGCAATTCACAAAACGTCCGAAGCGGGTCGAAAAAGATGGACCCAAACTTTTCGCACGTTCCACAGTAACTAAAAACATTTTTGGTGTCCCCAACAATATCTTGTATCAACACAAAGTGTCTAACAGATATACCCTAAAGCTGCGCGTCCGTCTTCGACAATATTTGGCTATTCTGGCAAGATAAAAGAAAAGATACCTGAAAGGTATTACCGATTTGGTTAGAAATAGAATGGTTCTTCTTACATTAACAAGTGACAATTCAAGTCCTAAGACAGGAGTCCAGTAAATAGTTAGATGAAAATCATGTATCCAGCTCGAGGGGCAGCTTGTGGAGATAGATGGACTTGCAAACTATATTAATTGTTAAAACCACAATTCAGAAACACATAAACCGAATGATCGTGTGTTTCGTTCACTTTTATCATGTTCATTCCTTTTTTGGTGTACGTTCGTCACTTTCTGGATCACACAATTGTATTTTTGGTGCCCGTTTGGCCCAGCGCCCTAGGCAGCCACCTAGTTCTTCTAATGGTAGCGCCGGTGTCAAGCGAAATTTCTGACTTCACACCATGTACGCATGCACAGAGTAATATTCTACATACCAAATACGTTGAAAAACTGATTATTAGAGCTTAGCAATTCGTGTTTAGGTAAGTGTGTCAGATTAGGGTTTGGGTTAGGGTGAGAAAAAGAAAAATAATTGGGGTCAACGACTAAGTCCGAAAATTTTCAATGGTTAAAGTTATTCCCGTGCTATAGCTTGTTGTTGGTACCTGACATCTATCCAAAATGTTTTAATTTACATAACATACATCAGAAAAGTAATTGCCAGACGTTATTTCTTTGTTTTGAAAAGCAAAATAACTGAAAAATAATAGCAGGTCAGAAATTTCGCAGAGGTCAGAAATTTCGCTTGACACCGGCACTGAATACAGGTCTGCTGCGGACTATGGACAACACTGGTAGCAAAGCTCAAATTTGCTTTTCCTTTAGGAGGCGTTTAGAGTCTGGAACCAGGTATGAGTATTTCATATTGTACAATAGCGTAAGTAGAGGTTTAAACCAGGGGAAAAACTTAGCTGAAAGGGGCCCACGGGCTACTGGAGGGGAGGCACTAACCAACACTTAGAAAAAAACTTGAGAAATGATGGTGAATCCGGGTGTGGATGGCTATACTAAAACCCTAAATCACCAGAAAATATTCCGAAAAACGCAAAAAATCAACAACCTACAGAAAAACAAAAGAATACTGAAACTGTAATATAAGCTAAATGTGGACCCAGTTTATATATGTAGCTTGCTAGGAAAGCGGTTCGCCCCTCTTCCCCGTCAGTTACGCCACTGATATTGCAATCCTACTTTCACTATCCTTTCGGCTTCCATCAAGCATTAAATCAATAAACTTGGAACAAAAACAGGTCTGCTTTGCACATACGCGCAACAAATGCTAACGAATAAACGGACTGCAATGTAATTGCCTGAGTAGTGATGGCACTTCTCACGTGCACAAGAAACGACCACGACGGACGTATTATTACTAAAAAATAGCATTGTTGATACTATTCGGTAATAGAGGCCCACCAAGCTTTTACCTGGCTCATAACTTCTGCAGTTCAACGAGGTGCAAACATTGCTTAGATTAGAGAGTGTCTTTTAATCTATGTTTCTTCTTCTACAAGCACTAAAATTTATAACAAAGTGGCGCCATTCAAAGGGGCACCATTCGAAGGAGCGCCACGGACGTTTGGTTGTGCAGTTGTCCCCAACTGCCTTCGTGGAACCGTCATTGCCTTGCCCTGCTGACGACTGCTGTACACTCTTGCCTAAACCTGGGCCGTAACTCGTTCGTTCACCGTTCATCTATATTCCATATTTTTATAGAAACTTTCCTTATTATAACTGCCATAAAAGCTTGTAACAAGATTACCTGGAAGCATGCAGGTTAAACTGCACCTTGATGCAAAGCACATATGCAGAGAAGGTGCAGCATCAAGATCAGGGGTCTCAAACACGCGGCCCGCGGACCACATGTGGCCCTCGAGGGCATTTAGTGCGGCCCGCGATGTTCTTTGGGAATTTTCAATAATTAACATTTCAGTTATTTAGTTGATTCAACGGTGTTTAAAAGTGCTCGGCCAGTGAGTGAACAAGTTCCTTTAAACGAACGTAAAGACGGCTAGAAATGATTTGCCCGTAACTCATGACACCTTTCGCATGAAATAAAATGTACAAGCTGTTCTCGTAAGGTTCAAGTACCGCCATTGTGTCAGGGTTACAGGGCGGCCCTCGGTTACCTTATAATTCCTCATTTGACCCTCCGAGCAATTTGAGTTTGAGACCCTGATCAAGCGCAAGAGTAGAAAGCTTCTAAATATTATTCTAAGGGTGCATTTCGAGGTTCCATCAGATGCATACGGCTTTTTTCGCTGCTTTGCTGTTTTGGCTCATATAGGATTGCAGAGCAGAAACTCTATGTTGTTCAAAATATAACCAAACAAACGTAAACACTTTCAAATTTTCAAATTGAGTCTGAAAGTACATATACTTCTATAATACTGTCAAACTTAAGTAATGTGCCATAATTTTCATTTTCAACAAGGCCAAATGCAATCCTGTAATTCAAATTAGGAAATACTTAGAAAACTATCAAATTGGTCACCAAAAGCAAAACTTTGTTGGTCCAGCATTTTAATAAAATTGTGGATCGAGAGCATGAACTGGTTGAAAATGGTGAAACAAGACGAATCGCCACTCAGTCGAAGGCATGAAATACAAAAAAGAGCTTAATTTTGTGTGTGAGCGCAGAATACGATTAATCGAAATAAACCGCAGTTTTTCTAAAATCGAGTTTAGCTTTTCGCGTAACAACAGCTCAAACGACAAACCATTTCAAACAAAAGGCACAAAATCAATCATCTGCATCACCACAATCACCATCTTCCAACATCCTTATCCTGTAAAATACAGCAACTCTCATCCGCAGATGCTCCCGTCACTTGGCGAAAACAACGTCATCATTACCGGACGGAAATGTACACAAACGAGTCTGGAGGCATAAAAATGCACACTGCACATACTATGATTAACACAATCACAAAGCGAATAAGGCTTCAGCGGTAGGTAGACAAACTGCATTTGAAAAACTTGGGTGAATGCAGAAGTTTCTGTAGCTACACGCTTCGCCAAGTAAGTTGTGTCAGGTTCAAGGCGGATGACCAAGAGTGTTGGTCCAAGGCGAACGACCTGCAAGAGAAAGATTGCATCCCATGCACAGTCGGACGGGAATGATAACGCCAACTTGTGAACGGTAACCACTGGAAAACAGGTTGGATGCAGTGGTGCAGGAGGCAGGGGTGGAAGCGCACCCACAGAAGTTTTGATTTGTCGAAAATCCGGGAAAAATCTCAGAAAATCCGGGCAAAATCCTGGAAAATTCAGGTGCAGATGTTTCGACATTTTTGTTCCTGAATTTGACTTTTTATTCCCCCCAAAAAAACAAGCAAACACATGAAGACCTTTTGTGGAGGTCACACACGAATTACAAGCTTCATGTGACCTCAAAAAAAACAAAGAAAAGATCTACATCGGGAAAGTTTGAGGAAATTCGGGCAAGAATCCTTTGCAACCCCAAAATTTACCTGCCCCTACACCTATGGGTTGGTGATGCAGCTTGTCATTGTTGTCAAAGTTTCTCCACTCCGAGATATTTCTACCTGGGTACCGCTTTTTCAGATCGATTAAGATAAAAGCTAAAGCCTTAGTTCCGAATCCAAATTGCTGTTAAATTGAACTTGACCGTTGCGTAACTATTTTGTGAAATGGTCAATTATACAAGCCGCCGACCATTTCATAAAACTTGCTGCTTGAATACGATGTAAAGTACCAGACAATCAAAATAAAGAATTTAAATTGTGTTGAAACAAAGGTATCACAACCTGTATCTAACCAACATAGCCTTCTTGGGGGAAATATTACGTTTTGAATTACAATGGAACTAAACCATTTTTAAAGAGTTAAAATATGAGTACATGCCATAGCATCTAAAGTTTAGATTCTAAACTAAAAATTAAAGTCAATACTTCCCCTACTTGGGGTATTGCCAGACCAGCTATTCTGGTAAACGCTTAAGTGGCATAATTACGCCAAACTTCAACTTGCTTATACATTCATGTGTTTCTAACCACAACAAACTTTTGTAAACAAACCCAAACTTTTAGTAGAACAATGTAATGATATGCACAATAACAAGCACTGTGAATCAGTGGCGATTTCACACTTGTCTTTGGCAAGTTTCTGAAAAAGTTCCAGCGCTGATTTCTCTGGGAGCTCTAATTAGTTTTTGACCGATGAATTCCGAATATCCTGTGTACTACGCAAATATATAAACGTCTTCATGACAAACACATCGAATAAAGGCGGTAGAACAAAGGCAAAGGAAGTTGACACAGGCTCACTTAATGTACTGATATCAGTATGACGCCATCTAAAATTGACGTGAATCAGAATTTCTCGGGTTGTGGACGCCAGACGACGCAACAATTCAGATCAAACAACTTATAGCAGCTCTATGAATGCAAGACTAAAGGCGAGAAAGTCGTGTTTTACATTAAGTTGCCGCTATGAGCCCAGCTAACCAATTACACCGTAAGTGGGGCAGAACTGCTAGAGATAATTTTATCTGACCTTAGCAATTTGGTGAAAAACAAAAAGAAATAAGAAAACTTGTATTTACAGTTTTTGCGTCTACAATTGAGTGAAAGAGGTGGCTGTAGTATACATCAACAATTTGTAAGGCTTTACAAAGCCTTGTATTTCTTCACTTACCAAACACAAAAGTTCTTAGCACTGGAAGCTACGAGCTTTTATCAACCAATTTCCATCTGGTACAAGCAGCATGAGAGTGGACACGCGAAGTGACGCGTGATTTTCTGAGTAGCAATTCAACCATCATCCAAATAAACAGTCTGGCACTTGTATAAGTAGCAATTGGGTGCGCAGCGCTGGTAATTTTTCTCGTTGCACGGCATTTATTGTAAATTTTTGAATACTTGCTACTGATTAGGGAAACATGTTTTGAAAAATGTTTGAAAAATTTCAAAAGACAAAATTGAAAAATTCTGAAAGATGAGAAAAGCTTAGGTTGAGAACTTGGTCCTTTGGCAACATTTTTATCTGATAGCATGCAAGGATTAAAATGCCGTTGTTGCATGAAAAAGTTTTAATCGCATAAATTTCAAGGCTTTTTGGTATCTGAAAAAAGTGTAGGTCTTTCGCAGGTATGATCTGCAAGACGGAAGTTTTGCCTCATTTTGAATTCACGAGACAAAAAACTTCGTTTGGTGCTTTTAATAAGGTTAATGTATGAAAAACTCCACCTAGGAACGCATCTATCGTAATTATTACAACACAAATGGATTCAAAATTCATAACCTTTTATTTCTTCCGGTTTCATTACCCCCCAAGAGTTCACGATGGTGGACGCGACGATCTTGCCAAAATACGCAGATCAGCGATTCGACTTATTCAAACTTTACTGCTATTCTGTGCAGGAGGTAAACAAAAAACAATTTCATAAAATTTGACTTGAGTCAAATTTTGACTGCGGCAACTAACATTTGACAAATAATCGCGAAAAACCACCACAATATGCCTTCGCAGTACTTTACACTGATGGTCCCTAACAGTTGTATTGTTCATATTTGTATCGTCGTAAAAGTTAGCGGCTCCTTTGTAGCTTAACTATCACCGAATCAGAAATTAGTCGCCTCTCACCATCAGACAAAGTGATCCAGATCAAAAGAGTTTTAAAAACGCACAGCAAGTAATTTTCCGCGTAATCTTTAATTCGTATTGCGCAGTGCACCGCTGAAGAGATCTCTCGTAATTCAATATACGTTCATCTCTACGTCTCGCTGTGTGCCGATTATCTTGGTTAAGACCCGTGCATGGCCTGATGCGCTGTTATAAAGCATATTAATTTGTTCATGGTTTCTGCACTAAACACATTTGGCGTTCGTTGTCACCATTAAACAATCCGATCACCCAAGCTGTGGAGTAAGTCAAATCTACGGGAATTTACTTTCGTCACGTTGTTGGCTTGGAAAGGTTTTTAAGCTTGCAGCTCTTTATTTTGAAGAACTTGGAGTCAAAGCTAATAATTTTTCACCTCATGGTTCTCAACGGTTTTAGATACGCTAGATTTTAAATACAATATATCCTCTGGAAAGAACAGCGCAAAAACTACGTGTTGATATAAAACGAGAAGTGAATCTGTAGTTTTGGTGTGCAGAGTCTTTTACAACTTTGCAATGTTTCTACGTTTTACTCTTTGTCCTTCTCTCGCTGTAGGTTCGTTGACTTTTATTGCTGAAATAAGTCGTTTGTATATTTAGAAATCGAATTTGATGTCACTGGAAATAATTTCTTTGTTTTTCATTGTAACAGTTCACTTAATTTCTTCAAACTCAAATCATATTCTACTTGAAAAATTTTGCTAACCAGGCTGATTTTTTAAACATCTGCTTTCATTTTTATGTGAGTCATTTGCGTGCACATTACAAAAGTGATATCTCCGTAAGAAACCTGTTTGGATTAGTTAACCGAAACGACACGTTTAGACATAACTTTATAGCAAAGTTCAAGCCAAAAGTTTCAAACCTTGTGCTAGAGTGTGCTGCATAGCCGAAAGGAAGCCAAGCTTGTTGGAAGGTCAAAGAAATTTTCCCCAATTTTAGTTTTTCACTTATTTCAACAGTTATCGCATGTTTTTCCATCAGTGTCATTGAAATATATGAATCTATAAAAAATTTCTACAATACCTTGCATTCCAATGCTTGGCCACATTTCTGCTTCCACACGAAATTGCAACTGGCATCCAGCAACGTGGATAACAGATTTTCGCTAAAACCTTTCTGAACGATTTTCACCAAATGTTACTCTATTTACGAAAAATTTTTTATTGAAATAATTTGTTTAAAGTTTCTAAGTTGCTAATCTCACTGATTAGCTCCGATTTTTATGAAACCAGAAAGATGAGCAGAAACTGCCTTAGAAAATTTTTTGTAAAATGTTAAAGCAACGGTTTTACACGAACAAAGCTTTTGAAGTTAAGCTTGTGGGTCAACTGATACCATCTCTGACGTGGAAAGCTGTCAACCGGACAAGTGCTGCGCTCAAAGCATTGACGGACAATTGCTCTTGATAAGATGAGTTTCGTTTGTTAATCTCGCCCCTTTCACAGTCCGTTTACCGATTAAAATACGAGAGTATTTTGCACCTGCTCCACAACCTTCATTGTCAGCAGAATGTCAGAGCTCAATACTTTTTTCGGCAAACGATTTTCTTTTCAAGGCTGAGGCAGGTATTTTAAGGTTAAAGAATTTGCTCTCAAAGGCACAATGTTATTTTAATGTAAAACAATCTAAGAAAACACTTCTTTTATGTTTTACTGAGAGTTTTTCCGCACAATTTGAAAAAGTGTGCATGAAGCTGCAATTACATCGCAAACGATAAACGAGCCACCGGTTAAAGTAAAACCGTGTGACGAGAGCAGTCATAGCTCGGCCTTCACTTCCCAATACATCGCCCAGGGCTTCTTTGCAACTTTGAGTACATTCTAGAATATGCGAGCATTGCATCGTGAATAGCGCTAAGCACTTAGTGAGGAAATTTCTGCTGTGCAAAAGGCAATAATTTTTCGATTATCGCATCAAGAAGGCAAAATGCTACACGACGTTCTTATCAACATGTTTAACACTTCGATTGAAAATTTTGGTCTGCACAGTCAGGCAGTTGCCACAGTGTGTGACAAAGCGTTTAATTCCATCTTTTCTCCATACCCGGTGATTCGTCACCAACGAGCGATTTTATGATACTGTTTTTTCAAACCGCTAACAAAAATTTGTGCAAATATGATGCCCGTTTGTTTGGACACGTTCGTCGGACAAGTGGCCACACACGGAGCTATGGACACATTTCGTACAAGTGGGAGATTGTAAAGAAATCTGCTTTTACGCATTGAGGCTTCAAACCCTATTCGGGTATAAACTTGTTTATAGGTAAATGCGATATTGCGTAATGCCCAGAAAGTCAGTTCAAAGCCAGGTACAGGACCTCACATACCTGGTTTGTATTGCAGTCTCGCATTCTTTTCACTAAGGTTGGAGCTGGCCAATCCAAATCGACTGGTGCGCTGAAATTGCCGTGCCAGCACCCTGAGAAGAAACATTCCTGCTTTAAAAACAGCTTTCGTAATGAGCATTCTCATGCATTGTAAACAAGCAATGCCAAGACGTTGACCAATGTGGAAGATAGAAACGGATTAAACAAAATCTCCGTTATCATCCGCGCTCTCGCTTGCTCTGCAGTAATTCAATAACTCTAACACGTTCGGAGAATTCAAGATTTGTACGAAATATTGGCATGTCAGTTTTGATCTCACAGAATTAGTTTTGTTTATATCACGGGTCACATACCAACACTCATCATGTTCGGTTGAAGGGTTTAGTTGAAGTATTACTCAGCAGAGCATCCCGAACACTCAGGTTTTGTTTTCCAATAAAGATTCGAGTGCAGTTTCCCTGCTGTGTTTATTTAGTTTGTGAAACTATACATGTATTTCATGAATATGTTCAAGCTGAGGTACAGGGACCTTAAACATGAAGAAATCCAAGTTCCATAACGAGCCCGAATACCGTAGATAACTTTGTAAGAACTCGTGGATTCTGTCACTAAATCGCAAAAAATAGATTGCGTTACGGATGTTCGTGATCACCAGCAGTTTGAACGGTAAATATTTTTAAAAGTTTGCGTGCGCTTGCCTAGCTTGAAAATTGCGTTGAGGTTGAAGTCCCAAAATAAGTACGAAAATTATTCAACATTGTGCTCTGGAGCGGAATTCTAAACACAATTTATTTTATAATTTAAAAAATATTTATTTCCTTTTAAAGGTTTATGCACACTGAGCAGGAGCGTCTGAAAACTGCCACCCTTACAAAATTCATGAGAAAGCAATAAATAACTCTGGCAACAAATCGCTCGCCATCAGAGAAAAATAATGTGGTTGTGTGAAATAACGCTTATATCTGCTTATATCCGACAACATGATCTAAGCTTTTGAGGCTGAACAATATTTTTGTCTCTCTTTAAATTTTGGCACCGACTTTATTATTTCCAAGACAAGGAACAAAAACACAACAAAAGCGATGTCCGATGACTTTATCGGAAGAAATTTGTATCCAAAATAAATACAAACAAAAATTATATTTCCATGAAAAACAAACGTTTCCACATAAACTTATCATCTAGAAACCGTTCTTTTTGGAAACGAACGCATGGTACTGAGCAGTACATCATTTTACACATTTTACACGAAAATTGATTATCTTACGTACCATTCAACTGCTTCAGTGAGTTTTGCAGGAATTTGTGCCATACGAAAAGCTGTTGGAACAAAACCCATTTGGTTATTTTTTTCATTGAAAGAGTTGACATCAATTTGTAATTCTGCAGTACCAAGTGTTTTGGTCGACTCAACAACATGAAAAATATAAAACGTCTCATTATTCATTTAAATCAAAGTTAATACTGATCACTCTTCCATGTGTTTCTAGGATAAGAATTTACTTCGGTACCTTACATTAAAAGGGTTTTTAACGGTCCGTAAAACCACGAAGTTTTTTACAAGTTCAGTTAAAAAATATTACAGCTCATCTCCACTTCAATTTGAAAGTACTTCTCAGTTGTGAGGGCATGATTTTATGCAAAAACAAATTAGGCACTGACGTACCGAGGTGTAGCACCGGAAACTGGTGCTCAGTGCGCCGAGCTATGGGCGCCAAGAGATCGCAACAAAAGGTATACACGGACGTGTTTAAGCGGTAGGATTTATAAAAAAATAGGTTCCTTAACCGAGAAAAGATTTTCTGAATCGCGGCATGGTGTATACAAAACCTATTACTGTCGTGAACAGTAGTGACCACGTTTTGTTGAACATAAACATTTTAAATGGCACCCGCGCCGCGTCTGTGATCGATTAGCGTTTTGTACATGACGTGTAAAAAACGTTGAAGTGTTACCAACGCATCTGCCAGTTGAACGTTCTTGTTTCCTGATTGGAAAATTTGCGAACAGTCATCAGTAATGTTGAGATGTGAGTTTATTGGTGATTGTAACAGAAAAAGGATAGCTGAGGCTGAAATAGAAGAGCGCAAGTCAAAAACAGCTTTTTGGATTTTTCTTGTAAAGGGCTTTGTTGTAAAGATCGTGCTGATCAGCGACTTGCAACAACTATCTTTTTTTAGACGCACTACCTTTGTACAGGATGACTTGTACTGCTTTATCGTAAAAAATCCATAGTGTAGCCAAAATGAGTCAAACAAACACACGAAATGTTGAACATTAGCATTAGATAGTGTTAGCCTCTTTGATGCCCGATTAGCAGTTAAATTTAACCTCTCTGTTGGACCATCTCCTACAACAGAGAGTGATATGTAAAGTCATATAATGTGATGGTTACTGTTTATAAAGTATGAGCTTGGTTAACACATCACTTTTTATCCAAATAAAGTACTGCGTGTACAGGGTTCCATCTGCCGTCGATTCATCAGTACTACGATTTAAATTTCGAAATGTTTTAACTTTGGTTTCATGAAATGAAGAGATGACTTCGCAATCAGTACCAAAACGTAGACAGCCAATGTTGATGAACATTTTGCAGAAAATATCCACTGCATGCCTAAAAAGTAGGTTTTTGCTTGATGATTTTGTTAAACGTTAATCATGCAGTGACTTTAATGCAACAGAACTGAGGGTTACGCTGAACTACCATTTCAGAAAAGCCAACCTATCTGAGAAAATGCAGATTTTTGTGCTGTGACGATCCTGCCACATCCTATAAAATTATTTCTGGAGATTTAGCGGCATTGTCAACTGGACCCTTCTGCAGTTTTGCTGTCAAGTAGAGGCTTACCTATATAGGCAGTATTATGACTCCCATCTCAATGAAGACGCATTTTTACAATCACCCTAGACTGACCCATTTTTACCTGGGTGTGTCATTTTCTTTCAGAAGCTATTTGTTTCAACTGGTGCATGCCGCCCTCCAGCGACTCCAATCTTGAAACAAACTTTTTTCGTAATGGACAAGATAGCTTGAAATCCACTGTTGTATGCTGAAGTTAAACAGTCCGTCACAGGTTTATTGTCTAAGACAAGCCTCAATGATTTCTTTGTGACACATGTAAGTTTCATATAAAAAGTTAATCTGGGCGCAAAACGTCAACTCAAGTGCACGTTTGCGATAAAATGCTTGAAACTTTCATCTGGTGGCGATAGTGATTCTGTTGCAATTTTTTCTCCGAAAAAGATAATACGTCTTCATTCGTTGGACCACCGGGTGCCACACAAACCGTCTCCTGACAGGTGGAGCGAATAATCTGCAAGCAGGAAGGAAACCGCGGCTTTCGTCGATTGAACTTGGTCTTGTCATTTTTATGCCGCCCCACTAATCTGTGCTGTAATGCGATTGCAGTGACAGAGCTCTCGCGAAAGCAGCAGAAAAAGTATTGCGAATCCGAAATATTTGCGTCTTAACTTTATCTGAAAATACCTAATGAAGCTTGAATCTGGCTTGGGCGATTTATGCCATAAGTCATGGGCGTAAGTTTTCTGCCACCATGCTGTAATTCCTCCAGTTTTGCAAACTGTAAGCATTACACTGACGCAAGAGCTAAATGTCTCAGAAGCAATCACTCTTTTCACTTAAGGTGATATCTTCCGATGAATTGATGGTCATCTTTCAGATCAATGAGCATTGAAAGACAATTTGTTTCTAAGCAGAAAATGCCCGTTTATTTTTTTCACAGGATACGTTAATAAATACTTACGTTTTTGAGCAAAAATGCAACTAGTCATTGGCGTACCTAGCACTTGTGCCGCCCGAGGCGGTAGTAGAATTTGCTGCCCCTAAATATTCGAAGAATCAACCTTGAAGAATATTATACGAAACGAATAAAGACTGTTTACTTCGATTGCAAACACTTTCACAACGGAGCAACATCAAAAATATGTACACGCAGATCGCAGTTGTAGGCTAGGCGACAGCAGAAATGCAACTCACACGAGAAATTTTACTGCTGCACAATGATTTTTCTTGCTATCCTTGCAGCAAAACGTAAGTTGGTTTGTTCACGCATTTTTGTGACTCAAACCATGAAATAACAGAAATCAGTAAAAGGAACAAACCACCAAGAGGCAGAACGATTAATTGCATGTTAACAAAGAATCAAATGAGAAAAACAACTGAGGACTTACGAATTCTGTAAATTTACGTGAACTATGCATTTGAGACACAAAGAGTTGGCGGAAGGGCTTACAGGTCAACCACTTCGCCAGCCCAGTTGACATAAATCAATGCTAAAGTGAAGACGTTTCAAGTGAGAAGGAAAAATGATGTAGCAAAATGCAATAATTTCAACATCAGACAGAAGTTAGTAACAAAGCACAACATCAAAGAAAAACAATTAACACTGAGGATGTAAAGCATAATGTACAGGAAGGGTGGTGTGTGCACTAGGAATTGTGAAGGGTACTACAGAGTACAAAAGAAGAGGCACTATATACAAATTTTTCAGAAAAGTGGAACAAACATATGAATGAAATATCAGCTGACATACTGGCAAGAGAACAAGACATTTTTGTATTGTTTTACAAATGAAAAACATGAAAGAAACTTCAAATTTTTAGGAATTTCAGACCAAGTTTTGGGCCAATGCATTAAAGAAGCTAACTCAAAGATGTTTTCATGCTGCGTAAATGGTATTTTTGCAATGAAATTAACCTTGTTTGATAATTGTGAACTGATGCAATCTTTCAAAATAATCGCCCGTGTTCGGTCATTCCATAGTTATCAAAATACTACATAAACTATTCCAAGTAACTTCACTCCACAGGTGAAATAAGCAAGGAATCAATCACAAATTTTAATAGGAAATCGATTTCACGTAAAACTGCGCATCATCAGTCCTTACATCTGCAAGCAATGCTAACAGGTGAAACGTTGAAAGGCTAAAGCAAGGCCAGAGAAAGTAAACAACCTCAAGACTGTAG
>JGI24021J15306_10007172_pt1 | contig 13541 bp, 7 predicted proteins | sample Ectturendosymbi1_FD_15306 | JGI IMG/M metagenome (IMG submission 15306) | reverse complement strand
TGGGGCGATGCGACTTCTCGTCGTCGCGGTCGGACACGGCCGGCTCGGGCAGCGACGTCATCGACGACTGACGCCCGTTCGCCTCTTCGCGTTCGCCAGCGCTACCGTTCGAAGATTCGGACTCGGTGAGGGGGAGAACGATCGCTTCGCCCTGCGCAAGGAACACGGTTCGAGGGGGGAAGTCGACATGACGAGTTGGAGAGGGCGACTTGAGCGAGCGGACAAACCAAACACACTACTCTGCAGGTTCATCTTTTTCCTGCGATCTAATGCAGCGATTCTCAATGTGGTCCAGGTGGACCACCAATGGTCCACAGAGAATTTCATAAATCCGCGATAAAACGCTGCTGAAAATCGTAACCTTAACTGTGCAATAAATTAGGTAAGACAAAGTGGTCTATCTGATGTTTTTTTTTAAAGATGGTCTATGGGTCAAAAAAGGTTAAGAACCACTGATCTAATGTAACTGATGTTTCCGCTGGTAATAATTCGTGGATGGCTTAGAAAGGGCATCATCTGAAAACACAACCAACGTTTCGCACGTCTCGCGTTTCCGCTTACCACCAGTAACTCGCCGTCGTGCTGATGGCAAATGATCTGACGCAATCTTTTTTGTCTGTCAACAACAAAATCGGATGTTACACGTTCAATCGCGCATAACGCCATTCCTTACGGCTTGACTAAAGAAGGAAAAGGTTTATTGCAAATTTACAGAAGTTTTTTCTTTTTAATTAACAATACCACGAGTCCGAAGTTATCTTAAAAACAAAATTCACACCCTTGAGATATCTGTACCAGATAGATATCCGGGAACGTAATATAGGCATAAGATATGCTGGTGTGCCTCAAATCCTACGATGTTTATCCAATGAAATGAAATTTTCTGGTGTGCTCTACCGCTACGTCGTATACGAAGCGTATAGTGATCGAAAGACGCAAAACACGAACGGCTCAAGCAAAGCATAAACTTACATCACCCATCCGAAAATCTCGACATATCGAATTTCCGGTTCGCCGTCCAAAAAGCCGAAGCTGTTTCCCGGCACCACCTGTAAGGAGATCACTATATTATTGTATCATAGTTTCAGCAGCAGCGTTGAAAAGGGTATGTTCGCAGAAGTCGTGATTCAAGCGGTCGTTTGTCAAACGGTGCGAAAACAGAAAAAAACAATCATGGGTGATGTAACTTTTGATGTTGCAAAAATATATCGTGGCAGAAGTGCAACCTGATGTACACCAATTCGCCGAATACCACCACAGGTCAAAAATCTTCCTTCCGTGTATTCTTCATTTTACAAAAAAAAGCAGCTACAATCGTTACAAGAGCATTTCAAAGATGCCTGGCCACAATAGCACCTACACTAATCCATCTACTCACCAAGGCATCAGCGGCGATGGTCTTATCAACCGGTTTGTGAATTATCGACACTCCCGGAGTTCTCTTAAATTGACTTCGAAAGCAGGTGCACTGTTGGTTGTCGGACGAGTAGAAGTCGTACAAGACCTCGCACTCCGCGTCGGCAAGATGCTTTTCTGCGAAAGCAGGCCGAGCGTTTCTAAAGTCAGGTGTTCAAAAGCTGCCGACAACAAAAATTCAGCGCACTGCAGACAAACACACCTGCGGGCGATGGCAGTTCTTCGATTGCTCGGCTTCGTCTCGCGTCGCAAGCGATTAATTTAGAGTTACATGACCAGGCGTGTCGACTTGCAACAGGGCTGAACGACTCAACTGCAATCGAGCCGTGCGTTGCACCTGTATTCTCTTCGCTGAGACACTTCGGCTGTTTGTCCCGTTATAGACTTAAAACTCGCCGAAACAGTGTTCACTCGCCTACTATTCCGGACATTATGACCGAATTGGCCTAATTTTTTTCAGGCATTTCAAAATGAAATTCGAAACAAAGGCTGCACCAACTTGAAGTTTGCTTCAAACATCCGTTTCTGGCCGGACGAGGTTTGGCGCTAAACGATTCCGTGCTGGATGATTCAAGGTCATCGTCTGCCGAGTCGATTGAGTTGCTACAACGTAAAGAATTAATAGAATGACCGTAAACGCTTAGAGACCACTAGCTGAAAGCCCTCAGAAGGAAAAACATAGGTGTTTTCAACTTGTGGTGCGCGGGCCGCTATTTGGCACAACACACCGCATCTGGACAAACATTTATCAACAGCTCCAGCAAAACTAGACGAAGCACCGAATTATAAGGCCATCTTCATCAACCCACACCGAAGTTGGTCCATCACAATAGCTGTAGGCCGGAAACGCAACGTCATGCTTCGATGCATATCATCATGTGACAATACTATTTACTTGCTGGAGCAGCACGAAAAAAAGAAAAAACAGAACAAGTTTGAAATGTGCCCGAGAATATGCGAAGCCCTTCACGGCGATTGCACTTATCAGTAAAAGACATACATGTGGCGATAGTTTATTGTAATGCAGAACAAAAAACAGCAAAACTCAACCGACAGAACACGACTCTGGCTCTGTTTCGGCCAAGAAGATTACGGGTGTGTTCAGTTGGATTGCACCGCGTAGGCGCGCTGTTGTAACCGCACGGCGCGCATCTTACTGTTGCATACGCAGCATACTCAACATCTCTTATATCAGGCCATTGTTTAGTGCAACAAGATGGGATTAAATAGCCAACTCTTGGCACAAACCTTAAATCAGGGCTCTGAGGTGGAGGTGAGAAATGTATAACTTTTTTACGCGGTGTTCCGTTATTTGTTTTGCGGTGAGACGACGAAAACGAGGTTCCAGCCTGAAAATTACAGAAAAGTCGGAACATCAAATAGGCTCATTGTTATCCGGCAATCACCACAGCACCTGAAAAACAAAACACTCGCACTCGTGTACAGTCAAGGTAACACACGCCAGTGTTTCCATGAACGCAAAACAATAAAGGTGATGCTCTGCACGGACAAAACACTTCGCATGTCTGAAATCGAACTCGCCGAAAAATCTTAGCAATGCTGTGACAAAGCAAATGAATTTGCAAACATTGGAAAAAGCTACAAATTCATGTTTTGAAATCATTAAAAAAAAGAGAATTCAGTTTCAGAACTTACTTCATGTGCAGTAGTTGAATCAACGAACTTTACATCCGAAGAAGGTTCTTTAACATAATCTGAGCTTGCCGGGTCAGATGCACGACTGGTTACCTGTTTATTTGCTGCAAAAAATACACTTGTTTTGATTACGATAGCTAGCATGATTATAAAAGCAGATCCTACTGTACCACTGTGGTCATGCATAAACAAAGGGCAACTGACGTCCTATGTAAGGAATTGTTGACCTCCATTAGCCATGAATAGTGACAAGTCATTATATACTCCAACTGCCATTACATATTTTAGTCTCTGCAGCCAAATCAAAGGAAGCTTGAAACACTTGAATTTTACCAGTAATAAGTGTGGTACCACTTGGGATATACATGTAAGTCATTAGGATGACTGTTTTGCGCAATATTACCAGTTTGACAATCAGAGTGAATGGAAAATTAAGTGCTGTTGTTAAATGTAATCTTGACTGCCCTGGCAACTAGGCTACTGTTTACATCAAGTGTTTTGCAGGAAAATTCAGTAGTAGTTAGGAAAGCACTCTGAAATGAATGCAAAAAGCAGCTTAAAACATCTCGACTTCTTAGGTTTTAATATGAGAGCATTGGTGCTTCATGCTACTAAAAAAATCTCCTAAATTAAAATGAAATCAATTAATTTGTATTAAGTGCAGTAATAAAAGCCAAAACTAACTATGTGCAGATACAAAAAAGGGAAATTGTTTAGAGTTGCACATAAGATGCTTCTTACTTGCACACACACATACTGCAACTTCATTTCTTATAGCACACTCTGACAACCAGTACACAGGATACTAGCTCAAGTGGTTGCCATGTATACAGGCCAGCATCAAGTATATACTTTTACATATGACACATGTTGAATGAAAAGACAGCTGATGATTTGACATGACACCAAAAGATCAGATAAGCACCTCGAAAAAAATTTCCAATACTTGTGAAAAAAGTTGCTCCAGGTTTTCGCAACAAGGCTGCATCACTTGGATCTGCAATAGCAGTATAATTAATCAAGTAACAGTCTATTCACACAAATACAACTTATATTGCATGCTTACAAATTTGAGGAAACAACGTTTCAAAATATTAAATTCATAGGAAAAAATAACATTACATCAAAAGACTCAATCTTTGCTGACAAAAACAATCATTTTTTACAACGTACGATATAATTTCATCCAAATCATTGATTGTTGCATCACAGTTTCTAGTATGAATTTGCAAGACTTCCAACACTAAATTAATAATTTTGAAACAGTAGTTTTTAACATGTTATTCCAACTTCATGCAAGTTGAGCTCTTGGTGAAGTACAAAAACACAACTGCTGGATGGTGTTCATCACTTCCAGCAGCCATGGTGAATTAACCTTAACTTTCAAGGTTTCAACCACCCAAGGTGGGTTGAGCATGTACCATTAAAGCTATTAGGCTGGGTTCGATTCTGTTGGGTCATACAAAAGACTTGAAAATGGTACTTGTTGCCTATCCAGCCTTGTGCTTGGTATTAACAGGTGGGCGCAAGGTTTATGCAAGGTGCTTCCATGAATTGCCAACAATGCAGCATTCACTACAGAAATAGGAGCATGGTTCCTGGTGCATGCAAGCCAGAGATGGGTACTGCTGACTGCTTGTGACATTCCACAGTACAAAGTGAGTGCATAATGAAGCTGAACCTGACCTTCCAGTTTTTTTATATGCTATTCAAATTTTGAATGATTAATTAAACAGAAACAGGCAACAACAGCATTTTGGTAAAACAAAAGCAATGTCAACAGTTGAGAGCCGGGGTACAATATATTCGTACTTCGAAATCGGCCTAAAACCAGCAGTTGTCGGTTGCCTTACCAACGCCACAGCTCCTCCGCCGATTGCGCAGGAGAGCTGTTAAAGGGCTCAAACAGATCGGCCAGTCTTCTAGTCTGTACTTGAAAAAAAATTTTTGGTTGGGGGTTGGAGATTTTTTGTGAGTGACATCATAAGTGAAGTAGTGTTTGGGCCATTTTGGCTTATGTCACCTGGCCTAATGCCCAACCGCTAAGCCAAAGTATTCCTCTGAAGTTTTCATTGGAAACTAGGCTTGAGTCTGAGTCTTTTGAGCCATTGATCGACTTTCTAGAGTTTCTGGTTCAAAAGTTATGATCTAAAATAAACAAATTTTTAGAACAACATAAATGTGTTTAGAAGCACATAAATGTGTGAGAGTGGGCTCCATTTTCTACTATGAAGCAAGTCAAATCCAAAACATACATTGAATGTCAGGCGAAGCACTGTCAATAGTCTCTGACTTGCTACCACTAACATACTGGTATTGATATAAGAACGATGATGTCAGAGAAGCCTCAACCACAGGCATTGCATTGATTTGTAATAAATTTTGACTGCTATTGTCTAATGATTTCAATGACACACTGACTTCACTTACCTATATCTTGTCAATTTATTTTTTATAAGCTACACCATTTTATGAGAAGTGGCCCGCGAGTTGTCACGATTTTACAAAATGGCCCGTAGGCCAAAAGTAGTTGGACCACACTGCTTCAGATCATAACTTTTGAACCCGAAAACCCAGCAGGTCATCCAAAGTATCAAAAGACTCGGATTGTAGCCTAGTTTCCAGTAAAAACTTCCATGAAATACTACCATCTAACGGTTTGGGCCCAGGGCTAGGTGGAGTGGGCTAAGGTGGCCTAAAAGTCCTCCACTTATGACATCACTCACAAAAAATTTGCACCCCCAACCAAAAAATTTTTTTTAGAGTGCAACCTACAAGACTTGCTGAGTCTTTTGAGCTTTTGACCGGGTCTGTAGCATTTTCCGGACTGGAAGAATTCCCGCGCAAAGCCATGTGCAATCCGGTTGTTTTTGCGCGAACTACTTGATTTAGACCGGACGCGAAAGTGTTAACCAATTGTTATTCATAGAGAAATACCATAAAAAATACTAAAAAATTAAACTCTGACATTACATAATTTGGTAACCATAGGAAGAAATTCCTTTAGACACTAATAATGATAAACACTTTGGATGTGTGTCTCATGGAGTTCTAAATCCCTACCACGGGCGCTGGAAGGATTTTTTCAGGGGGGGACTAGGGGATTTTTTCAAAATTTTCCAGAGGGGGGGCAAAAGTGAAATTTGTTTTTTCCTACTCAAAACTGAAAAAACAACCTTTTTTTGTTGAAAATATCAAAATCCAGGGGGAGCCTTGGCCCATCCTGTCTCTCCCTTTCAATGCCCATGATCCCTACTGGATTCCATGGCAAGCACTTGCATGGAAATTTTTGACAATTTTTGCATTATGCTGCGGAACCAACACTTCCATATCATTGTCATGCTTAGGGAAAAATTGCAACACTTCTACGACCTACCCTTTGAAACGGGAAGTGTGATTCAGGTTAGTAGGTGAAGCTGAAACAAAAATCTTCTTGAAAGAGGTGATGATGACTAAGAGCAATGTCCTGAACTATACTGTTCCACCAATTTGTTTCCACTTTGCTTATTTTTAGGATATTGTCAATGCCGGGAACTCAGATACTATTCTTCGCCCACCACCACATGCCAGTTACTCTATACACCACCATATCTTTCCTTATAAACTAAAAAGCAACCATGCCTGGTTTATCACATTTAGTTGCCTTGTTGTGTGTTTCATGACTAAATGCGCTCGTTTCATGAATGATTTCATATCAACAACTGCCACAGTTTCCAGACTGGCTTCGAAGTTGGTTACATGCACATCATGAAGACAACTGATTATCTTTACTGCTATAGACTTTCTGCAGTTTGCTTACCAATTAATGTATTGTTGCGATCAGAAGCCCAAGCGGCAAGTGCTCAAAGCTTCACACTGTGGCAGCAAGCAACAATAGACATCACCTGACGAAATCACTCCATTATTGCTTGTTCACGCCACATATATATGGGTGTTGTTATTCACGCACATCCTGTTCGTGGTGAATCGCACATTTAATGCAACGCTAGCAGAGAGGCTGCAACAATATCCCCTCCTTTTTACAACAAATCGAAGAGATCTCATGTTCTTTTTGTGAAGGCTGCACTTGGCACGACCTTCACATCCTGGTCACAGCACCATTTTGTTGCGATTGGAAAGCCCGAACAGCATGTGCGCAAAGCTTCACACTGTGGCAGCAAGCAACAATAGAGATCACCCAACGAGATCACTCTATTATTGCTTGTTCTCACCACATACATATGGGTGTTGTTTTTCACACACATCCCATTCATGGTGAATCGCACATTCAACGCAACGTCAACAGAGAGGTTGCAACAGTATACAGTACACACATTGAAACAAATTATATTCTTATTCTTACCAACACTTAGTCGTTTTTTAGGTAGATGAGTAGTAGAGTAATAATGCTGGTTGAAGTTCAAATTACTCCCTGGTTGAGAGGTATTGCTGTCTTGTTCACCAGTAAATGCAGAAGTTACGGATGGTACTGCAGTTTGTGGATGTGGTCGAACAGATGGATAAGAATTTAACTTTTTACGAAAAGAATCTGGAAGGTTGATGTCATCATCTAAATAATTTTCTGCAGATGATACATCAGAGCAATCATCTGGAATCAAGTCATCCTCAAAATACTCATCAGAATCATCATCACTGCAACTGTTGATGGAGCAAGAATCACATACAACCTCATGAGCAGGAACTTGCTGTAACTCCAATGATTTTGCAGTGTAGGCAGCAGACATTTTAACATTTACTCAAGATTTACCTATATCAGTATTATGAACAACTATGGTTGCAGCCAACATGATTTTTATTACTACCACATTTTCCAAGGCAAACCCTGATTCAAAAATCAAGATTAATTTAAATTATTAAGAAAACAATTAGATTCAAATTTATAGTATATTGAAATGCAAGCATAAGAAGCATTAGTACAGTATAAGATGTCAGTTAAGTAAAAATAAGTTTGATTTCCAAACCCTAACACAATACATCTCAAGCGGATATTAACAAGTAAGTTATTATGTAATTACAGTGCTTTTGTTGAGCTTACATAACATAGAGTATTAAATAATAACAAATGTAAAATCAACTGAAATCACCATCAAGGAAAAATAGCTTGACGAACATTGACAAATTACACTTTAACAAGTGCAAATTTGGTCCACTACAAAAACAACAAGCATTGCTGCAAGGTAATTTTTTTAATTTTTCTTTTTAATACATTAGGTCTACGAATATATCGTACTAAGCAATCAAGGAAAAACCATGGATATTTCGGTTGAATTTCCAACCATATAGCTCCTCAGCTGATTGCACTAAAGAGATGTTCAAACCCTCAAAAGACTGCACATCTTCAAGTCTGCAATAAAAAAAAAAATTTCGTTTGGGGTTTTTTTGTGAGTGACATCATAGGCAAGGTAGGATTTTGGCCATTGTTGTCTGCTGGTAGTACCAGTGTTAGTGACACTGGCTTGCATTTTTTTTTATGAAGTTTTCAATTTCCTCACATCAATAAAAAAAACACTTTAGCACAGCACCTCGGCTTATCCATCTTAAAAACTTTACGTAGCAAATTTCAATTAGAGTTGTACCTAGAAGTCTGAAGGTTTCGAAATCGACATGTATGTTTTTTCCCGGAATGTATGTTTTTTCCCGGAGTTCTAGTGTGAAACTGTATCAACAGCAGTTGAACTTTTGCATGTTCATACCTGTTTGAAAGATCAAACCGGTGTGAACATGCAAAAGGAAATATGCAGAAAATGGGAAATTTTCAGTGAAAAAAACATAGAAAAACAATAATAAAATGTAAGCAAAACTTACGTTAAGGTTGCAAGTAATTGAAATCTATAAGCTAGTCACCAGTTATTGAAGTTTAACTAGATAGACTTCAAGCAAACAAAGAAGTTTTCATTTAACAAAATCATCCCGCGGGCTGGATCCAACCACGCAACGGGCCAGATTTGGCCCGTGGGCCGTATGTTTGACACCCCTGCTTTAAGTAAGGGGTTAGTTAGCGTTGTTAGGTTAGGATTAGGTTAGGGTTACGTTAGCTTAGTGTTGGGTTAGGTTACTGTTAGCTTAGCGTTAGGTCAATGATTGGTTAGGTTAGGGCTACGGACATATGGACATGGTGGTTAGAGTAAGGTAAAGGTTATAGGTTTATCTTTTAGTTACATTTACTTCCTTTCTACCTAGCCTTTTGCTGCTGCTATCTTGGCGGCAAAAGAGACACTGCCTTTCAACTTTTAAGATCCACAGGGGTATCTATAACCACTGCCAGAAGAAAGTGGTCTCGCGATTCAAAACATCCAAACACTACTACCGGAACAAAAGACCTACGTAAAGTGAGCCCGACTTTTCTGGACGCACTTTTTCAATGGATGCGAGGTTCGCGCGTAAAATTGAAAAGCCATAAAATGAGCTGAAACCACAAAATCAACGCAAGCAAATCAAAGATCAAGTTCTGAACACAACATCCAAAGCTAAAAAAAACTTGCAATTATGTTGTACTAAGCTCATACAAATTGTTCAAAACAAGCAGGTTTTGAAAAATTCGTGATAATTCAACTAAAAATCAAAATACTTTCCTAGGGGGTTATGATAACAAATTTTATATCAAAATCTTTGGAATTTGTCCAACTATTAATCTGCAAAAAAATCGCGGGGCTATTTTTGTTTAAACGAAATGAGAAGAAAAATATCAAAGGTACTCTAACACCAAAAATGCCTTTCGCTGCCAGATTCTCGTGTTGCGCAACCATCGATTTCAATTCAATATCAAAAAACTTTCCGAGGGGGTTATGATGATAAATTTTATATCAAAATCTTTGGAATTTGTCCAACTTTTGATCTGTAAAAAATTTGCGGGGCTTATTTTTGTTTAAACGAAATGAGAAGAAAAATCGCAAAGGTACTCTAACACCAAAAATGCCTTTCGCTGCCAGATTCTCGTGTTAGAGTACCTTTGAGATTTTTCTTCTCCTTTGAGATCTTCGGAATTTATCCAACTATTGATCTGTAAAAAAAATCGCGGGGGTTATTTTTGTTTAAATCTCGCGCGGTTTCGCTCCGCTGGTTCTGCTCGATTCACGCACTCCCACGGACCGCTGACGTCACAGATTCTTTAGAGAAACCTGTCAAAACAACCTGTGGTTTTGTAAACATCGCCAGAAAGGCCAAAATCGCACGACGAAACGTTTTTTTTTTCAGCCTAAACCGCAAATCTTTCCCCATCAAACCCGATTTGAACAGCTCTCTAGCTCGATCCGCTGGCGAGTGAAGGCCATTTAGAAAAGGGGTGTTTTCCTCCCCTGACTTGGGTTTGTTGGTGGTGAAATTTTTGCCAATTTTTGGTGTTTTGTCCATAATTTCGGCTGCAGTTATGCTAGAAAGTCATTCAAGGGCTCTAAAACGCGGATTTTGGCTTAGTTTCCGAAAAAATCTTGAGCCATGATAATGGCCCAGTAGTTTGGGGCTCAGGGCCAGGTAAAGGTAGTCAAAAACACGCCCACTTGTGCCGTTCCCACCAAAAACCCTCACCGAAAACGAAAATTTTTTTTTTCGATTTCGACTACAAGACTTGCTGAATCCGTAGAGGCTTTGAACAGGTCTCTAGCTCAATCGCCTGGCGAGGTATAGGTTTGCAAATCTCTGCATGAATTGTGGTTTTCGCGGGACTAAACCCTTTAACCCTTAAAACTTTTCTTGTAGAACTTTGCAATCCTATAACTTGCTGAGCGATTGAGCTAGAGAGCTGTTCAAACCCTCTACGGATTCAGCTGGTCTTGTAGTCAAAATCGAAAAAAACAATTTTCGGTTTCGGTGGGGGTTTTCTGGAGGTTACGTCACAAAGAGGACATGTTTTGGAAAAGTAGGCCACCTTTGGCCGGCCCTGCGCCCCAACCCATTGACCCATTCTTTTGACTCAAAATTTTGTTGAAAACTAGGTGAAAATCCGCGTCTATACAGCCCTTGACTAACTTGCTAGCACATCTGAGGTCAAAATTATCTGAGGCCAAAATTTTTGGCCTAATTCCTAACTTTTCAGAAAAAGCATAATTTGCCCTTTTAGGCCAAACTTTGCCCAGCCACAACTCGGCAGCAGATAGAGCTATAGAGCTGTTTAAACCCTGTAATGACTAGTGGCTTCGTGCAGTTCAGAATAAAAAAATATTTTTTTAATTTGGATGGAATTTTTGGGCCAATGGGCTCATGATGGGGGTTTGTTTTTTGGTTAATTATATGACGTCATCATCCGATCCCATGCGCCAATATTGTGGCTCGCAGTATTTTTTGATTTTAGGCTGAAATACGCGTTTTTAGAGCTCTTGATCAAGTTTGTAGCGTTTCTAGTTCAAAAGTTATATCAAAAATATTCCAAATATGTCAGGAATTCCCAAGGGTCTTCAGGGGATTTCCCATATTAATATTCTACCATTTTTTCCATGACTCATCAACCACAAATGCTAAAAGTCCATCAAACCCTCTAAAACCTCGTTCTATAGCCTAGAATCCATTTAATATTGAATTGAAATCGATAGACGCGCAACACGAGAATCTGGCAGCGAAAGGCATTTTTGGTGTTAGAGTACCTTTACGATTTTCTTCTCATTTCTTTGGAAAAAAAATAATCCCCGCGAATTTTTTACAGATCAATAGTTGGACAAATTCCGAAGATTTTGATATAAAATTTATCATCATAATCCCTATAAAATTTATCAACATGAAGTAATATAAAATTTATCATCATAAAGTATTTTATTTTTAGTAGAATTATCACTAATTTTCAAAAATTTGCTTGTTTTGAACAATTTGTATGAGCTTGGTGCAACATATTTGCAAGTTTTTTTGCTTTGGATGTTATGTTCAGAACTTGTTCTTTCGTTGAAATGCGTTTATTTTGTGGTAACAGCTTATTTAAGCCTTTTAAGGCTTTTCAATTTTGCGCGCGAACCTCGCATCCATTGAAAAAAATTGCGCCTGAAAAATCATCGGCCTCTTTACCTTGGTGAATAAAAGTCACCAGCTCAAGGTGACAGCCAAACCGAAACCCTTTGACAAGGCAGACCTGAAACATATCTGCTATGCTACGACGTCGTTGTCACTTGAGTGACAAACTGAACATTTCATATTCAAACCACGTCGTGCAAGGCAGATGAATAGTCACTAGCCCGCCTATTTCATACCATCCTCATTCTGGCAGAATTCGCAGCACCGCAAACCACACGCAGTGTTTCTCTCGATAAAACGCATTATTAAGCAATGATGAGTTGCCAAATATTGTCAGTGTCATTCAATCTCTGCGAGTGCCGCAGATTCCGAAAATCAAATTTAAAAAGGGCACCGAAACCAGGAATCCCAACAGAATGACAACATTACAAGGTCAATTGGCGAAACGTCACTCAAACAAGAAAAAGCGAAACTTTGAAAGCGGCGAAAATCAACGAAATGCTGTGTTTGTTTTTTTGACTTTCCGGAATCATCGGCCAACAATTTTTATGTTATTTCACATCTACAAGTGTCGCAGCTTCCAAAAATCACACCAAAAAAGTGAACCTGAACTTAGAATACCAGCAGAATTACAGCATTCCAAGGCCAGTCTGCGAAACGTCGGTCAAAAAAGAAAAACTTTGAAAGCGGCGAAAATCAACAAAATGCTATGTTCACTTTCATAACTTTCCGGAATCATCGGCAAAAAATTTTATATTGTTTCACATCTGCAAGTGTCGCAGATTCCGAAAATCACATCAAAAAAGTGAACCGGAACTTGGAATGCCAGCAGAATTACAACATTCCAAGGCCAGTCTGTGAAACGTCGATCAAAAAAGAAAAACTTTGAAAGCGGCCAAAATCAACAAAATGCTATGTTAATTTTCATAACTATCCACAAACAATTTTTCTATTGTTTCACATCTACAAGTGTTGCAGATTCCGAAAATCACATCAAAAAAGTGAACCGGAAGTTGGAATGCCAGCAGAATTACAACATTCCAAGGCCAGTCTGTGAAACGTCGGTCAAAAAAGAAAAACTTTGAAAAAGGCGAAAATCAACAAAATGCTATGTTCATTTTCATAACTTTCCGGAATCATCGGCAAAAAATTTTGTATTGTTTCACATCGCAAGTGTCGCAGATTCCCAAAATCACACCAAAAAAGTGAACCGGAAGTTGGAATGCCAGCAGAATGATAACATTCCAAGGTCAGTCTGCGATACGTTAGTCCAAAAAGAAAACTTTGAAAGCGGTCAAAATCAACGAAATGCTTTGTCTTTGTGAACTGCCCTGTTGTAGCACTGAGTGTGTTTTTGTCCACTGTGTTAACTTTTTGCCATATATTTTTGGAGTTATGAACTGCTCTGTCTTGCTATGAGTGCTGTTTTTTGTTACGATCTCCTAACTTGGAGCGCTGAAAATCTATGTAAATTACAGTGACACTTTGTACAACAATGTGTAAGGACAGTCCGTGCTGCATAATCTTCATGTTGT
>JGI24021J15306_10007168_pt1 | contig 13542 bp, 4 predicted proteins | sample Ectturendosymbi1_FD_15306 | JGI IMG/M metagenome (IMG submission 15306) | reverse complement strand
ATAACTTTAATGCAAAACGTTCAAGCTTATCTGAAAATGATTATTAGCACATTTAAGGAGCAATCTTTACGAAACACCCGATATTCTTTCAGCACTGAAACGTGCTGTGAGCACATCAAACATACAGGCAAACCATATCATTCACCTCCGTAAAAAAGTAGTAAATGGACCAAATGTCTTGGAAAACTCTGCATATTCTTTGTCAACTTTTCTCTTTTTCGATAAAGACATTTTGGGCAACGAGGCCGCCACGGAATTGAGAATAAAAGCTAAACTGAGCAATTTAAGGAAAGGCAAAAGCCCAAGTCTGGGCATGGAGTAGTTCTACATCTAATGATACGTCCTTATTACACCACAATGCAATTTCCTTGGCTCTTACTGCATTTCCACGAAAAACTGCAAAGATGTCCTCGGAGTTTTCACTCCATACGTATGTGAAACAGGAAGTTGCGTGCTTGAGTGGGTGGGTGGTTTTAGTCAACATTTCTGTGTGTTTTTTAACACTAGAGCTCCGGCGATGTCGATTTCGACATTTTTTAAAATTCAATGCGCTATTTTCTGCAGCTACTACTTTTTACCGATTCTCAAATTTTAACCTGTGGAACAGATTTCTGTGCAGTTTATTTTTCGGTCAATAACTGGAATAGAAGCTTTACGTAGCAAATTTTAGTTAGAGTTGTACATGGAACTTCGAAGGTTTCGAAATCGACATCTCTGGAGATCAAGGTATATTGCTTTCCCGGATTTCTATTGTTGAACTTTATCAACAGTAGTTGAACTTTTGCATGTTCACACCTGTTTGAAAGTTCAAACCGGAGCGAACACGCAAAAGGAAATATGCAGAAAACGGGAAATTTTCACGTGAGAAAAATAATAAAATATAAACAATTGCGTTAAGGCTTCAAGTGATTGAAATCTAGTCACCAGTTATCGAAGTATAACTGGATAAACTTCTCAACCAAACAAAGAAGTTTTTACTTTACAAAATCATCCCGCGGGCCACATTTAACCTCGCAACANGCCGGTTTTGGCCCGCGGGCCGTATGTTTGACACCCCTGGTGTAGTGGATACAGAAAAGTTCATCATTATCATTCCGATACGAACTGAAAAATTTAAGTTAACAACTAGCTCACAAAAGCATAGATGTACACAGTAAACAATATTGACTTTTGAAAACTGTTTGCAACGAAAACAACAATGTAATCTACCTAAATTTTTGTGGGAATTAAACAATTAAGAATCGTTATTTTACTGCGATTGCAGAGAACAAACTCTGTAAAACAGAAACTGCACCTTTGTTCCCAGGATATCCATACGAAAAATGTGTCAGTCATTGCGAACATGTCAAGGCATTAGCCATTTATCACATATCAAAAAGGACAAGCTTGACAACGCAATACATCTATTGTATTACCCGATATTTTTGCGTTTAATGTGTACTTTAAGACCCAAACCTCAAAAAACTTTATAGATTTAATATGTCTCAACTGCTGATGTCACCTATGTTCACAGCAGTTATCACAAAAACTAATTGTTTTTACATCTTTCATACCTCTTTTAAAATTTTTTTTGGTCTCTGTGCAATAAGTTCACGAAAAGGTTTGTTAACAACAAAGAAACATTGAAAGAATTGGAATGTGTTCGAACCGTCCGTAAGCTAGCAGCAAGCGTAGGTTAGAATTAGGCAAAAAAGACTGTATCCTCTCTTTGGCTGTTCTCACTGTTTCTTAATTGTCAGTTTGTCTTGTGATAGCTTTGATGTCTTTGCTTTTATACACCAATCGAAATGCTTTCCCAATTGATGTTTGCAGAGTAAGTATCCTCTTTTTTAAACAAGTTAATCACTTTTTGTTTATTTCCCTTAAGCATAGCTACTTTGGTTAGTTTTTGAATAGAATTGACATTCAAAGTAAAACTACACAACATGCGTTTCTGTAACTGGATAAAATATGTGCGTTGTGTTTGTGCAGGTGTAAAACCAGTTTATTTTCATACCATTTGAAAATTGATTGTTTTACTCATTCTGCTTTTTTATGTTGAATTAAGCATAGTTTAATTGTTCTGAAATCTTTTCTCCAAACACTGTCGGTAGTTGAACTGTTTGGTGTATGCTCAAATAGCGCATCAAAGCCCTCTAAAAAATAACTTTGCTTCATTTTTAATGCCATTCAAAAGCATCGATTTAAAATTGGTCCCACTAAAGCGTTATTTCAGTCACCTGCCCTATGCCGGTACTGTTTGATATTCTACTCTTCCCATGTTTAGAGAATCTTCAAACGAAACACAGAAAACATTTACAAGCCACGTCATTTCTTCCACGTTGATGAAAAATATCAGTTCAGTTCAGGTCCGTAGCCAGGTTTTAAGGTTTAAGGGGGAAAAATGCAATGTTAGGGAGACAATTTTTTTTATTATATGTTTAAAACAACTCTTTCTATGCATAACAAAATTTGGGGGGGACCAAAAAAATTTGGGGCACTGCCCCTGAATGTCCCCCGTGGCTAGGGGCCTGGTTCAGTGATGTCATAAACTTTCACTGATCCCTGTAATGGTTGCAGTGATCAAACAGTTTAGACTGAAGGAATACTTTCACTTCACGCTGGCCCCCAAGCACGATTATGCATGAAAATATTTGTATATGTGCCTGGCACAAACTGGGATTTACTGCATGTTTTGCATCGTCCAGAACGTCTAATTTTCTTGCTGTTGTACAGGTAACCACTTACCTTAACATTTTTGAAAAAGTCTTAAAAAAGTTGGCCTATATCTTCAGAGCTTCGATCAAAGGCATGATTTCGGGTTGTTATCGTTCAGTAAATGGAGTAAAATGGAGGTTCCGCTTGCCAAGGCGACGCAGTACTGCAGCAGCGTCAGGTTGCACTCGGTAGAATAATACGACAGTGTTGGGATTTCAACATGACTGCTGATCTAATGCTGATGTAAACTGCCATAACGGGCCACCGCTTAGCCTGAAAGACTGGAAGTCGCCTTTGATGCCAGCAGGCCATACGTCGACATGCAGGAAGAAAAGATAAAGGAAATAAACGCATTCGCACTGTTGACACATAACAATCAAAAATAGACGGTAACAAAGCTGATTACCAAAGCAAAACACTTGCCTTTCATTTGTGTTTACTGACTGTTTGTACAACACTGTTGAGAAGATGGTGGGAGGCTTCCGCATAAATCACCTGTACCGGCGTGAAAACCCATGCATGATGTGAAAACGCCATGATGCTGTCAGGCACTCAGCGCATCAGCGATTTCAGCCCTTTTTATTACAAATTTTGTCCGTGCTTCTATTCTATGCTTTTATGGGTGTGGTGCGATAGGAACAATACCGATATCCTAACGTCCCACAGATACTGGCCTGGCATGGTTTGTTCTCGTAACGAAGCTCAATCACAGTTGGCGGAGACAAGAAATGCTTTCTAACTGCGCCCGACATAAGTTTAATCACAGAGACCAACTAACGCGCACGTTACCTATGGGAGAACGACTTGCTTGCTGCAATGGATTAGACTATCTGATCTTCCTGTGTGACAACTTCAAGCTCCAGCAAAACGTTTTGCTGAAGGAAGCTTAACGTATGCCATTTCCTTCTACCTCGACCGTCACAGGCTGAGAACTGCGTCGCAGAGTCAAGATAGGTGACTTTTCAAATCAAACAGTCGTCAGTATTCTACCCAAGGAACATACCACAGCTCAAACGGTTGATGCGGCCTGAATGAAAATAATGTTATGGCACCAAGAGCAATAGAACTAAACCCGTAATTACGATGCCTACGTGGGGGCAACGAAAATGCCGGTGATTCAACTGTAAATATGATTCGGAACAACAACCGTCGCTCTCATTTCATTGTTCTCTTGTGATGAAAATCGTTGCTTAATTTGGTTGTTTGGAAGCATATCTGTTAAGCGTACGTTGATTTTTGAAAGCTTCAAGTTGGGACTCGACTGTGTTTTAAAAAATAATGTAAATCTTGCCTGTGTAAACTCTTGCCCGAACAAAATTGAACTTGCTCCAAGTTTTTTGGAATTGGACGATATTTCTTCTAGCTGTGAAAAAATTTACGTTTGCCAGAAATGTTTTGAGCAATCAAACAGTTTTTACACATTCGTCTTTGTGAAAGGCAAATTCTAAGCGGGCGTCAAAAGTAGTGCTTAACGCGCTGTTGTCCACAGACGAAATAAGCTGCTTCGCAACCCGTGTTTTATCGGCAAATAGAAGCGAAGAAGAGTTTCAATTGATTTGAACGTAACAGGATCCCTAATAGCGTCGCAATGAATTGACAGTAGCTTTCAAATACCACACATGTTTATGACCAAAGAAAAACTGTACATAAGCTAGGAAAGGCTACCAGATCAGCGTTCTCTCTGCAGCCCCGTGCAAGAAACGCAAAACACTGAGGCATTCCAAATGCTCGCAATGTACTTAGAGCTTGAAAATGTCACTGTATCCTAAAAACTGTCTAAATATCGTGCAAAGTGCTGCAGAGAACATTTTATTACAACAGAAACAAAACTAAAAGTAGGTAATACCCGCCTTTTCAACAACGCCTATTTCAAACATGAAATAGTAGCCTATATTTTCCCCTACCGAATATGTTTTATCAGATATCTTTCCTGCACTCTTACGCGGGATAACGAAGATCCCATTATTTTGTGCTCTTATTGGTAGCAAAACGCTTAGAAGGAAATTGCTGAAGCAAAGCAACAAGCCAAACTGCATTTTTCAAGTTTTATTGCACTCAGTGATTGTGTTGTAACGACGCTGTTTCGGATTCTTGAGCTCAAGCCGCGCTTGCCCTTCTAAACTTTTTCAGAGACTATTTCATTTGCTCGTTCTTTTCAAAACACTTCTTGCTAATCCGTCATAACTACGGCACGCTACATTGAAGCAGAGCGATTTGGGTAAACTTGTTTCTTGGCTTCGTTAACGTAAGGCTCCGTTTGCTTGAAGTCAGTGATTTCCAAGTGTTGCGGCCTAAAGATGCAGTAAACGCTTGAAAGTGTTCCACTTCCGCGAAAGATCACTTGCAGATTATGCTTTCACACTTTGCCATAAAAGCTATGCAGTTACTATTGCGACCAAGAGAAGCAAGATAACCCCACCTTTTAAAGTTGTCTCTGGTCCAAAAACGCATTTAGGGCTCCCATCTGAAGGCGATGTTCGGAAATCTCTGTAGTGTATTCTGCATCGGTGGAGTAGCAAGGCGCCTGGGGGTCCCGGGCCCAGGGTGGCATCTTCTGGGAGCGGCACTTTGCTGATTAAAAATAAATTTTTGAAAGGAGTTTAAAAGTTCTAACGTTTCTTTATTATTTAAAAAAAAAAATTTCAAGTTTTAAAAGTTCTAACTCTTTTCAGTTTTTGTGTTTAAAAGCCCTAGACTGGTAGGGTAGCCTAAAAAACACGACATGTGGTTGTTGAGTGAGTAAATTGATCAAATGTTTTCTCAAAACTCTGTGTCAAATCTAAGGCGCTAAAAAGCCCCAGCGTGTGTTTCTTGAAATCAGGGTTTTTTTAACACACTTACTACTAGGAGGGCAATTGTCCTTACACCTTCCTCTCCAGTCCTTACACCTTCCTCTCCAGACAAAGATATTTCCTCCACCCCAGTCAAAAGTCCTTTTCCTTTGGCTATAAGAAAACAGTAGGCCCCGGTTGTTCGCGTTTCATATTGCCCCTCCTCTCAAAATCTGATTAAAAAGGCTTTGCATGAAATCACTGCAAATAAGCAAGGCTAGCTTAGTCCTTTTTCTCTTATCGATGGTTCTTCACTAACCCCCCAACGGCACATCATAACATTACCTGACACCTAGGCATTGGCGACAAGCATCTCGCTGGAGAACTGTACATCAATGGTATGGTGGAAAGTTGGGTGTTTGATCCTCTCATTTTGAAGGTTGGGTGTTTGATCCACCGCCACTAAGTGATTCGCCGTAGCGCTCCTTGGTCAAGAGTTCAACCTAACCGGTAAGAAGCGTATTTCAGGCGTTAGCCTTCCCCCTATTGCCGTCACCAAAATTATAAAAAATATTTCTTGGCACATCACATGCTATTTTTTAATAAAGTGCCATTAGCTGTAGCCTAGTGATCAAGTGGGCTTATCAACATTAAATTTTGGCGGTTGAAGTGAAAAACTCTGCAAAGGGAACGTTGCTCAGTTTCAGTACAACTGCTGTTTTTCTGCATGACGTAATGGTGTCGGAAAATGACGTTCTTGAAGCGGGGTAGTGTAGTTGGTGTGTTTGCGTGGCTAACTTTGAGCTCAGATTGTCGGTTTGTACTGCAAGTAGAGTGAATCAGAGCCAGCCGATAGCCAGTGTGTTTCGTAAAAGTCTCCTTTGTTCAACGGTATACTGAACATTTTCAGTAGTAGAAAAATTCGTTTCAACAAGAAAAACTTAGAAAAGATGTTGCTCGCATTTTGATAATTTTGAGGCAAGAACCTTAGTCTGTAAACCTAACGCAAGGGTAAACGATATGTTCAGATATGATTGTGGTGAGGGCTTTTGTTAAAAGGGACGTTGAGCGAAACAGTTGTACAACTTGCAATGGCTGTACTGAATAAAGTTGTTCAACACAATTACCGTCGAACGTAAGACGTTGTAATCACTGCTGAGTATTAAAAAGGCTTATGTCCCACCTGGCATGGTTTCGTAACACAGTTTTCGAAATAGACGTTTGTTGGTAACCAGCCCCGTCGCCACGGGGACTTTGATGGGCTTAGCCCTCCCCACACAAAGCTCCAAGCCCCCCCAAATTGAAATGTGAAATACTATAAATCAGTGAATTTTTGTCAAATTTTGGAATGTCAATCCCCCTGCACAAACGTAAAGTGACCTTCTGGCGATGGTTCTGTTGGTAACGAACAAAGGCAAGGAATAACATTATGCACGTGTAAGTGGAAGAAGTCCAACAGCTAGACGAAGTGTGCAGGTTGGAATGAAGGCTGCAAGTCAAACGTTTCTCAACCAGAGCCAGTTTTAAGCCTATTTGACCTATTTTATCAAAATGGGTCCCCGCACCTATAGAGGACCCCGCGCAAGTGCCGACAGAGTTGATGTTTGAAGCCTTATATATATTCTAAGAGAATTTAGCCAAAAGTGAACAATCAAACGTTCTTTACATCACTGAGGTTGTATTATCAGATTTATTATTATATCCTGCTATATGCAGTATACATGCTTTTTTTAGTTAAAGACGGGGATACTACACGAAATATTAACATACGTAAATATTTGCTTGTGTAAAGTAGGTATGCCGCCATCACATCCCTAAATTCTTTCGTTCGATTCTCTGGAATGAGTAAACTATTAAAAAGTCATGCGGTAGGTTAACCGGAGGCTGAAAACCAACAGGGAAGAAAATTTGATGAAACATATCGGGTTTGTATATGCATATGTAAAGAAAGCAAAAAAAAATAGAAAACGTAATGATGAGGAAGGTGGTGACAAGCAGAAAAAGCAAGACTTATAGTTGACAATGAAAAACAAGACCAATTTCAGTTTGTGAATGTTTTCTTGTGATCTTCAAGATGCTTTGTTCATCCTTATACCTTTAAATAAGCATGATCTTCTTTAATTTCAAATTTTTGTAAGCTAATTTGAGGGGTGGAAAGGGCGGCATTTTTCTGGTAAGCCCCGAGCGGCACTTGGCCTTGCTACGCCACTACTCTGCTTTATCAAACAAATATCACGTTGCTTACTTCTTGTTTGGCGTAAGACATTTGCGCCTGTATGGACGAGAACCATAGTCTCTGAATACTTCAATTCGATGAGTTGTTCCACTGTGTTTTATTAATTCAGAACAAATACACTTTTCTGCTACGGTGTGTCAGTGACTGCAGTGAGTAATATTCTAAGTGTTTTACATCACAAAGAGTTGTCTTGCTGTTATACAGTATGCTCAAGTGTACTTACCGCCAGCGCAAGGTATGCAAATATGGACCCCATGTTAGAATTTTACGTGTTAAAAATATTTTGTCTTTTTTCTTAGTGTCGTGTCTTCAGCTTTGAAAGTGTGATTTTTTACTACAAAGGTAAATACACCAAGCTTGCTGTTTGCAATAGGCTAAAGAATTCACGTGTAAGCCAAGTTCATCAATCCTATATCTGTTCTAGTGCAAAGTGCAAAGCAAAATACAGGCCATATTCCGATTTCAGGTTAATAATAACCTGCTGTCATTTCAGATCTGTAGCAGAAAACTTCATCCAAAAGTTTTCTCCAGTAACAAAGAAATGTATAGTTCCACATATTTCGATCTGAGTTAATGCTGCAGAAATTACAACTATCTGGTTTCAAAACACTTTCGAAATGTCACGCCTCAGAAAATATTAAAACATCCTGCAAGCCCATCATCCGATGCAAATGTGTTAATTCAGCAAGTCGGGGCGCACAGTCTTCCTTGGTTATAATCTTTCATAATAGGGAAAGTAGGCTACTGCTTCTCTAGAACATTGTCTTGCCAGTGGAAATTGTGTCATCAGTGTCGACTTCATCCGAGGATATTTGAAAAAGTACCAGAACTTGCGAAGAATGAATTGTAATGAAACAAGGATTTTAAACTTGGTTTAAGGCAGGTGTAGGGAACCCGCGGTCCGCGGGCCAAATGCGGCCCCCGTGAACATTTGATATGGTCCGCATCAGAATTTTCGTTATCCAAGTTAGAGTACAACATCGCCTCAAAACGGAGCTCCATGATAAGCAGGTACTTACATAGTAAGTAAGAAGAAGTCACTCTTCTTCATGGTTAGATAAAAGTAGAATTTTAGGATAAACTCAATTGTTAATTGCGGTCCGTCAGCAATAATGCACAATTCATGCCGCCCGTGATATTAAACAGGTTCCCCACCCCTGTTTTAAGGTTTCTAATCTTAACAGTGTCACCAAACTAAAAGCACTACGATTACGAAAATTGCACTTCATGAATATGAAAAGGTAAGTTATACAATATTATCAAAATTATAAAAGGTTACTCTTTGATCACACTGTAAACTTGACTGTATATGGTTTTAATGTGATAACATTGTAATCAACCGTTACAGTGCTACTTGGTGCACACGCAATTCTCAATCTTTACCCAAAACGAAGCTGAACATTGTTCATAAAAAGCCGGCTCTAAAACAAATCTTTAGCAACTGTCTTCAATTAAATAATACAGTACATTAAGATTTCAACAAAATAACACTTTGTGATTGTGTAAATCCTGACGTTCCTAAAGTTTTAATTATCATATTTGTTATGGTCGTTAGTAGTTTCCCAAAGCAAAAAATACAACTGTTATATCAAGCTCCAGCGTGCTACTTCTATACAAGTCATTGGGGTACTACTTCATCAAATAGATTAAAAACCAGAAGGCATAAAATAAATATATGTCGTCTAACTTAAAACCAGTCAACTGTTTTCTGAAGCGTCTTCATGGTTGCTAAAATCTTAATTACCTGAAAAATTCGTTGAAAAGCGAACAGAATTGCAATCAAGAGTTATTCATTTGTTTACTTTAGCAGCAAAACTGCGCTCGTCGATCTGCAACAACACAACTAATTTACACATGGACGATGTGATGCAGGTCTCTGCATGTGCATGTGTCAATCTCTCCCAGGAAGACTGGAAATAAGAAAAAGACTGCTTGTCGATCAAGCATAAGCCTTGGCTTTTAGGTACAGTATGCAGTACGTTAATCATGAATTACCGGTTGGATCGGAATTCCGTGGAATGCACTGCGGAAAACAATGTATCTAATCAGTCAAAAATACTTTTTTGCTTTCTAAGCTGTCATGTACAGGGCATTATGTAAAGTGCATTTGCTCTTTTTCAATTTTGTTTATTTACTTGTTTGGCTCAGACACAAGGTCCATATCATACTGGTCAGAAAAACCCAAGGATGGAGAATTGCTTATGCATAATGCATCACAAAGTAGGTGTCAATTAATACATGTATTCAATACTGAAGAGAAACGAACACTGAAACAAAGCAATAGCAAACTGCATTCGGTCATGGTCATACAGAAACAGAAGCATCACTTAGTGATAGAAGCATGGAGATTTGTACAGTAAAATGCATGGGACAATTGAAGTGAGCGAATGAAAAACTGGATGAAGATGTGCATGTCTGACAAACACATACAAATTGTTTCTACGCAAGGAATCAAATTTCCTCAGCTGTTCACATCAAATTTTGTTTCCGATTCAACTTGATCGTTGCTTGTAGGTTGGCAGGCAAATTTATAACAGTGAGTCAAGGTCTTTTTTCCTGGAATTTTATGCTGAAGTTTAGTTTCTAGACGTTAGTATTTGAATGCAAGCATAACCTGCTTTCATTGAAATCACTTCTAACGAGTATTTGTAAATTTATGCAAGCTGAAAAAGTTTTAGATTTTCCAATTCAGGTCTAAAGTTGTTTATTCAATAGTCGCCACTGAGACGTTACTTGAAGCCTAAACTCCATTAACAACAACTGAACTTGGAATTGCTCATTCGCACAAACTGAATTTGAAATATTTGGTGATTTTAATAAAGTCTTAGTAAATAAGGAAGTTAGATTTTTCACCAAAACGCAATAATTTTTCTGACAATTGCGTAAATGTTAATATTGAATGTTATGTGGGTTTAAGTGAAGCAATTAAGCGTGAGTCAGAAAACAATTCTAACAGACCTGGACTAGATTGGTCAATGGCTTAAACTATTGAGTTGAGTTTAAAGTCTTCCTGAGCAGAAAGTCTATTCAGAAGCTATCAAGACGTTGAGTGCATCCACGGGCGTCGGAATGATTTTTTCCAAAGGCCAATAGAGGATTCTTACAGGGGTAACCATTTTCCAGGGTGGGCAAAAGTGGTGAAATTTCATCATACCCACTCGAAACTAAAAACAGCCTTTTTTCTAAAAATGTCATAGGAAGATGTTCCATTTCAAAATCCAGGGAGGCCTTTCCCTTCCTTCCGATGCTCATGAGCGCATCAAGTGTATGCGCTGCAATTGAGTTTTGAAAACGCAATTGTTATTGAGTGCAGAATCTTCTTTTGGATGATTGCGGTTGAAATTGATCATTTCATGTCAGTAATTGTGTTGTAGTTTATCTTCCCTTTCGCGACTACTGGATACCTGTATCCCAATACCTGTCTCAATCTGTTTATTTTTCGGTCATTTTTCGGTCATAGGCCGAAGTGATTTTGAATGAGCGAAAAAAATTAAGTCATTTTGGTCAGAATGTCCGAAAATATAGGCTAAAAAACACTGTTACGACGAGTTGTTTATTCAGTAGTCGCCACTGAGACGTTACTTGAAGCCTAAACTCCACCACACCTGTGAGACAAGTGACCGAAATATTTCAGTGACCAAAATGTCTCAGCAAAAAATGACCGAAATGTCGCAGCGAAAAAAAACAGGTCTCAATGACTAAATCGTAGTGTCCCGAAATCAATGTAATTCTTCTTTTTTCGGTCTTTTTGCTACAGTTGGTCAGTTTGGCAACAAGATGGATTATATGACATATGAGATTGTTGCGTTATTTAGTATTTTATTCGATGTCTGCTGGAATGACTGCCATGTTGTGCTTAATTTGTGGCAGTTTTAGGATTTTTTAAGCAAATCCTTGGCTATGCAGTAAGTTGACAGTGACTGCTCAGCGTTGTTTGGCAAACCCATTTGCAGTAAGCATGCTGCTTTTCATCACTGCATTTGTATGGTACCAAGGGCAACTTGCTATTTTTTGTTTTTCGGACTCATTTGTCCCAACCGGCTTTTATGACCTCTACTGTATAAGAAAAGAATATTTGTTTTTTATGATTTTGAAATTTGCTTGTATGTTATTGTAATAATTATTACCCACTGTGTTCAGGAAGTATGTCTTCTCGATATAGTATGAGTGGCAAGGACGTATTAGCTATAAACATATTCAGAAGAATCAAATTCTAGTGTCAGTGATGGCCATTATCTCCCATCGTCTTCTGACAGTGATTAATCATTGTCTGCTGGAAATAGGATATCAGATGTTGAAGATGATTCGAATACATAGAGCGAACCAAGAGATGATATTGTAGATGGGACTTCAAGCCCTGGTGTTTGGTCAACCATTACAGGTAATTTTCATCCAAGGATGACCATCAGAAAAGAAAGATATCCAGAGCTCCACTCTGATCGCAAGAACATGTCAGGTCCACTTTATACATTTCTAAAGATGTTTGCTCTCTGTTTATGCAAATCTTTTGCCACGCTAATGGAATACTGACAATTTTAAAAATTGATGTACCCCTCCCACGCAAGACCAGTGTAATTTTTAATTTTACTGGTCTTGCGTGAGAGGTGTAGATCGTGTGGACCAAATGGCGAGCCTGTTTGACCTTGGTGGGAAGTCCCTGAAATGATGGAAAAACAACTCTTTTCCTAAAGTTGATATTTTCTGCAGTAAATGCTCGGATCATATACCAGCAACTACGTCATGGTGGTAGAACCTTTCTTGCGAAACTGAAAGAAGGTATGAATCACCATGCTCAAGCAAAGGAGTAAGACAAAGATGAAGAGGGGAAAGACAGCGGAAGAGCGCACGCGTCATGTAGCATGTTGGATCTCATCTCCCAGTTGAGGGCAAAACTCGTCGAAGATGGGCTGGATGTGCAAAAATAGGCTTGAAAAAACAAACACAAACCTTGTGCACAGAATGCGGCATAGCGTACTTCATAGCTTTTTACAATTTGTCACAAAGACTAAATTGTGTGCATTTTTTACGCATTTCAAATTTTGTGCATAGTTTCTTTTACATTGTCATTGATTCGTGTTTTGTGGTTAGCAAGTTCGATTTTTCTATATTTATATTCCTTTTACTTCGAGACTGTTGGGCACATATGACCCAGACAAAAAGACAGTCCGGACACATGAGTCCCCTCCCAGTTTTAACTTCTAATAAATTTTTGCTCAATCTAGCCCGGTTATTTCGTCAAAAAAAGTAGAGCAAGTGTAAAACAATTTATTTAATGTTATGCATTTAGCAGAAAAATTCAATCGCGAAAGGGTTAAATTATTAACTTGATTTTAATTGTGTGTAATAAATTTTTCTTTTGTGAGGTAAACTTGTAATATTTTTGTGCAATTGAGTTTTTATTTAAACCTTTTTATCTTTGGAATTTGTTCGAAACGGCAATTCTGCGTTCTGCTACGAAGACTCGACCATGTTTGCTGGTTAGGATGAGGCAAACACGTACAAAGTAACCTATGTTTTTTTTGACAGGCAACCATCAAAAATAGGGAATTCACCGATTTTACAGTGCCATGTTAAATCATTTGAAATAGCAGAGAAACTTTAAAAAACTTAAGTGTAGTTTTAGCATACACACAAATTATGAGTTGATATACTGGCCATTTTCTCTCCTGCGGCANCTTTTCTGAAAATTGGTATTTGTGTTACGGTATAAAATATCTTTTTATTTGGCTTGTGGGCAAAGATACTTTTCCGCATTTAGCTACATCCGAAATGCCTACATGGGTTCGTCCATGGATGTAACAAGGACGGTGTTCACGAAAGCCATGTTCGCTTGACCCC
>JGI24021J15306_10007167_pt1 | contig 13543 bp, 11 predicted proteins | sample Ectturendosymbi1_FD_15306 | JGI IMG/M metagenome (IMG submission 15306) | reverse complement strand
TGCACGGAAAAGAGGTTGAGTAGAGCAACGGAAAGTGTTTTTTTCACAAATAAACTTGTTTTCAACAACACTTACAACTCCGTAATTCCGAATCGCCTGCTAAATATTTTCCTTCATTTCGATTCATCGAAAAATAGACCAAAAATGAAGATTAAGTACCGATCTCCCATGCATTTAGATAGGCAAAACGCTCAACTTGGGACCAAACATGGAGTCCATTGTCGCTTAACAATGGGACTTATGATCGGCACAACTTGTCTTTGTAGTAACTTTGGTTTCACGCGGCTGGCAGAGAAGCGAGACTTCTACCGATATTGACTTCTTGTCCTCTTCGAACCGAACGAGACAAGTCACGAATCGAAGTCACTGAGTTGTTCGATGAGAATACGTTACATCCACGGGAAAACATCAAGAGCGAGACCAATATGCTGGGGCCAGTTTCAGTTGCATTGTTTCCCACAGTGGGATACAACTACTCTATATACGTGTGGTCCTTGGGTTGGAGTGCACAATCTACACAAGACACTATTTGATTCGTGTGCTGAAAAACTGGCATCTGCTGCAAAAACAGGCGGGACCGGAGCCAAGCATATGGAGCGACTTCATTAGTCCCCTAAAATGCTGAAATCTCCAACTGTGATCTCGTCACTGAGGCAAACAAGTGAGGTTGATGTTGTTACGTAAAATAAAGAACACGGTAGTTACGAATTTACCAACGGATTTTTGATGGCCAACTCATGAAGCTTTCGCCAAAAATCTTCTCTTTCCTTAAGTTTCTGCTTTTCCCTGCAAAAAGCAACAATTCACAGCAACAATCAGTCGTTTTGTCACAATTACAACAAGAAAATACGATAAACGACTTTCCCAGAACCAAAAGCGCAGATTCCGGTAAGCCTCAGCATGACGCAGATAACAGAGCCTTTGCGCTTGTTGCCGTGACATCATCAAGCATATCGAATTCGCAAACAGATAAACAGGAGTACGTTTTGGTTTGTGACAAAAACCGTATTTTAATTCTACGATCCGCAGTTACTTGCCGCGGAAAATATCTTTCATTACGGACGAGCTGCATGTTTGATAAATATCAATGTAATCAAAGACTTAAACTACCCTTGAACGAAAACAGGTTTAAATTCATGACAACCTGCAAACACAACCAGCATAAAAAGATGTATGAAAACAAACCACCTTTAATCCTAAATTAAACCTTGCGTGATAGAGCGCGTGGAGCCTGCAAAACATAGGAAACCTCACGTCAAGAAGCATAAGCGAAGCTGCAAAGAAAGCACTTACTTCTGTTTGTCGATCTTGTACTTTTGCGTGCAATCATCAAATAGCTTTTGATTCATTTCCATAAATATCTTTAAAGCATTGTAGATTAGACCGTGTATTGTCCTGCAATGACACTTTCTTTAAATTTTAAAGCTCAGGAGTTCGGCCGTAAAAGCAACACACGCACAAACAGACATAAATTAACCCTAACACGTCATTCAACACTATGGAAACAAGCGGATAAACATCAGAAGCCACACATAAAATGTTTTAATCAAAAATAACTTTGTCTCGTGGAAAACAACAACGGCTGAGCAGCTGGCCTTCCAATGTGTAGCACAGATTTTCTACGAGAAATTTCGTCAGAGCCACGATGTTCGTGAAGGAAAAAAGCAGGTGGCAGCAGAAGGACAGTGCGTGAAGTTCGCTCTTCAGTCCAGAGGTTTTTGAGTTTGACTTATTCTCCTAAGGACTTATATCAAGTGTCCCGATTTAGTTAACCCCAACTGCCCCAAAGCAAGAAGCATGTCGCCACCTTAAGTAAATTCAATATCACTAACAATAGCAGACGAGCCCTTGTCCTTGTGCCTAAAGAAACGCCATTGAGTTTAAGACGAATTGAAAGCCTGGAAACAAATTCAGCGGATAAGTAAAAACTAAAATGAACGAATTCAAAAATTGAAACCAGATGGATAAATGTTTGAAGCGAAAATGCAAGAAGACAAAACCCCAAAACTTTTCAAGGATGAGTCACCACAAACTACTTTGAGGCCTCAACCTCTTGGCAAGATGCCAATGCAGGCAGCATTTTTACTCTTCGACAAATACGGTGATTCTGTCCAGCGACCTTAAAGGTCGACACTAAACCGTCATTCAGTGTCACTCACCGACTGCCATCCTGCAGGACGCCGTGAGCCCGGGCTGATATAGATTCCACTAAAAAGACAGGTTGTCAACACGTGACTGCTGACGCCACTGTCAGGCATACAGCTTGCACTCGAAACAAAACATGTTTGCGTACTAACGACCGAGGCAACATAAAAGGGATACCAGCAGTAAACAGGCAATACGAGAAAAAACGACTAATGGTTGTATGCTTAGCAGGAGTTACGGAAAAACCTGAAGTAAACAGCAGCGCCTCAAGTCCACCCAGATTGCCGTGTTTTTCGGTCGTTGTGGACCGGAACAATACAATTCGCAAATAACATCGGTTCACTCGTGAACCAATCGAGCCCTTACTTGTTCCAATGTGTCTTCGAGTTCTTGTATAGCGCTGGAAAGATGATCGGCAATATCGTCGCCGTGTTGTCGCTGACCAAGCTCATGATGTATTCGTTGTTCCAGTAATACAAGGCTCGCTCAGCGACCTGTGAGATATAGACGGGCAGGAAACGCTAACGTGCGTCGGGTCATACACCGCGCTGCACGCGGTGACTGAAAATTGTAGCAGTCAAGAACGCGCACTCTATTCGAATGGCCGAACATGTTACGAAGCATCTTCACTTGAACAGTAACATTTTCCTACTTTTAAACACAAACGACTTTAAAACCCAATTAATCGCACGCAACGTCATGAAGGTGAATCGCAGAACGGGCCGTACATCTGGTGATGAGCAATGGTTTGAAAACACAGTTTGCATTTTACAAAACTTAATTATTGCTCTTTCTTTATAAATAACGCATAACACGGCACTGCAACCCGGCTACACGCCGCACCGCTGATTTCGCGGCGGAACGCCAGGTTGTTGTTGCTGCTCGTAGAAATAGTTGCATACGGTAAATTTTTTTTAAACGAATAACGTATGCTCTAGTTTCATTTTTACCACTTTTCGTCGAGAATTCCATCGCGCACCTCAGCACTATCACATGATTTTTCCTTACGCAGAACCAGTCCAAACCGCAGCAGCACAACATGGCGGAAAGCGAATAAGACGCGTCACCGCTGCATGATCGCGACGAGTTGCACGAGCACCGAAACGTTTGCACAACTTGGGGTTTTCCCCGCTTTGGTAGAGGCAAGGTCAGTTGAAGTTCGAACAGCGATCTGCCCGAGCGTATTTGATCCATGCTTGGCAACTGATGCGTTCTGATAGTGAAGACACGCATTTAGGAGAGTCATAAACTCGCCGAACAGAAAAACGAATATGGTCAAAACAATCAGTAACTTGCAAGAGTGCTGCGAGAGATTGGTGAACGATAAACGTAGGCATTACAGGCACTGCGAAGTGCCACTGCCAAAAAATTCGCCAATGGCAGTTCACTACCAAGAAGTTCAAACTGTACCTGGAAGTGTGAGCTTGAAACACACTGCGCCAGCTTTTTAAATAACGGAACCATGATTTTTGTGAACTCGGACGGTTCGATCACGTCAAGAATCTCTTCTAGTTCGTTGAGAAACATGACTTCCTTGGGACTGTGCACTTTCGGCCAAAATTTTAAAAGGCCATCGATCACCTGCCAAACAATGTCACGTCAGTGCCCGCCAATATCGCAATATGACCGAATTCGAGCAAATTTCTGCAAACACACGTCGGAAATGCTGCTGAGCGAACCATCGCCACAAACCAATGGAATGACCATTCGATGTGTTCTGCGCATAAACGCAAGTCGAAAAATGCCGAGAAAACTAAATTGGAAATGTTAATCTAAAATAAAAACAAAAATAATTTTAGTTACCAAGTAATTTTCTGCGTGTTGAACTAAACTTTTAACTTCTTTATTTTTATCTCTGAAATAAACGTTCCACAAAATATCTCAAACCTGACAGAAGCGGCAAGTTGGCCACAAAACTTTGCTATATTTCAGAACCAATAATTCATTCGGATGGCAACAAGCGCCCCGTTCTGCCCTTGTATGTGGGCACCTAAGCTTTAACTTATTTGAATAAAAAACCGCTCGCGAAACCGTTCACGCAAAGTTACTCTGCAGCACGCACTAGAAGAACGGGTGATTACCTGCTTGGTGAGGGTCGAATCTTTTTCCAAAAACTGTACCACACAGTAGGCAAGCTGCAACAAAACAGGAGAGACATTTTAATGCTGTGCCAATGCACTTTATCAAGTCACAGTAGAGATGTACTGCGTCGTAGAAACAATGGAACTCGTTTAAAATGTGTTTATACATACCGTTTCAAACGTGTGCGAATACAGCAGCGTGACATTGCAGCGAAACAAGCTACAAACGCCGTACAACGTTTGACACACAGGCGTAAAATAAGCGCGAAGCCTCGGCAAATATTAGTCCTGTTTACACGGACACCTTCTCATTGATTATAATTTTCTGCTGACCTGCGGATGGTACACAGTGAGGGATCGAGCTTTATGCAGCGGTATGAGAACTTGTACCAGAAACACCTTGTGCTCTTCTTTCAGCGGTAAAGCAAAACCGTTGATGATGCTGTGATACAAGAAAGCACTCGTTGACAAAAGCATGGGCGCGTTGTTGACCAATGCCAACAACACCCAGCTGCTTCAAGCTTTTGTTGTTGAAGTCAGCGGTATAAAAAATGTCCACTGACATTTCTCAAAGTGCAGTGAACATTGCAAAACCGTACTTACGTAAAAACAGACCGGCGTGTCTATTAATACAAGGGCATTTTTCGACATTTTAGGTTTTTGCTTAATTGGCGAAGTACAACCGGTTTTATAAAGCCGATGCGTTCAAGTAAACTGCCATCATGTCTTTTTCAATCTATCAACAATCGCAACTGAAAAATTGTCTTTCAAGAATAACCAAAAAAAACAAACCAAACACCAGACTGCTGCGAGTGTCCACAAGACCTTACGGGCAATCGAATTTCGGATGATTTATAACACTAATGGACTGTAATAATGTAAAACAATATTTACATATGTATGAACAGCGCTGAACTACAGGCAGCATACGCTACAAGCAACGTCAGTGTTCGTTGTAAATCCGCAAAACCCATGGATCTTCTACAAAAACTTAGTCAGCAATTAAACAACCCGCTTTCTTTTTTCAATCAAACGGGGAATTGAAATTTTTTCTGACAGACTGAAACTACCGGCGATTTTGAAATTGACAAAGTGAAGAAAAAATTGAGAAATACACATGTTGAAACACAAGTTCAGACAACTTTTCACTTCAAGGTGATGACTTTCGATAGATTTTTGCTTCCTTTTTTGCATGATTTCGACGTGCTGTCATGAACATCGTACTAATTGTGTTAATCTCTTCGCCAAAGACTGCAAGGTCTTGAATGGTTTAATGGCGACTAAGTTCACAGTGCAGTCGAAATAAATGAAAGTTTCTATAACACTTCACTATTGTGACTACAGCTGAGAGTATTACATGGGCAGCGATCGCAATACTTCTAGCAATAAATTTGGCGGAACAAACTAATCCAAATGGGGTCAATTGTTGCTTAGCGCCCGTGAATCTATAGCGAATGTTAACAAGACTTCGATAAAACATCTACCTTCCAAGTATTTCCAGCAACTCCGCAATACCGTTGTGTCTTTCTGTTTCATATATAAACCTGGCAAATCATAAATAAACGTATACGATTACATAACTGAAGGATTTCTGCAAGAAATTACACAAACAAGCTACAGACTTGTAAAAAATATTGTTGATGTGCTTTCTGATGTGAGCTCTGAGCCCCAGAAATTTTCCGTATATTCTATGTAGAGTCGTTTTGAGAAAATCTCTTTCACGGGGGTCTTCGCTGTCGAAGAGATTCAACAACTGAAAAAAATGGGTGCAATTAGTCTTTGTCTTTATTTTGGCTTTGTTGCTACCAACACAAACGACAAACGTCAACAACGAACCTCCAAAACAAACTTCTGGTCAATGTACTTCTTGGCAATGTGAGGCTGGAAATCGGGAGATTCAAGAAACCGCAAAAAGAATTCATAGATCAGCTGAAAAGGAACAAGCCGTTTGGCATATCCGCAAATAATGTCAAGGGTGGGTACGCAAAAACCACCCCATGAAGCATACTGTAAGATGTTATATTTCTGACTGCGAAAAACAGTTTGCAGGATATTTCAATCTGAATCTATCAACTAATGCGCTTGTGCCACGACACAAAACAATCAATATGAATGACATTAAGGCATTCAAGGCAACGAGCAATCTCGAAAGCGTCAAAAGCTTCACGGCTACCGGACTTCGACCCAACACTGAATCGCTTTTGTTTTCTGCCACGATGCTTGGTTCTACAATTCCATGCATCTATCCTGACAGTGGCAACGACGAACAAAGTTGCAAACTTAAGACCATAAAAAGCATTTGGTTATTAAAATAAACTTGAAAAAGGTTATCCGACAATGCAGTTTTACAAAAAACAATTTTTTATTTCACAAAACAAAATCAACCTTGTGACATTAATTTCTTTGAAAAGCCGTAACATAAATACTATTTCTTATGTTTAAAAAACAAAAACAACAGCGCACGATCAAACCCTGGCAAAAGCTGTAATGATTAAAATCCATACAAATGTCCTTAGGACAAGCAAAAAATCTACAGAAGTTGAAAAATAACTGGAAGCCATCCATTCAATCAGGGTCTCTGGTGACCTTCACGTTACAAATTTAAAAAAATTCCCAAAGTATTCGAAATACAATACTTAATACAGTAATTATACATGAGCACCGTGCCCTTAACACAGGGGTGGGGAACCTTCTTGCTATAACGAACCGCAAAAATGATGGATCGTCGCTGGCGGGCCGCAGAAAACAATCGATTTTATCCAATAACTCTGCCTATGTCAAACTATGAGGGATAGAGGCTTCTCTTGACATACTATCAAGTACCTGATTATTACAGAACGTCGTTTTGACGCGATGTTGTACTATAAATTGGGTAAAAACTGATCGGGACCATATCAAATGTTCGCACGGGCCGCAGGTTCCCCACCCCTGCCTTAAAACAATAATATTCCATCAGAATTTTCAGAAGCGCGAGTCAACTAAGGTTGCAAGGAACAAAAAAACGTTGAAATGTTATCTAAGTGCCGCTATGGTAAAGACACATCACAATCGTTCATAATGAGTGAGTTAGACTCCGACGAAGGGTCACCACTCTTCGTCGCCTATATGAATTGGATAGAGAGTCACAGCCGAGTAGACGAGGTTGTCACGGTTGAGAAGCACAGAATCAACTGTTTGCTGTTTGTGGACGATCTGGCACTACTTGCATCCTCTGAACAGGGTCTTCAACATGCACTTGATTGGTTTATAGCTGCGTGCCATCAAACGGGAATGAAAATGAGCACCCGAAGGCCCAAAGCATATTATGTCGCGCTAGAATCTAAACCCAGTGTACGCTGCAAGTAAGCGGCAATACACTGCTGTAAGTCGAGAAGTTCTGGTACCTCGGGGTTGTATTTACGATGACGGAAGGCAGAACAAGGTGAACGACACACGGATTGGTAAATTAAACACAGTATTGCGTGAACCTTGTCATTGCGTGGTCACAGAACGGGATTTACACCGCAAAGATGTCAAGTTTTAAATCGGTCTTTGTTTCGATCCTCACCTATGGTCATCAATCTTGGGCAATGACTGAAAGGTTGCTGTCTCAAGTACGAGCGGCACAGGTGGGATTTCGCGAAGAGTTGAGTAGGTGACATTTCGCGACAAAGTGCGCAACTGTGAGATTCGCAAAGCCCCAACTTTTGAGCAACTTCCCTGGATAGAGAGATTCAGTTACAATGGTTCGTCCACGTGACCAGAATGCCCCAAAAAAGGCTGTCAGCTGGCGAGGCGAGTCTTACTGGCTACATTAACAGGAAACTGACCCAGGACCAAGCGGCATGACTACATCTCGACTTGGATTGGTCCCATCTTGGTGCAGAGCCAGCAAAGATAGAGTTTGCTGAAAATCACGATGTATATTGAAACGTCCCAGGGATGCTCCCCCCGTGATTCTTCCGAGAGGCAAAGCTGGTGGAGAAGTAAGCTGTGCATTACTGCGTAATCCAAAGTACACCACGCAAAATTTAAGCGTAAATCAATAACATCGCTTGCGCAGCACGTCTCCTTCCTACGTTGGTATACTTGACTTAACAATCGCCAAGAAGCACGTAAAATGCGAGGTTCAGGCGCTTTGAAACTCCAAGTAATAAGGATAAGCTACTCGACATTCCATCTCAACCTACACAATCAAATGATTTCTATAAACAATGACATTTGGCCATCCCTAATTTTAAAATTGACTGCGCTCCACCACATTCAATATTTTTCTCTCATCACATTTGAAATCATGAAAAACTAAGAAATGCAGTTAACGCTTCAGATTGGTAAAGCACGTTTTTTTCAGAGATTTTAAAATAGCGCATGTGGCATGCATTTAGTGACAAGCTGAATTAAATTTCTATATGTACGTTTTCTCAATAAAGTCAAGCCTTTTCCAGAATTGTGGAATGTCCACATATGAACGTTTTCTCAAAAAGTCAAGCCTTTTCCAGAATTGTGGAATGTCCACATATGAACGTTTTCTCAAAAAGTCAAGCCTTTTCCAGGTTTTGCATAGAACAAATAAAAGCAAGTGTCAAAATTAATGCCGCACAGAAACATTTTTAGTACCGAAAATGTAACAAGTTAAATAGCTCGATCATCTATTCAAGTGGTTTGAAGCTAAAACATCGTTTTTGCATATATGGACATTGGACATTCCACGACAAACTGCCTGGGATGTCTAGGCTGATTTTCTCAGATTTTTGTTGACACAATAAACGATATGCTAACCAAATATATGTATGGTAGTAACTAGCGCCTAACAACTAAACGTGATTTTGATTATTTCAGGGGGGGTTCCCCGGATGCCCACCTACTCCTGGCTGTTTTTTTGGTCATAGATTGAAATTTGTTTTGAAATGACTCCCACAAAAATTCAGTCATTTTGGTCAGAATGTTTGAAACAATACGCTAAGGAACACCGTTACGGCGAGTTCTAATACAACGGTGAGACAAATGACCAAAATGTCTCAGCGAAAAAAAACAGCCTCTTGGTTGCGGGCCCGCTGCTGTCTTGGTCCTTCTAATTGAAAAAATATGTTGGCAGGCATTGAAAAGTAAGAGTAAAAAACAAGATTCAAACATTAAAACAAAAATTTGGCAAAATCTTTACTTTCAATCAGTGAAGTGTCAAAGTACAAGCAGAGTTACTAAAGAAAAAAATATTTGTTTTTGTGAACCCTATCATGAAAATCCTGTTAACAGAAAGGCACAGCAGGTTGATAAAGCACCTAGCAATATGCCATGACAAAAATTCACAACATCTATGCCAAACGAATGTTGGCTGAGGAATTGTAAATACTAAATGGTAGTGTATCAATATCACCATATGAAGGAGTGATAGCTTTGGATGATTGGATGTAGTTTGCACCTCAGGCAAGCCCAGACGAAAGTTAGCACTTACTTTGAGTTTTAGTCACCTGTTTTACTTGGATCACATTTCAACCAAATGAAATAAGATCATACATCAAGCAGCTAAACAGACCTGTATATGTGGCCATGAAGCTTCCAAAGTTGGTTCATCTTCCTCAGGGTCAAATTCAGCACCAGATGGATTTGATGATGGAGGCAATGATCGAAATGTGTTCACCGCAAACTAAAAAGCAGTCATAGAAGCCATATTGCAACACAGCAGTAATCAATTTATGGTAAGATGTCACTTGCAGGAAAAGGTGCATCGATCGCAAATGCATAATTCACAGTTGTCCATATTGAAACGTTTTTGCCAGATTATCTACAGTTAGGGTTAGCAACCACTTGTGGTCAGCATAGAATTGTTACCAGTTCGAATAAAAAAATAAATTATAGCCCAAAACATGAAATATCTTTGTGAAGCGGAGTCTGTGTGTGTCGCTGCAGTCTGCGTGTGTCATTATCTACTATCACCCCAAGGAAGGACCATCTGGTTGTAATGAAACAAGCTCAAGCCTTCCACTGATGGAGCATTATGGGGATTTGCATTAAATTTACCTGTACATAGAATTATTTTATTTTGACACTTCAAATAGTCTACAGTACAAAGCAGGTTGCTGACCACTGAATTCTAAATTGCAGTTATAGTAGGGTCAATTAAAAACAACCTTTCATGAAAATCAATCAATTTGAATCTCAATTAGAATCACTTATATTTATTCAAAATCAGGAAACCTTCACATGCCTAAAAGAATATAAATCAGTCTTTTATCATAACATTTTAGAGAACTTGTATGGCATATCATTAAAAGGTTAACTGTACACAAATATGCTCACCATATGAACAGCTTCTGGATAGATTGGCTCTGTAATAACGCCACGGTTATGAGTAATGTACTCCACCATTTCATTTAATGCTCCTCGTTTAATTTCTTTCCACTTAAGGTCACTTAGAGGGTCCGTAACAAAATCAAACACAACACAGCACTGCTGAAGTTTTCGAGTAAAGAGACTTTCCACATCGCCAGGTGCAGCATCTGATATACATATGAAGTCATCGTCAAACATGTCACAATGCAGGCAAGTGTGACACACCTGCAAATTTTGCCAATTGCTGTCAATGGTTCAAATTCATTATACTCCTTTGAGTTTCATGAGTGGTCCAGTCCATATCTTTGCTTGCACCACAGCACCAGGGGGCAACACAGCTACTTCAATAGCAAATGCTACATTGGTGGCAAGTCAGTGACAGCGCCACATGTAACCTTTTTCCTTGTGTCTATCTATCAATGCCTAATGAGACTGGACAGGCTGCAAAGACTGTTTTTTAGTTTTTGGTATGACCCAACAAGAAATTGAACCCAGCCTACCAGTTTTTGTGGAGCATGCTCAACTCGCTGTACCACTCAGCAGGTTCATCGCTTGCACAGCATGCTTACTTGTTGTTGATGCATAGTTTGCACGCTCAGCTTTTTCAAGCAAGTTTCCCACTGGTTTCTTGTAACAAAGTGTTTCCCTTATTTACTAATATTTAGTGGCGAAGAGAGAAAAACGCAATGAGAATAGCAAAATTTTTCCTTTTGTTATGTTTTATAATTTATTAAAGTAGATTATGATGCCATCAATTTGTGGTGTCAAAGAACTTTGATGCCTTAAAAAATTGCCAACTCTAGAATGCCAATTCATGCATCAGTGAAATATTCATATTTTCACCATTTCACCAAAAAATTAAATAAGGAAAAGGGTTTGCACAGCACTTCATAAGTTTCTGGCATGACACTTTAGTAACAAATATAGTTTTGAAATGCAAGTATGCTGAAAGCAGATCAGTAAACATGCAAATAATTGTTCTGTGAACTGGTGACTTGGGACTTACTGGAATTCTGTTTCAGTTAGAAATTCAGATTCTTTTTCTAATTCTGGCCAGAAGTGAGTTAATTCTGGCAGGCTCTAAAATTTTCCTTACTTTACTACTGTTAATTTTTTTCACTTAACAGATTTGATAATGTAACAAATAAGTGAACAGGATGTTTTTATGATATATTGAAACTAATTGAAAGTGCTCAGGGATGAGCAAATTAGGACCTGCATGCCACATATGCCCCATTACGCTTTAATCCAGCTTGCTGAAACTGTCCAACTTAGGAAGCTAATTATCCTTCATATTCCTTGCAGTACCGATGTTTTCTTAGTACATGCACCCTGCTCCATATTTTCACAATAATTGCTTTTATAGGATTTCAACTGACAAGTATTACAAAAACGAAGTAATGAGCAACAGTTCACTGTGCATTGCTTTTCAACACTTTCTAAAGGTTGGCAAAACAGTGGAAGTGCAAACCCATTTGTAAAGATGAACAGGCTGAAGCAAAGACGTATGACCAAGCAAGCAGAGGACAACAATTTTTTTCACTAAGATCCATTCAATGACTGTACGTTTGATGGCATCCCAACAATTCAATGCTGTGAATTCAAAGCCACAAATCAAGTGCCCCGCTTTGCTAACTTCTCCGGCAAGCAGTCAACAAAGAATGTGAGGTTATTGCTGATGTTAGTAGCTGGTTTACTGACACAGCAAAATTTTTCACTCACAAACTGCTATTCAAGCTTGAATTACTCAGTTATTATGCTAGTGCTTAATGGTTAGACCTACAAAGCCTTTGCTTAAAGGCAAGTTTTTGAAAAAAACTTTAAACCTATCCCAATTATGATGTCACCGGCAAAAGATAGAAATCTTAAACTTCCTATATTTTTTTAATTGAAACTGAAGGACTTTCCAAGTCTTCAGAGGGTTTGAACAGCTCTCTAGCTCAATCAGCTGATGAGTTATGGCTTTCAGCCAAAATGGCCAAGGTTATGTTTTATAGGATCTGATTTTTCACCAAAAATTTAGTTTTTGGGCCATACTTTTGGGACCAGAAATACTAGAATGCTGATCAAGGGCTCTAAAGGCTCAGATTGTAGCGTAGTTTCCACAAAAAAAACTTGAGTCAAAAAATTCGCTCTTGCGGTTGGGGCCCAGGGCCCGATGACCTCAGTCAAAAAGGCCTAAACCTACCCAATTTACGACATCACCCACAAAAAAACAAAACCCAAAACTTCCAAAATTTTTAAAATCCAAACTAGAAGTCTCACTGCATCATTTAAGCGTTTGAACAGATCTCTAGCTTAATCACCTGGCGAATCATGGAGTTGCTAAGTGACACAAGAAATGTCCCAGCAAGGAAGGTGTTAATATTTTTCAAAATATTATTCATATCAGATTGAATGCTTTTTGAAGCAATGGATTTGCATAGAACATTGAAGTTCTGTGGCATTCATTACACAACAATGGACAAGCTCTCATGAGAACTTCTCATTTATTGTTACCTAACAAACATCACAGGGCAATGATAGTGCCAACCAGAATGAGAAAATGGGAATTTTAGTGTCAGTCAGTATAAATCATGTGATGAGACCAAGTGGCACCTGTTAACCTGGAGTTGCCCCTGCCTAATATACATTTTGGCCAAATTCAGTACTTTTTTAAAGATCTTATAAACTGAATTCAAAATTCAATACTTTTTCAAAAGTTTCAATACCATCTGGGAACATCAAAACAAATGGCCCAAAGACAAATGCAAGTTTGAAAAAAACATTTCTCACACAGAAAATGTGTGGCATCCCAATTCAATTCTGCAAATTGTAAGCCACAAATTCCCCACAAAAATGAACCTAATTAGAAAAGACTGGTTCAAAACTTATGATTTAAAATAAACAAACAAATTAATTATCTACTTAGCTAATTAGTCAAATATTTTTACTAACTTACATCATAACTTTTGAACCCGAAACCCCAGCAGGTCATCCAAAGTATCAAAAGACTCGGATTGTAGCCT
>JGI24021J15306_10007165_pt1 | contig 13544 bp, 14 predicted proteins | sample Ectturendosymbi1_FD_15306 | JGI IMG/M metagenome (IMG submission 15306) | reverse complement strand
CTTTTTACCCCTCGAAATTGAAAAAAACTTTTTTTGCTAATAATTTCAAAATCCAGGGGGACCTTGGACCCCCTTTCGGACGCCCATGACCGCGCATTAAGTTTAAGTAAATGGTGTTGATGCGTCGCACTCCACATTTGCCCTCAGTTCTCTTTACAGCTTACTTAATTTTTTCCTCTCACATATTCCCGTGACTGACACTTCGGAATCTTTTTCTCTGTGTGTGTTGTTGTGTGATTTACTTTTGTGTTGCTGCTGGTGTTCTTTGATTTTGCACGAGCAACGCGTTGGACTCAGCCCATTATTTCTTGTGGCAGTTGAACTTTTAGCACGGGACTTTCTGAATACCCGATCCCAGGAACTCACACCCTCTCCAGTCTCATGCTAACAATATGCTGGCTGCATTGGATGCCTCATCCTCTTGCCAGATTCGAAAGGGTTATGACAACCCGGTCAGTTTCATATTAGCTGGGTTTCTACTTTCTCTGCTACGCCCAGATCCTTGGGGATCCGAGCACCTGATCCACCGAGAAAGACCGGTTGCGACCCAGCATTCTCTGCGCAACTGTGTTGATCATCTGGCTGCTCTTTCCCACGCATACGACTTCGATGTAAACTTGGCTTGCTATACACCTTATCCACCTGTCAAGGGGCAACGACTCGATAACCTTAGTTTTTTCGGTGCCCTGGCGTTTTTGCAACTGCTACGGTTTCTTTCTCATGCTTGAAATTCTTAATTTTCGCCAAATAAGCTCAACTCAATGCAGTGTTTTATTTCAAATGGCTAAGCATAGCACAAATGCATAGGCCCAAGCATAGCAAAAGTACGTCGGCACAGGATAAAGTCAGCAAAAGAAATGTCACCATCACCAGCAGTTTTACAAGGAAAGCTGTCACTGCTCCTTTGTGAAAAAGGCATTTTATTTGAAGAGGCCAAGCCGCATTGCAAGTTCACTGACAGCATTCACAGCGGATGATGAAATTCCGGCATGAAAACGTTCTATAAATTAAAGGCATTTCACAGCATGTCCACAGTATTCATAATTCATCACATGGTGAAACGCAAGCAGTGCATACAGAGCATTTGCTGCCCCAGGAATATCCATCACCAGTTCTTTTTCGGCAAACAGCATGAATCTGTACGGGCCTGGGTGTTCTCCTTGAACGGCTAAATACGGCTGCAGGCGTTCTCTGACGTCGGTACTGAATTCTCCCGCGGTGCCATTGGCCTTCAAACAATCCACATCGCAGTTTGAGACAAGAGCAGTAATCACATGCAATAAAACAATGCTAAAATTACTTCACGAAAAAGGGGTTGAAACTGCAACAAGTATTGTGGGTGTATGAGGCTTGGCGTATATGTTACATCTGGTAGATAATAATTTTCTTTCCTTCAGTAAACTTTTATCACTTGCGCCTGGAAATGATTTTTTGTCAGAAAATGGTCGGTTTTGTAACATAAGATTGCATTGAAGATGTTGATGTCTGACAAACTTCAACTAACGTTAACAAGTTCGTTATAGTACAGGTGTGAACACGCTCATTGTGTCATTTGAGTCAATCTTGTAAGATAACACTCAGCCAGTTTGACTTACCAGCATATATGGGGCGACCAGCAGCTTTTGGTTTCAAAATGCAAAACCACCAAACCCTACGTCCATTGGGGGAGCAACTCCAAGAAGCATGATCTGCAGTGATTTGCAACTCTGCAACACTTGATAAGTGTCACAGAGTTAATACACAAGCTTGTTGCTATCTCTCAGGCTGCCTACAGTACAGACAATTGACAGGAAACCACTTGCTGCAAGTATTGTAATGCGGACCACCACTGTTAAGGTATATGACGTTCACACAATCTAAACAGAAGAAAGTACTCACTAAGCAGAAGTCCATCACGTACTTCTCTGCCTCCACTGGCTTCCTTGTATTTGATGGAAGCAGGTAGCACAGCATTTGCGTGGCAATAATAACGTGAAAATCTGAAAACGTAACGTACAGTACCATAAGTACAAGACACAGACATGTGAAAAACAAATTACTTCGCATGGCTGGTTTAAGCCAGATGTGAAGCAAACGCAAAGCAAAGGGGATGCAATCCTTTTTCGTGTGGGGATGAGGTGGAACAGGTGCTGATTTACGGTCATAGACCGAAACGTTTTTGAAACGACCGAAAAAATTGTCATTTCTGTCAGAATGTTTGGAAATATAGGCTAAAAAACACTGTTGTGGCGAGTTTTAATACAACTGTGAGACAAATGGCCGAAATGTTTCAGTGACCAAAACGTCTCAGCAAAATTGACCGAAATGTTTTCGCGCAAAAAAAGCAGAAACAGGGCGTTTCTTGGAAGATTTGTGTGTGAATAAGATTTTTCAGGAGTAGCCCATTTTGATAACCAGACTTTTGGTAGATGTAAATGGTGAATACAATTAAGACCATTCTCCCTACAAGAGAGCAGAACAGCATTAGAACAACGCAAACGCTGTAGTAGTGGCAGTACCTGAGAAAGCAATCTCCTCCACCGGAATCATTCCCAACAATCGCTTGGTGTTGCGTGGCTTGCTGACCAATTGTCCTGAGTGGTCAATTATCTTCTTTGAAGCATCAAGAGCAATTGAGACACCTAATCGTAGACTGGACCAAGTCAAAAATCATAGTTTTTAGAAAAATGAGGTTAAAGTTTTGCGCTTCGAAAGCGTTTTTTTGAGCGAACATCGCTTAAATTCCGTGGAAAGCACTACCAAACAATGAGTTTGCTTTGAGAGCTTTGTGGTCAAAACTGTTTTAGCATTGAGTGACGTCATCATTTTCTGAATTTTTCATTTGAAGTACTCGGTCCACTATACCATTCGTCAAACTACCAAAATCAACGTGACGTTCCTTACTTTTCCACTTTTTCTCAAGCTCGTCTTTTTCTGTGCTTATCAAATCCAAGTTAACCCATTCATCATACCTTTTGTTAAAATTGATGTAATGGACTTTTGCATATTTTCCATCCTTTCTAATTACTCTGGCCTTGTATGTTGTGCGCTGCCTTTCGTTCCAAACGTAAATAAGTTGCTTTCGCGTGACGCTTATTAGTAACGGACGATCATCATCACTTGACATGTCATCATCTGTTAAGCTGTTAAAATTTCTTAAACTAACGCAGCTGGGAATGTTGGACATCGCCATGTCAGCATCCATTTTTAACTATTTAATGTTAGATACAAATATTATACTGTATACCACAAACACCTGCGAAAGAAAAAAAGTTTCTTAGGCAACTGAAGTATGTCCTTTTCACCTGGATTAAATAAAGCAAGCTGAAAAACTGCACTTTGTAACCAGGCCTTTGCCTCAGAAACTTGTTTCATTCATACCTGAGCATGAAGTCTGACAAGGAAGCTAAGTTCACCTGAAAACAAAGCTGTATAAAAAAAAATTCCACCGATTTGTCGGAGTAAACTTAAGTTGGGCGTCAGCTTACATCTCTGCATAAGTTAAACGTGTGAACCTGCCTACAATCTGACTGCTGTTCTGAAATGAATAAAAACGTTATTGTGATTAAACAACCGACAGTTACTGCATTTGTGATATCAAACAGCAATGTTACTACATCTGAAGCTGCCAGATCGTCTCTTATTTTGATGGAACAATCAACAATTTTTATTAAAGTAGAACAGCCACAAAGTCATTCGAGGTAAACTTAATCTAGCGTGAGGTGCGCGAAGCTTTTTCAAACGCAGTAATAACCAGAACCCAAATGTACATGGTCCATTCAACGATACAGCAACTTTCACATTTCGACTGTTCGTAGACTGGCCCATCTAAACATAGTCCACTGTATCGTTTGATACCTCGAAAATAAATGGACCATGTTAACATGGTCCGAAGCGTTTCTTTGTTGCAGAGCTTTGAAAATTTGTCATAAAGACTTAATGCTCTTGCTTCCTGTAATAGCCAAAACTCAATTTCGGTCCAAATTAACTTGGTCCACTCTACGGTTAGGTGTCTCAATTGTGGAAAACTGGTTTTCTGAGGGCAAGCCTGGGTTTATTCGTCGGAACTCCCTTGCAAGCTGCAGAAGTATTTCCGTATTGCTTGAGCAACTCACTTCAGTGCTAAGATTTGACCAACCTTTGACATGTCTGACATAGAGTTATGCTGGACCATCAACCTCACAACGTCGTTCATAAAATTATCATTTAAAAATTTTCAACCTTTACTACAATAATTTACCTCAGTAGAATCAAGTTACTTACATTTTTATGAACCACACAGTGACATTGTCTGTTGCAAGGAGGGCTGTAGACAGTGTTTCCTCTAAGGCGCGCAACTGAGCAATTGCACAGTACCACCAGACAACTTGCACAGTGCTATCTCAATCTTGCGCACTTCCAACATTCTTAATTTAATACGGTATATATATATATATCGCATAGCCCTTCTTTAACAAGAATGCTTCACCGTTTGTGTGTCTGCATGGTTGCGCAGTTGCATGCGCTTCGTGCGCAACAAAACAAACATTTACTCAGTGTATAATTTTTTTAGAGGGAACACTGGCTGTAGAGCCNGAGCCAGGATCCTNAAAGCAATTTTGGATGNTTNGAGCCAGANCCGAAANNTGGTGGCGCCGGAGTCGAAAATGTGGGTTCCTGATCCACAGACATTTCTGTGAGGCAAGTGAATTGTACAAACACTACAATAGTTTTTAGTTTTTGTGTACCAAATTTTCTGAGCAGCTGGAGTCAGAAACGTTTATAGTTTGGAACCGGAGCACAAAAATTATATGCCTGGAGCTGGAGCCTGAAATTTGAGTTCTGGCTCCATAGCCCTGGTTGTAAGTCATTTAGAAGAAATAACTTTGTATTTTTAAACTAAATGAACCTTCAAATGTTCAACCATTTACAAGACAGTGGAATGTGAAGAGCAAAGACAAAAAGCTCTTACCTCATCAAAGCATTTGAGTGCATGCCAATCCTCAATCAAATCTTTTGACTTTGGCTTTTCTTCAATTACTAACTTTCGTCTTAAAGCCAAATTGTCATCCATTTCTTGAACAACTCTTCTGCTATTCCTATCTTTAGCACGTCTTGAGAATTCTTTGAGCAGCCACTGAAAACAGCAAAAAGGAATTTATCAATTGAAAACCTCGGCAGCTGGATTGATGGCAAGATATGCAAAGGGGGGTAGTTAACGTATCAGACATACAGTGCAAACAAATGACTAAAAATCCGACCTGCCTGTGAAATGGTTGCCTGGTATAACCACAATACCGGAATAGAGTCTAGCTGGAGTTTGTTTTTTTGCCATAACCAGAATATTGCATAAACACTTCACCCTGAGCTGAAGGTGGAGTGACATTTTATTTTTTACAAGACCTGGATAATACTGTACCTTTCGTTAATTTTATGCTGATAGGCTAATTGCTAAAATCCTGCAATGGCTTTTTTCTCTTGGTTGAATTGGTCATTGAAAATTAGGGATGAATGGTGGCACACAGGCAGTCTATGTTCTGGGTGGTGCATAGGCACTGCCAAACTGTTGTATCACAGGAATAACAAAGTTTTTTGCTTTTTTAGTTGCGTCAATAAGAAACGGAAATGACAAATACTGTTCTTTATAGGAAAATGTAAAAGACAAGTGGATATATCTTTGAAATGAACTATCCGCAATGTGCTTTCAGCCGAACTTGCAGAAACGCAGTGTGCTTTGGACCAACGGTCTCCAAATCTGGCTTGCGAAGACATTTTCTCAATGAGAGAATAATATATTTTGCCAAAAAACATGTTGGTTTGGTAGAGTTTCATCCAACAGCAATCACATTACGGTAAATGTCTGGCCCTTGGCCTTTTCTGTAGTATTTTGTGACCCTCACACAAAAAAGTTAGGAGACCCCTGCTTATGACTATTTCTAAACATGCAAATTGTTATCTTGCAAATTTACAATACATGGGAGGTAATTTGAATACTTGTGTAAAAAAGAAGTTTTTAAAATGTTGCTTATGGGGGGATTATTTTTGCTGGCTAATAAGTGAAATAGTGCCAGTAGTTGTTATATTGTGATTGTGCCTAAAGCACTCTGGTGAATGTTTCTGTTTAACACGATTTTGTTCAGGCGACTCAAACCACCCATGGTAATCACTCCTACAAAACAGCACAAACAATAGAGCAATGGTTGAAAAGTTTTTGCTACTAATGGCCACATCGTGTTTATTTTAATGAACTGCGACGCCATTGGGTGATTTATTTTTTGCTTTACTTCTGCTCTGCTTCCACTTATTGAGCCTAGTCTACTTCCGCACATCTATTTTATCTTCTTCCGATTAAATACCCTCACACAGCACACAAAGAGTTTTAATATGCAGCTACCACAGGGCAATTACAAATTCCATGGGGATGACCACACATAGAGGTCGCTTGTTGCGCACCCCTGCAGTAGGATAGGCTACCACCTAATACACAAAACAGCCACTGGCAGGCTTCAGATGGATGTGTTATTTATGTGAAAAATACACATATTTGATTTATGCACTTAGAAACATAGCCAAGCTTTTATGATACCTCATAAAATTGAAACCATTGGTTCTTAACTTTTTTTTCTACCACACCTCCATTAGGCACTAGGTCAATGTTTCAAGCTGACATGACTTTAACAAGGAAAATGGAAAAAAAATTTTAGATTCCCCTCTGGGCAAGCATGCACTCCTAGTTAAGGATCACTGATTAGAACAGCAGGAATTATTCACCCATCTAACAATGTGAAGTAGCAGCTAGGGTTTTTCTCAGTCACGGATGTTGTTGTAACCACTCCGCTGGCGTTGCGCTGAATGCGCGGTTCACCACGAACGGAATGTGCGCGAAGAACAACATCACATGTATGTGGCGCGAACATGCAATAATAGAGTGATCCCGATGGAGTGATCTTGGTGAGTGACCTCCAATAATGCTTGTGAACCAGGTGAACAGTTGATTGTGCTTATCAACGGTGAAGACGAGAGTGATCTCGTCGGGTGATCTCTATTGTTGCTTGCTGCCACAGTGCGAAGCTTCGCGCACATGCTGCTCGGGCTTTCCGATCGCAACAGCACAAAATTTTTTTGAAATGACTGAATGCAAAAATCAATTTGGTCATAATGTCCAAACATATTTGAACTAGTGCACACTATTCTGGTGGGTTTTAAGACTTACACGGCATAAATGACTGATATGTCTCAGCGAAATAAATCCAAAGGTAACAGGTTCAGATGCCACGTAAGTGCCAAACAAATTGACACGTACCTTCTTTTTTTCATTTAGCAAATCAGTATCATATTCGCTTTCCAAGTTCAGATGCTTCACTTTTCTTCGTTTGACTTCCGTGGTATTTGCAAAACCTGACGTGTTGTTATGTTTTCTTTTGGAGTTGGAGTTTTGTTTCATTTTGCGATGCCGCTTTCGTTGTGACTTGAATCTGTTTCTTACAAGGTTCAGCCAAAAGGTCTGCAAGATGATTGCATAGCAATTAATGTAACGAGCTGTCAGCAGACATTGTTGTCATACAATTTTATTTTCTAACTGCAACACCTCATGATATTTCCAACACTTTCATCAGGAGATGTTGATGCATAACATCAACAAATTGCCTTGAAGCATTTGTGGTTTTAAGGAGCCCTGTTACTCAAGGTTGCCAGATTGGCTTTTTGATGCCAAATTCACAAATTTGACTTTTTTAGAGAAAGTTGACATTAAAACAAATTGTTTGGCTTTTTCTCCTCAAAATTTGGCTGCTTTGCAGGCAGTTGGCACATACTATCAAACTGGTGTCCTGGCTTTTAAACATCTTGCTGAAATGTGTCATCAGGCTTTTTTAGACAGTGCTTGGTGTATTTTCTCAAACTTTATCTGGCAATCTATAGAAGAACAAAGTTGTAGCATCTGGCAACCCATAATGACAAAGATCCGAGTGGAAACACTGTGGAAAATGTGGAAGATGAATATTTTGATATTTTTTGTAGAGCAGGGGTGGCAACCTGCGGCCCGCGTGAACATTTAATGTGGCCTGCATTAGAATTTTCGTTATCCAAGTTAAAACAGAACAATATGTCAAAACGAAACTCCATGACAACCAGACACGTTGACAGTATGTGAGAAGAAGTGTCTCTTGCTCCTGTCCATAGTCATGTCTCCTTTCACTTGGGAATATGAAGGTTAACTTTCAGCATGAAATGAATTCATTTTTGGGGCCCGCTAGCAATATTCCACAATCTATGTGGCTCGTGGCAAGAAGGTTCCCCATCCCTGCTGTGGAGTGTAGAGGTAGTGCTACAACTTTAATCTTCAAAAATGTCCTACAATACAACCAATAAGGAATTTTTAAATTTCATGTTATTTGATAATTAGGGCTTTAGTTCAGACAGGGTTTGTTTTTTTCTCAAGAGGTGTCTGGCAACCCTGCTGTGAAGGTGTATGATAGATCACATGCTAAGTACCAAGATAACAATATTGCAAGGAACAAGTGCTGACTTGGCTAAACCTTGATCCTAAAAATCTCTTGTTGTAACAAGAACAACAAATAAATGGAAGTGTTTACGTCTGCTAACGGTTTCGGGGAGGAAGACAGATGCCTTCATGTGGCCCTTCCCATTGCAGCATTTATTGAAATGCTCACCAAATATGTTGCTCTGAGAGCAACCACTACTACCTGTACTGGATGTGTTCAGTGTGGGCAGGGTAGGAATACGCCCTTCAGCTGAGAGGCTGCCGTACGCAGCAGCAGCAGAGAGGCTGCCGTGCATGACCCAAGACCCAACATACAGCAGAACACCGAGGGGCTCACTGCAAGATCACTGTTATTGAGCAGCTAGCCTGGAAGAACACAGCTTCCATCATCGTCCTACAAGAGACCCACTGCACAACCGCAGACAAGCTAGCGATTCCCAACTTCTCACGAGCTGCGTCAGTCCTGAGCAGGAAGCAGGGCCTTGCTACGCTTGTTTATGTGCAGTTGGAGTGGTTACTGGTTGATCGGTCCCCCGAGCAATCAGAGACTGAGTGGCTGTGCGTGGACGTCGCAGGATACAAGATCATTAACGTCTACAAGCCTCCACGCTCGCGATTCACACCAACGGCCATCCCGACGTTTCCCACCCCAGTCGATATGTTGGCGACCTCAACTGCCAACATGTTAACTGGGGCCTTCAACAAAACATCCCCTGATGGTGAGAACCTAGACTCCTGGGCAACATCCAACAACCTTTGACTGCTGTATGATCAAAAGGAAGCAGCCCGTTTCTCCCCTCACCAATGGAACGTCGGCACCGCTCGGACCTGGCCTTCGCAGGTTTCGGCCAGGACAGCCGACAGACGTGTTCTAGGATAGTTCCTGTGGTCTTAACATCAACCTTTTCTCATAACGCCATTGAAACTCAACGTGCCTGCCCACAGCAATCCGGTGAAGCGTTGAAACTTTTGCAAGGTTGATCGGAAGCGCTTTTGCCTTCTCACAAGCGAATCTGTTGAGAGATTGCCACCTCCAGACACATCAATCATTGTGAGGGCATACTAAGATTTTTGCGAGAGCCTGTTATCTGCGGCCAAACACTGTATCCCATGTGGCCGTCACAAAAACTATGTGTCATGCTGGGACAAAGAATGAAAGACACTCTCCTACATCCGAGCAGCAATGGGAGACTCTGACATAACTGCTTCGTCTTTACTTTCTCCGCGAGAACAGAAGAAACAGGAGCGATGGNTGGAAACTGTTGATTCCATTGACTTCTTGCACTCTAGCCGCAAGGTGTGGAACATCTACAAACACACTGGCAGGTCTGGATGCTCCTCTCACTTGGCCCCGTCTCAACAAACTGCATCGCCTCGCAACTTGTGAGGAGCGGGGCACACAGGGCCAGAGGGCCACAAATCTTCAAGGATTATCATCAAGAAGCTGTCCGACCTATGGAAGATCCCAAAACGAGAGAGAAACAGTATTTCTGGCCTCATTAGGCCAGAGGAGCTTGCTGCTGCCCTCAAGCACCTGAAGCCAGAAAAGTATTTGGGACTGGATTCCATCTTCCCGGAGTTTATACCCCATGCTGGGTCGGCTCTCAAATTTTGATTTGGTGATTTCCTCACTTCCTGCATGTGCCATCTCAAATTTCAAAGAACTGGAGAAAAGCGCTAGTAGTTGCGATCACTGAGCCAGAAAAGCCATTGAGGGAATCAAAAAGCTACCATATAGTGTTTTGTTGCAGGACAGAAGACAAGACACCAATAGTTGAATGTGGCAAATAGTAGATAGTTACAACAACCACTTTCAAGGACACAACATTCATAAACCTACCCTTGCGAACTCCTTGGAATAACCAAGTGACCACATCTAAATCCAACAAGAGCATCAACAGCTTTCTTAATTCTGGAGATGGTTCACTGTGAAACAAGAAGCTGATGCATAAAAGGAATTCCTATGAGAGTGCTACAGACAATAGTCGCAGATATACCTTTCATATGTTCTCATCGCAGCCAAAAGAGCAGTGACCACAGCGCGCTTTCCTGCTTTGGTGCATTTTCCAGTACTTAAAAGAATTTTTGCATTAATATCGAACTGGCAAGCTTGTATAGGGAAATGTTGCGGTACATATTTGCACAAATTTGTGGAAAATCCAGCAGCGCTATTGGCATCTGACAATTCAGTGTTGCTAGCAACAGAACAAAGCGAAGAGATGATGATTGGCACAGGCTTTATATCTGAACCACCATCATCAAGGCATTCAATCGATAATTTGTTGTCACTGACACGTGCAACATTCGTGCTTGTCTCAGAAGAAATGCTTTGCGTTTTTTTAAAAGCAGTGTAAATTTTTATTAAATCCCCCATTGGGATCACCGGAAAAACTGTATGCAGATCAACCGGTCGAAGTGTATTAAGTGTGTTGCCACCAATTCGTTGACCTGCAAAAAACAAGAAAAAATATGTCAAAGTAATTATATTTTTATTTCACTTGTGCTGGGTGAAAAGGTTTTATCTGCAAATTTTTGTTATTTACTAAACACTTGTAATTATTTTATACTAATCATATCAAATAATCTGCAGAAAACTTTTGCCTATGGATGCATTGATGAGAATTATAATGAAGTGGGGTAAAAATACTCTCAATGTTGGGGTAAGAAGTAACTACCCCCTGAAAAATTCTTGAAAAGAAAAAAGTTTTATGTTAATTGGTGCTACAGAAGCATTCATTGCAACATTGTCTGTAACATATGTTTCAAGCCAAGTCCCCAAATAAGGTCAGCAGATTGTTTGAAATTTGATGGTGACATTAGATAGGACCAAAAGTTTCAAACAAATTTTATGAACTTTTATGCTGCTGTAGAAGTACTTAGCATAAGCAAAGTTGGCAATGCATGTCCATATCATTAAAAAATTTGTAAAAAGATATGAGATTTGACAATTACTTTTATTAACTATACACCTGACAACAGTGGCGCATCTAGCCTGGAAAAAAGGGGTCTGTCGTGGAAGGGCAGCTTTTCATATCGTTTTTCAGCATAAAACCACACTTTCTTTTTAAGACTAGAAATCAACCGATGAATTTTGCAATGTTGCCAAAGTATTATATCGGCAAAATTCCGCTGATAGACAGAATATTGGCAATATTTGCTCATAAAAGCCGTTATGCTAGTTTTCTGAACAGAGTGTTCGGAAACCCAAGTTGCTACTTCGTTTATAATGAATCAACGCAAATCCTCTGCACTGCTCCTTACAACGCGCAGCCCTCCGACTGCATAAGTGGAGCGCAATATTCAAACCACTCCGCAATCGTCCAAATAAATGGTCTATGACGTAACATTCGCTCCCAGGTTTTGTGCGGTAAGCAGGTTGCCTGCGAACAAGGCCGTGGTTTTTGACGATCTTAGTGACCCAGGTTTGCGCAGAATTCCATGTTATACGCTTCTTCATCGCACTGAAATATTGTCTTTCAACTGTGGTTTGAGTGTTGCAAAATATCGGCATTGGTTATTGGCAAAAATGGCTTCACAAGAAGGTCGTGTTTTATATCATCTGGCAAAACCAAACGATTCTCTACGTACTTTCCTATATCTAAGCTGCTCATCATTGCAGACGAAGATGCAATTTTTTCATTATTTGAAGATGAAGTAATCGCTGACCTGTGTGAAATCAAGTGCTTCACTTTCATTAAAATTATCTCCACAATCGTTTTTTTGATTAACATCACAGCTTTCAAAATTATGTCCATGTAATATGGCTTCCAACTGCTCCCCTGCACTGCTTTCCTTTTCTGCATATTCACCGAGATTTGTATCCCTGGAAGCCGGTTCCACGCCAGAGGAAAAATCTGTAATTTTTCCGCTCTTTTTTGGGGGCGACATTTCCATGCAGGTTCTTCGCTGCTATATGCTATATGGCTTACTGTTCCACAAGCACATGCTTTCACAGTACCACATATGCGTTGCCCAACTTTGCCGCACGATAAGAAAATTATTGTGATGCAACAAATGCGCTGTGACCAACGAGTGTAAAACGAAAGCTGCAGTTTTTCTGCATGACTTTATGATCATCGGTCCTAGTGCATTTGGATGATGCGACTGGTATCAATGTCTACATAGCTTGTTTGTGCTAGCCAAGTTTAATTGGGTCTTCAGACGTCATACCTGCAGAAAACTTGATTTTATTTAAAAAACTACTATCAAAAGTGGTTCTTCCGTGACAGACCCCATTTTGCCAGGCTAGATACGCCCCTGCTGGGAGGAAAATTGTTCCAGGGAGGAAAAGCTGTGGATGAAAAAACCTTAAGTTTTTATTATTAGTTTATTCAACACATAAAACTTCAGAACTAGGTTGGTTTAGATGGGAATGTCAACAGTACGCATGCACAAGCTGCTTCATCATCATCGTTTGAGCCAGTTCTTTCAGTCCACTGCTTGGCTGCACTAGATCTCGGGGCAGGTGTTGAGTAGCCAACCGATTGTCTCATTCTCCAGAGCCGTCAGGCTCTGCAATCCATGGGGAGGTCGATGGATTGGACACTGAGGATAACATGGTCAACGGATTGATCTTCTACGTCACACTCACAAACCGTATAAACGGCCATACTCCATTTATGCAAACAGGAGCAGAAACGTCTGATACCCGTACGGAGACGGTTGAGCCAGACCCACGCTGTCCTTGGAAGGGCTATTCCAGTTGGGTAGGGGATGAAAGTGTGGGTTTTCGTAATGTCCTCTAACCATTTCCGCATTCCATCGATGATCCATCCAGAACACCTCTGTTATTGTCGTCAGTTGAACTCGTGAGTTGTTGTACAGCGGGTACAAATAGGTGTCTCGACTTGAGATGACGTGCATTCCCACCGAGATGTCTAGGCTCCATGGCGCAGCGTGCTAGAGACAGTGTGGCTCCTTTACGACGAAGCTCAGCAGGATGGATGCCTGCGAGGATAGGAAGATTACTGCTCGTGTAGGATACAGGCATCCAGTCACAGTTCGTAAGGCGTCGTTGGTGGCAGGGTCAATGAGGCGGGTGTGAGCATTGCGGCACCAGACAGGAGCGCTGTACTCTGTTGTT
>JGI24021J15306_10007163_pt1 | contig 13545 bp, 12 predicted proteins | sample Ectturendosymbi1_FD_15306 | JGI IMG/M metagenome (IMG submission 15306) | reverse complement strand
TGAAAGCCTTCGAATCCTAAATGCAATGGTGCAGACGTGATAAAGTGGCACTGAGGACCACCTGCATCAAAAGTGTCAAATTTAAGATTATCAGAAAGAACAGGTTGTCAGTATTTGGGATACTTTCACTATGGCGAAAACCTTAACTGGGCAGCACGAAACCTTTGACTGGGCTGCAGGTTGGACAGCAGCTCTAAAGTCTATAGAAAACCTTCTAGAGCTTTNAAATATATATATATATATGTATGTTTTAAATACTGATCAGCTGGGAGTGGGTTGCCAGCATTAGGACTAGTTTTTTTATGGTAAGAATTAATCCTTTGTGTGTTGCACAATTCTTCACTAGTCAGTGCTGCAAAAATATTTTTTAAATTTTACATGGCATCAGGAAAAATAAGTAAACTCGCTGGCATCAGTGGTAATAAGCAAAAGATATTTACTTATTTCAATAACTGATGTAAATAGTTTGTTGAAGGAGTATCATAGGAGATACTAATATATATAACAAATATTGAATGTTTTGCATTCATCATGTGACATTAGGCTATAATATGTTTAAATATCAGTGTTACAGTCGATCAATTACTCGCCTGCTCAAATCACGGCACTTAATCAGTTAATCAAACGCATTCCTTTGAATGCCGAGAGCGGAGCATCGTCGCCCTGTTCATTTGCTCGCAACGCCATGTTCAGTTCTTTGTTCGCTGTGCTAGAGTTAGGTGGTCGTTGTGCTGCTTCGTTAAGTTGAAGTAACAGTTATCTTTGCAGTGAGGGTAGTGAACTCGACTGTCAGAGTATCAGCTTAGCTTTGTGTTAAACTGTCTTGTTTGTTGTATTTGCTGCGGCATCTATGTGGTTGCCAGGGATAACTATTGTTGTTATATCTGTGCAGGTGTATTAGCGTTGAACTCCCTAGTGCCATGAATGTTTATAAAACACCACAACCTTTTTTCTAGACGTGCCACGATATTACACAGTGCTCTTGCGAGTGTAATTTGACCTACTGCAACTCTGATCATCGTGGATCGTTTCTCGCAATTGTTTCTGCGAAGCTTTGAACGAACTCTAGTACAAATGTACCGTACTAGGCTGTTGTATTGAGAGTAGGCTGTGTGCTTTCGCAAGTTATAGCGGCCAGCGGAGACTTACCTTTGAAGTTGAGCCTTACACCCAACATTGTTGTGCACCTACCATAATTTTACAAACAACGGTTTGTCACTACTAATCAGTGTAAATTAAAGATATTTTGACTGATGTGTCACAAACAAATACACCTTAGGAGCTTACAGATACATGCAATATTTAATTGATACTCTCCAAGACCAGTTTAATAGTTTTTAGCATTGTGCTTAGGAAACCTGTGTGCAATTTTGAACATGTGACAACAATGCAAGCCCCATGTTTAAACTATACCAGAATCTGTACTACACAGTCACACTACTTGATTTCGAAGTAATATGTCAACTTTATATTTTAGTATTTTTGATGTAAATACTATGCCACTGTTATTCACAGACAAGAACGTACCATTTGATAACTTCGCACTGTTTTGAACTATGGCTGACCGCAGAACTTGGACACACGAAGAGATTATGGATTTTATCTCTGTTGCAAAGAAACTTAAATTGGTCACTGAAAGTGACCGCATCAAAAGAAATATGGATCTTTTTTGTTCGGTTCAACAAGATATGGAAGTGCTAGGACACCACTTTAGCATGTAAGTGTTTTACCAGTAGAATTCTTTGGTATGTTAATCATTCATACAAAATTAGTCAAAAACTAATCTTTTATTTTCTAAGACCACAGCTTCGACGAAAATGGAAATCCTTGAAAGAAACATATTATAAACTCCTGGGCACTTTGAATAAGTCTGGTCACTCAACAAATGGACTGCTGTGGCCATATTTTCACGCAATGCATGAAATTCTTGCAAGTCGCCCAAGGTGTAAAGTAAGTATTATGCACTTCAAATTGCATGACGGGTCAGCAATGTAACGCCACTATTTTCTTGATGTACTTGAAACATGTCAAACATAACTTCTGCAGCTGTAAGTTAGCAACTCCAAAGTATTTCTGTTTGTCATGAATTAATGTAAATAATTTATTATGTGCTTTTTTTGTTTAGTCCATGCAAACATACTTTGGACTTGACAGCGGAGAAGAGCCATTAGCGCAAACATTACTTGAGACTCAGGATGGTAAGTTAGGAATATGTTGTACTCTTACTGATATGCTAACAATTGTTGTACACAAAGTAAATAGACAGTAATGTTCATGAAACATTTTAATGTTTTGTAGAAATTAATAAATGGATGCGTATTTAGATGCAGAAGTTACCATGGCTGAAGAGAATCTATCACCAATCACCACAGCAGATAGCATACCACACATCAAAAATGAAATTTGTGAGAGCAGTGATAATTCAATGGAAGCAGCTCCGGAAAGTCCACAGTGCTCTTCAAATTTACGAACTATCCATGGTATGTTATTTAAAGGGTTGTAACAGTGTTTCATAACCTTCCCTGCTGTTTTGCTGCAGCGGCAAAGGGTTTTGATGAGTAAGGTTTATCACATTTTTCTGAAAGTATTGTTTACCAATGATTTTATGCTAGTTAGCATTTTATAATGACCTGTTTGGAAACAGTTATTGTGGTCACGTTCATGTATAAGCACAGTGGCAAAAGGGAAGGTTACATGCTTTCTTCATTTCACAGGCACATCAAAGCGAGCTATAAGGAGACGAGCTTCAGCAGTTCCATATCAAACAGACAAATGTGTTGAAAGCATTCTGGAATTTATGAAAGAGTCAGAACAACGACAGTTACAGCAGTTTCAGCTTCAGCATCAATCTGAACAACGATACTTGGATTTGCTACAACAACAAGCCTCAGGCCTTGATGGCATGATGGTGTCTACATTGCAGACAATAAACAATGTTGCAACTGCAATACTTTCAACAATTGGAAAAAATAACAGCAATTCTCGGTGACTCTTCTTGCTTTGATGTCATAGTCAGAAGGGCAGTGTATGTATAGCTGTTTTCTTCATTCAGAAAGCCTTATATTTCATCACGGTATTAGTGCCCTGTAACATGTCACATGGATTTGTTTACATTGCCATTTGAAATTCGTATACCCACAACTGAAAAGTGCTAAAATTCACCAAATCCCTTATTACCGAAACATTGCAATACGTATTATCTTTTACAACTTATCCTTTTTTTAAAGTCAAATGTAGGACTAAACAATCCATTCCACGAAAAGAATAATTGTACGCCACAGTCGTGACGTACGCAAGTGAATGCGTTGCAATTTATTTCACATGGAAACTAGTTTCGTGTATTCAACACATCTTCAGTCCTGCAAGTAATAAGAAAAATTGCTAGCGAAATTTTGACACTGAACAAGAGTTGCAAAAAGGACACACGAACTGCGGCTTGGGACACGAAGCAAGAGCAGATAATTTAGCTTTTTTATCGCTGACCGTTCTAGAACCCTGCAAAACCCAACTGCCAATCAACCTAACTTCTCACAACGGATGGAAAAGAAAGCACTTTTGAAACCAGGATACTTTTGCAATGTATTCACTTGCATACTTCACTACTGTGACCTACAACTTTCGAAAGACAGACTTGTGCAAGTTTGTATCGTTGCAAAAAGATAAAAGCGGAGCCCAGCCGACAGATTCCTCACAAGCTTGCTACTAACGTAAATAACGTATCTGGTGGGCACATGTTTATATTGACCTATATTGAAATAAAGTTTAAAAAGGTGACGCCTTGTATAATTAAGCAACTGCAAGTGTTGTCCAAATTGTCTATGGTCAACTTTAAAGGTTATTTGTCACCAAATTTGTTTTTTCGAGATGCAGTACGCATGATTATACAGATGTATTTGAATGAGACAAAGACTTGCGCTGAATGGGGTGTTCAGTTTGCACTCCAAATTGATAAAACCTTTGTTTACTCTATTTCGCTACGGTTGTAAGTACACTTACTCTTTCCAAATGTAGTACGTGTTCCTGTGTCACAACGATCAAGTGTTTCCCTTGATGCAACCTCAAGCTCCACGCTCACTGATTTCTGTCGTAACGTACCTTATATTGAAGTGTAAGTGTCTCAAAAAAGTTTTAACTGTTTCAGAACAACTTCTAACCTTAACAATGAGCGTGTGTTGGAAACGGTGTCCGACAAAGAACCGCAGTGTAACTTACTAGAAAAACATGACTCTTCTACCGTTGTTGGCAACACTGCTGACAGTCGTAAAGAACTGGATGAATTGCATGTCATGAAAGAAAAAAGTCATAATTCGCCTGATGCCTCCGTCGACAAGCCGCCAACAGGTAACTTGGAATGCAATGATCAGTTGTTTTTGCGCTGCATTATACAGGGGCGTAACGAGGGGGAGTCAAAGGGGGAACAATTCCCCGGGCGCCAAAATGTCCCAACAATGTCACAAGTACTTCCTTCAATCCAGTACACTTGCTTCCGAAACAGCTCAGGTTCGAACACGGGGCCGACAAACTTGCTTCTTGCCCCAGGCGCCATCTAACCTTGTTACGCCCCTGGCGTTATATGTCCACAAGTGTCTTGCCAGTTGCTAGCAGGACATGTTGGGTGCAACACCCAAATGTTATGGCATCATTTTTGTGCGAAACTGCGCGATTCGTCGGTTGTGTTTGAGGTTTGCTGCCCTCAGCGTTTACGCATAAATTATATAGAAAAATCCACGGAACCGCATCCCGCTCATATTTTGACGACGTCGACGAAAAGTAAGAAACGTTCTGTTCACGACAGCATCAGGCCTGCAAATGGTGAGGAGGGAGGAGCAAGATAAAACGCTTGATTTTCACGCCATTTTGTTGCCTTTGCACTTGGTTTTTCTTTGTAGCTGAAACGGACTCATCCAAGCGGCGTAAACCTAACTCCGCGAGCCCGGTCAGCACTACAGGAATGCTTTTGGACGATATAAAGGACTTGCGGGAAGAAGGTAGGCATTGTTCTTATTATTTAGGAGTTTACTTTACATGTGACTAGTCAAGAGTGTATTTTATTTTCGAGATTATGTTTGTCATCATGGCCGCAGGAAGTCTTACATCCTGAATGCTCGTGTGCATCAGGAAAGTCTCACCAGTCACCTCCTAAATAACTCAAATAATTAATTATCAGTTGTTCGATAAAGAATTCCCTTACACATCAGGCAAAAGGGTATGTGCAAGTTGAATGTCAGAACTTCTGCTAAACCTTAAAAAATGTGTGTGTTTTACGGTTATAGTAAGTACTTTCCACAGTCGGCAGAATCTAAATAGAATCTATTTTAGTAAAGACTGGGAAGCGTAATTTTACGTGAAATCGATTTCCTATTAAAAAATTGCTGATCGATTCCTTGCTTACCCCCATTGTGGAGGGTACTGCGTGCTTGAATATAGATACAGATATGTGCAAGTTTGAATCATCGCAAGAAGATGAAAGCAGAGCACAGTTGGCTGATTCCTCTAAAGCTTACTGGAAACCTAAAGCTCTCTCTTACGGTTCTTGGAAAATTGCCAACTAGGGCAACTGTGAGTTAGGACGACTGACAAGTAACACGATTGCTGTTGGCAATTGCCCTAGTTGTTAGTTGTGTTGTAGGTAGTTGTTAGTTGTGTTGTAGGTAGTTGGAAGTTGTCGTGATGACGTCTTTTACAAATGCTCGAGTTTTTTTTGCAGAAAAATGTGCATCGCAGACTTTTTTCTCAAGCGTTGCGGACGAAGCGAAAAAACTGCCCATTTCAAGAAGAGTACAATTTCAGGCAAAAGTTATGTCACTGTTGGCTGAAACATTAGACGAGCCTGCTGTATAAACTCTACTTAGCTGTTTTCAACGTAGCGGTGCCGACAACACTGCACATGGTGGCGTGCTTCACATTTTCAGATGCTTGTTGTGTGTTTGACTACTTTTTAATGTTGTTATTTCGTTAAAACTGTTGGATTAGAAAGAAGCGTTTGTGTATACCACATAAATGCTTTTTTGCCCGTGTAAAACCAATATGAATCTGTAAATGATAGGTGTTGGACAGCCGTAAAATGCTAATTTCCGTATTCATTGGATTGTTAGCCGCACGAAATGGTGTTGAAATTAATGTGAGGCGCACTTGAAGATAGGTTACCTGAGGCTCTGAGATACTTTCGCGAACTAGAACATGTCGAGTTTGATTGGCAACCCTGGTAATGATGTTTACGCCACTACAACTGTCTTCTGTTCATCATAATCCCTCCTTTGAAGAAAAGAGAGTTTGGTCAACAAAATATAGCCAAAAAAGGCTGAGCGCCATCCATAAGGTGAAGAAAAAGAAATGAAAGCCGTACGAAATTATGAAAAAAATTTCATCAGCCGCGGGTTACAATCGAATAAATATGCGGTGAAGAGAATCATTGCTTCTTGTTTCGAACGAGTTGTTGCAACATTTCCCAAACACAGTGATAGACGTAGTCTTGCCAATTAAACAAGATGACTGTGATTGTACGGAGGTTGCAGTCTTTCGAGTTGGGTCAAAGGTCATGACCCTTGCAACGCAGTCCTCCGCTCATCCACCGCGGTATTCTTCATCTTTTGAGCAAGTTCTTCAATCAACTGCTCCACTGCTTGGCCGCTGTAGATCTCGGGGCAGGTGTTTGAGCAGCTATTCGATTGTCTCATTGTCCAGGACCGTCCGGCCATGCAGTCCATGAGGACCTCGATGGATTGGACATTGGAGGAAAACATGGTCGACGGTTTGTTCTTCTACGCCACACTATCAGGCCGCAGAGGAGTCCACCTGACGAGATTACTCTGTGATTGCTTGTTCGAGCCGCACACAAATGTGTGCTATTCTGAGCGCACTTCCCGTTCGTGGTGAATATCGCATTGAACCCCGGCCGACTGAACGGCGACATCACCTGAAATCGTTGCGCACAGCTCATCGTTGCCGACACATTGAGCGCAACATGCTGCCGGCTCCTCCAGGTCTCCAATCACCAGACGGGACTTGGCGGCGCAAAAATTTGTCTGCTCCAAGAACAATCGTCTCTGCGTTGCTTGGTGACGTCATCAGAAACGAATACAAGACGAGGTTCGCTCTTGTTCCGATAATAGGCTCTGGTGGAGGAAGAAGCAAATTCCTGTTTGTAAGTTTCTGTCCGAATGCTGAGTTCGCCAAAACATTTCCATCGCTCTGCTTTTCGTACCCTCCGACATCCACAACTGCGAAGTTGTAATGAGCGTGAGCCACGGCCATCAGCACCACACTATAAACAGTTTTTATAGTTGTAATACATAGAGCCACTTTTAGATGGAGCTTGCACGGCAAGGTGTTTCCCATCAAATGCGCATTGATGGAAATCCACGTCTTCTCAAAACCATGCGCTATGCTTTTCCTCATTGGGTACCGGAAGATACTCATCTTTGAACTCCTCCCAAATAACACTGCGTGTTTCCGGAACAATTTTTTTTTACAGAAGCTCGACTGATCTTGTACGCCGTTGCTATTGTGAAGTAGCTGTCCGCGGTGGCTAAGAACCTAAAAAGAATGTCGGTCCTCTGAAATATTTAGCTGATATTTTGCGACCATATGTGAAATTGCAAGTTAGAACTCCCATCTACGTGTTGGCGGGACGTCTGGACGAGGTTTTAAAAAGGGGCGAAACCCTACGAGAGACCCATTTACATAACATAGCTTGGGCCTACATGATGCTGGCTGATAGGCAGCGGTATAGTGCTGAAAAAAGAAGTATGGGAACTTACCCAAAGAACTAGCCATTTTCAACAGCACTTCAAACTTTTTTTTTAATCAGTATTTTAACGAAATATTCACTTTCATTACACTACATCCCTACTGATAAGTATCACACGGCAACTAGTCTGTTAAACCCACCCTAACTGAATATGCATCTAAAGCAATATTGCTTTATCAGTAACAGTTTATTCGGGAACAAGTACAAACAAACATCAAATCACGCACCACATGTTCAAGTTGTGGAAAGAAAACAAAGCCACGTAACAACAGCGTTTATTTCGCACCCAGGACGTCACAAATAAACAGACGGTTTTCTGTTCAGATGCCGTGATGCAACAGCAAGCCTCTGCGCAGCAGAAATGGGATGTCGGAGTCGCGTAGTTCGCTTTTGTATTCTTGGTTGTATCTCAGCCAGAAGTCTATCGAAATTTTCTGGAGTCATCCGAAAAGACCTGTGACAAACAAATCGACTCATCAGGTTGAAATATCCCGCATCAGGTTGAAATAAGGATGTTGCCGTGGTTGGCAATGGAACTAAATGGATCAAGCTTACAACTGAATTGGTTAAGTGTACACCTGTAACAAAATCACAAAGCCTAGATCAACGTGTCAAAGGTTGCCAGCAGCAAGAGCCATGAAAGATTTTGCATAACTTGTGCGGGCGATATGTTTTGGAAATGTCCTAATTAACTTCTCTTTGAATGGCCTACAGCCACACTTTACCGCGGTAATGCAGTAAGCTGTCCAGTTACAGTATTTAGCTTTGTAACGAGAGTAAAGTAAATGCAAGCATAAACTGTATGCACTCTGTAAGTGATTTATCTTTGTTCAAATTTGTCAAATGAAAAATGTGAGCACGGGGGCATATAAAACGATGGTGTCAACCACCCCCATAAATGCTTAGCAGTATAGCAATCGATCAGCTAGACCTGGATATGTGCAGCAAATACCTATTCTGTGCNAAGTTCTTTGGAGGAAGGGATGTACACAAATCAACTGCTCGTACAACAGAATCAGGCATAGCTGTAAAATAAGTCNATTCTGTCTTCTGGACGCCATTGATAAAAAAACATTTCATTTTCATGAGTCGGTTTAATGCGATGTCTATACATTGTATTCCTCGCGCACCGACCGTTGAATGTCACCAAAAATGATTATCATGTTTCTGTATGCGACAACATAGAGACCGAGCTAGACCTTTTGTTTCACTGTGCAGATCGTGCAGCACCTTATAATAATTTTCGTGAAATTCTGACCAAACGCGAATTTGCTGAACGTCCGCGTTAGGTTGCTTTGCTGCAATTGTTTTCACTCTGTGTACCTGATGCGTCGGGCCCTATCGCAGTTGCTGCTTTCAACGCTGTTCATGGCTTTCTGGATCTGTAACAGATTCTGATTGTACCCGTCATGGTTTTCTGTGCTATGCTTGCTGTTACTTTTCTTGTGTCGTTTTCTTTTTTTTCTTTTTTTTGGAAGCTCAACGTGACACGACAGAATTGCACCAGTCAAGCTAGCGTCTGTCGCAAGATGTCGTTAAAAAAAAGATAAATGCAACAGTTTGCTGCAGGCTGAAGCTTGAATAACTGACTTTTTTCGCATTACGGTGAGCGCGGCAAACAGATGCACATGCACTGAAGCAAGATAGCAAACAAGTAGTAATTACAATTTATACCACAGAAAGAACATCCCTAACATTCTGGGCCATATTTATAGAGTGAGGCCTAATCTTCACAGAAAGTCTCGTGTTTAGCCGTGGTACATTTGAAAGTTTGATAACGAATGTTTAAACTCACTAGCTTTCATGATGCAACAGCAGATTGCATCCATTTGATTGTAGAACTTGTTGCTGAATTTAGCGCAGAGATCTTACGACTGTAATAAACCTCAAAATTGTCTGCAAATGAAGAACGCGGATACCTGAAGACCCGTTGGTCTTAACCTTTTTTCCCGTAATGCCTCAAGCTTTTCCGCTTGAAACAAAATCTTAGCCAACAACTCCGCACGAATCGTCTAAGTCCTTATAGCTACATGTTAAAACACAACAGTCCACCAAACATCTCAGAATTGATCCACAACTGACGTCTGTGCTCCGCTACGCTGACAGGTCGCTGGGTTTTACCAAAAAGCAGTATCGTCGTTGTGTATGTTGGCGACCTACCAATTGAACTACATCGCTTCTTTCATTGTAGCGTTTACCATACGTGTAGGAGCAGGCAAAGTTTTGTGGGGTGCGAAGGATTTTTGCCTGTATTCCCCCAAACTTGCCCGAAAAGCTTTTGTGCGACTTTTGCCGACAGATTTGCTCCCACACGTGAACTCCAAAAAAAAGGCCTTCATATGTTTTCTGCAAACGTTGGGCATCATTTTTTGAAGTCACACAACAATATTTTTGCCCAGATTTTTAGAGATTTTCAGGATTTTCGACCAATCTAAACTTAAGGGGGTGCGCTTGCACTCTTGTTTCCTACACCTCCTGCCTTCACAGTAGCGCTCGTGCAGCACTTTGTAAATGTAACAGTTTGACCTTTACAATCGCATTGTTGAAGCTACTTTGTTTTCTGCGTATTGTTGAAATTGTCAGTTCAAGCTTCTACTGTCAGTTTTGGCGCTGTGGATTTGGGGGTTTGTAGATACGGGGCTCCATGGTACAGTTGGTTGAGTGGGTTAGAGTGGAGTTGTACCGCGGACTTAATGATACTTGCGGCCTGTCCAGTCTCGTCCTCGGCGTTGATGGGTTTGAACAAGGGAACGGATTACGCGCGGTACTGCCATTGACTCGCCACCAGTGCAACATTCACTGCGAAAGTAGCCTCGTGGCCCATGGCTCAAGTAAGTGGAGATGGGCGCCGCAGACCACTCGCAACCAGACCTGTGAGCAGGGGTGGCGAATGGCCCCCCTAGAAAATTTTTCGCCACCCTGGAAAAATGTGTTGACAAAGTTTGAAAATATTGGACATAGTTCAAAAATTTTGGGCCCTCTGGAAAACTCTTTGCCCCTCCTGGTGTCGCAAGCTGGTTACGGGCCTACTCGCAACGCTCCGAAAGGAGTACAAAACCGAGTATAAACGAAACTCCAACTTGTTTGTATTGTTGCGTAACTACGACGCAACATTCAAAACATGTAAAACGTTTAAGAAATGCCCAATTTCTTAGCAATGTCATAACGAAAGATCTTGCGATCACGTGGTGTAACTGCTCCGCTCCCATTTGTGTTTTTCTACCGAGTATCGATCTTAGCCAACGTTGGTACATGCGAAAGAAAAACGATTGTATCCTAAATTTAAAGAAAGGAAAAGCAATACGCCGCCGAGACATAAAACAAACACAGACAGACGACCAAACACATTTACAGGCAAAACAAGAAACAGACAGATGAAGGAAACTTTCACGATCAACATGATAGCTGTAAGCTATGAAATTGNTGAACAATGTGGAGNNGCCCATACTGTCCTATTTGTCTAGCTGGAGCTGTATTTTGATNGTGTTCTAGATTCAACGATTNTAATGTATGATGTATTTGCTTTTGCAGTTTCAAGGCAATTTCTCAGCAATACCCCAACGGTTTATGGAAGTGACTATACCAATGAGTAGTAGATACTGAAAAGAATTGCTGGGATAGCCAATTTCTTTATAGTTCGAATGATGCCCATTGCTCGCGCAAACTTTTTGCTAAGATTTTGAATGTGTGGCACCCAAGCATGGGCGTCGCAAGGATTTCCAGGAATGTAGACAAGGGTTTTTCCAGAGGGTCCAAAAATGGTGAAACTTCATTTTGCGCACTCGAAGCTAAGAAAACAACCTTTTTTGCAAAAAATTAATAGGAAAATGTCAAATTTCAAAATACAAGGCCATTCTTGCGACGCCTATGTACCAAGTAGTTTCTTATCGAATATAACGCCAATGTAGTGACAAGAGTCTACCTGCTTTCAAGTCTTGCACTGAAGATAGGTTAATTTTGATCTGAGAATCCTGTATTTCTTTCGTGTTTTGAAAAAATCATGCATTGCATTTTAGTGTGATTCATACATAGTTTGTTTTTCTATTGCCAGGTTGCATTTGCACTGAGTTGCTGATTCACATTATGTAACAAATATTTTAGTTTTAAGTTAGCCATTAGCAAAATAGTATCGTCTGCAAATGCTTTGTGGTAATTTTGGATGCTTGGGTTAACTCATTCATATAACCAGGTTTTTTCACCTGGGGTCCATGAACCCCTCAGAGGTCCATGAATGTGTTTTAGGGGGTCCGTAAACCAAAATCCAATCAAGAAAATCCGGTAGTTTTATCCCCCCATTCAGGCCATTATTCAGCTTAACTCACCACTACTGTAGTCTGACACGTTCATGTTGCTGGTCGAGTGACCTTTTCTGTATTTGATTTTGGTGACGTCAATTGGCGACAGGTCNAAGCCTNAAATTTGCTTCTTGCCGGGGCGGTTGAGGTGCTCAAGCTAAGAAGCGACCAAATCTAATTTATCAATAATCGAAAAACGTTGACAAAAGGGTTTCGCATCGGCTTTGGCTGCAGTCAGTGGCGTCCAGAGGTCTGGTGATGCCCGGGGCGACTGCTTGATCGTATGCCTCCTTACCAAATTCTAGTATTGAGCAGTGGCGTATGGTGGTGATTGTTACTGGATATACACTGTTTGTGACGTCATAATATGATATCATAATCACGTTTACAAACCAAAGTTTTGGCGAAAGTTTATCGACACAATATCCATATCATTCTACATGCACACACTTCACTCGTTTTTGTACAATGTGTCACTATAATGAACAGAAGCGCTTCAAGCTAGGAGACCGGAGCAAAACAAAGCACTCATCGCTAGGACAGAGCAGTTCATATAAGTGCAAAAATATCCGGCAACGCGTTGAAACAGGGGAGAAGAACACATTCAGTGCTACGTCAGCGCCGTTCACAACTGCAAAAATATAAGGCTGTGCATTAAAACAGTGGAGTAAAACACTCAACGCCATGGGCATCCGCAGAAATTTTTCCAAGCAAAACGTCGACATTTTGCTTATCCTTTTCAGGTTGCTGACGTTGCAATGCATATTGGACGTTCAGATAACGCTTTACTATTTCTACACCACAAAGAAAATGTCCCATGAAAGCATACGCTCTATTTGAATCCTTCTGAAATCTTATTCAAGTGAAGGTGTATACAGGCCCGTAACTAGCTTGGGACACCAGGGTGTGGTTAAACAAAAAGTTTAAGAACCCCTGATATAAAGTACAAATAATAGAGGGCCAAGCATTGATTCTTGAGACATCCCAGTTTGGCAGATCACGTTGCTTTAATTCTGACATTTAACTGGATATGGTCATTATATCTGCCTTGCATCTTTTTCTGACATCAGTGGATAATAACACAGTACCCCGAATAACATATTTCCATACCCTGAAAATTGACTTGCACTTTACCTCTGAGAAAATTTTACACTGAGCAAATGTTTATTTTAGTGAGTAGCCTATACAATTGTGCAACCACGCAGACACGGCCCTGTTGCCGCTTGTGAAGTGTTTCAAGCGGCAAAAGGGCTATGCGATATTTTCCCCATATTAAATTTGGAATGTTGTAAGTGCGCGAGAATGAGATTTCACTGCAGATGGTCAGGTGGTACTGTGCATTTGCGCACCTCCGAGGGAACATTGACTCCAGCTGATTCGACTGGTTCTCACATGCCGTGTGGCCAGTGGTGGGATTCAAATTTTTTAAGAACAGGTTATCTCACTCCAGGACTCGCTAACAACAGGTTCTCTCATTATCACAGTCTACAGAGCAGAGAT
>JGI24021J15306_10007162_pt1 | contig 13545 bp, 10 predicted proteins | sample Ectturendosymbi1_FD_15306 | JGI IMG/M metagenome (IMG submission 15306) | reverse complement strand
CGACTGGTGTTGAGGAGTAGTGCTTGAGTTTTGTTGCGTACAATGCAGAGGCATAACGAGGGGGGGCAAGGGGTCGCAATTGCCCGGGCGCCGCATCACTGCGTGAGCAGAATGTAAGATGGCGCCCGGGGCAAGAAGCAAGTTTGGCCCCCTCGCACTTATTCGGCGCACGGGGAATTGTGCNCCCCTTTCCCCCCTCGTTGCGCCCCTGTATGTGGGCGCTGAAAAGTCCCAACAATGTCACAAATACTTTTTTCAATACAGTGCATTTGCTTCCGAAAGACCTCAGGTTCGAACATGGGGGCGCAAAATTGGCTTCTTGCCCCGGACGTCATCTAACCTCGTTACGTCTCTGCTACAATGGTACCAAGCAAGAAATTGTTCACGATGCACTATTTTGCATCAAAATGCGATGCAGTCATCATGTTGTTCACCGTCACGTCCCGGACTTGGGTTGATAGCTTCAAACGGCGACAGAAACTGAATTTAAATTTGACATTTTTTTTGTGAAACGTCGGAACTGAATGTCGTAGAAGTTTAACTGTTGCTGCTGACGTCACTGCTGCTGGAAGCTTGTGGTGTTACTCTGTGACGTTCAACAGTGGACAATGCGAACGAAGATGTTGTTTTGTAACCTGAGAAGCGGGACTTGGTGCGTTTCTCAATTTATTATTTAACTTTCATTCGGATCGCCAGGTGTCAAATTCGGATTCGATTCCCCCGTTTCTGTGGAATGTCGAAGGTAGTTCGTCGTCAAGGAATCTCTTCCTGACGTTGACGATATTCGAGGCCGGATGCTACGTCGCAGAACTCAGCTACGACGGCCAAACAGTGAAGAATGGATGCTTTGATATAATTGTTCTCACTTGTGAGTGGAAAACTAAGTGTTAATGTCGTGTTTTTGTGAAGTTGATTGGCTGGTAGTCTAAAGTTCTTGTGATTTGCCCTTCGGCTTCTGAACCATACTCATGTCGGTATCAGTCGATGAAATATACTTTAAAGTGTTGCTTTATTTAATGTATTTCAAGTCTACGTCTTTTGATCAAGTTGGGGTGTGTGTATTGTCAAGTTTTATTTGAACATAAACGTTACAACCCACAGCAATACTAAGAGATCGAACAGAATTCAGATTGTTTTAAACATAGTTTAGAGTGAATAATAACAGCTTGTAAGGTTGTTTGTTGATGTTTTAATGTGAGTTCACATGCCATGATCACTCTATTATTGCTTGTTCGCGCCACATATATATATTTTTGTTCTTCGCGCACATCCCGTTTGTGGTGAATCACACAATCAACGCAACACCACCGGAGAGGTTGCAACAAATGAACTGCTCAAAGATTGTCTTGTGACGCATGCGGCTTCAATAACGACGAGAGTTTTGGTCACAGCGCCAAGTTTCATATGGGATCAAGTTATATAAGTTAGATGGGGTCGAAGTGTTACCATTCGTAAAGTTTTAGCGAAACACATTGTTGTTGTTTGTGAAACATGCGCCAAAACAATATGTTTTAAAAGCAAAACGCACTTTTCAGCTTCTGAGTTCAGCGAAGTGGAAGAGAATGTGCAGAAGCCTCACATCCATGTATGGTTCGAGTGCAGGTTGATGGACAGCTCTGCCGTTGAAGGAATCATGGAGGTTTGCGTTTGAATCCCTGTGATCGTTTACGAAGCGGTTGCTGGACGGGGTGGGGGGTAACGAGGGCGGTGTTGGCATCAACTCAGGTCTTGGTGTTAAATTGCCTGCAGGTTCCTTGCATTAGAACATCTGACGACACCGGGCGTCACGTGACAACAGCAACCAATAGAATTCCCGGGAACCAAAGCATGAACTGTTGACGTCATGTTTCCGTTCATGCTTTGTTTATTCACGAACATAAATCAGAGCTGGACGCAAACATTCCATCGATCCATTTTTAACCTGCATCGAGGCGTCGTGCGTCATCCGTGACGTCACACAGGCCATCGCCACCGGCCCGTGACCGGTTGGGTCACGTGACTGCTAACGCTTCATCCATTACGTCACTGCCGTCACAGTACTTTCCCACTTTTCTTCTATTTTCTTACATCGTCCCTCCCACAAGAAGCGTGCAGGATGCACGCACTGCAACTCATGTTTACTTATACAGGTGGTGGGAGGTGTGGTTACAAATGGGAGGTGTGGTTACAAATGGGAGGTGTGGTTACAAAAACGTTTACGAAGCGTCTCTGACATCTTTTCATTCACCGAACAGATGGTTGTCAATAACACTTCCTGTGTAGACATCTGAACAAGGGGTCCTCACCTGCGGTTACGTGTACCGTAGGTGATGCATCCTTTGTGCGGCTCTCAGCACTATTTCAATAATATCTCCAACAATTTGTTTTCTGCTATAAAGCAACGTGCTAATTGACTTGTGTTAAATTTTTTATTGCGGTTCTCTAACAGAATCGTAGGTCTGGATTTGCCTCCCTTAAAAGCGAAATGATTGAGAACCACTGACATGACAGTTTGTTGAATGTCAGCATCAGCACTCAATGCAATTTCACACCATCTTGTTTGATTAGATTCAAACCCACANTTGGCAACTGGTGCTGCGTAGACACAGACGCTGGTAGCGTAATGTTTAAGTTGCAGTGGCAGAGNGGGGCAATGTTTGGTGAAAGATTGGTCTCCAGCGTCTTTCCAAGAAGACCTTTCATGACGGAATAAAGTCATTTGCATTGGAAACTGAGCTGAACGCGGAAGTTTCATCGCGTTGGTGAACCGATGTGTGAATGCACATAAACCGATGTGTGAATATGCATAAACCGATGGGTGAATATGCATAAACCGATGGGTGAATATACATGAACCGATGTGTGAATATACATGAACCGATGTGTGGATATACACGAACCTATTGTGAATGTACATGAACCGATGTGTGGATATACACGAACCGATGTGTGAATGTAAATGAACCGATGTGTGGATATACATGAACCGATGTGTGAATGTACATGAACCGATGTGTGGATATACAGGAACCGATTGTGAATGCATATGAACCGATGTGTGAATATGCATGAACCGATGTGTGAATGTACATGAACCGATGTGTGAAAGCGCAAGTCCCTCAATGAACGGGAAGTAACAGACGAAATATTGACAAACAGCGAAACATTGAATCTCTGCTTGGTATTCCTGAGCCTTGTGCCTTGCAAGGAAGCGATGAGGTCCCGGTTTGATGCGTTTTATATTTGTGAGTGGATCTCCTGATGGTACAATATAAAACGCTTGATGTATCCACGGATAGTAAATCAGGTTTGCTTCGATGGCGCCGAATGTTTGGGTTGAAACTTTGTGTCATTGTAGATAAATGTTAACGTGAACAATATCTTGTGTGACGAACAATCAAACTCGATCAAGCGACAGTGGAGCGTTTCTAGTCGTGTCAAAGCCAGGGTATGGCTTACTTGCTCAAAAGCTCAAAAAGTTTTTTGTTGGAAAGCTGTGAGCTTCCCCACCCACCGTGGAGCGGTCGAACATCGGGATTTCTTTCAACAGAACTTCAACAGTTGTCGCTAAAAATGAAGTCGCGGGAAAAAGCTCAGTGGTAAAGTGTCCGCCTCTCAATCAGAAGCTTGACCCTTGGTTCGAGTTACGGTCGTGGAATGAACGAGTATGGAAAAGACGTGGAATGCGCTTCTTTGATTGGTTCAAATTACATCGCTGTTCGGACTTGGAATTATGACTATGGCGCTTCACACAACTGATCCTCTGCATATGTGGCTGCATTGTATACCCGGAGCGGAGGTTGTCAGACTCAATGTTTATTAAATCCAAAACGAGCCGCCACGAAGGTCAATCTATCTGTTGATTAATTATTTTACTCCTCATTCGTTTGGGAACGAGCGACTCCACATTTCTGAACAGTTCGAACCGAATATCAAGTTTCCCATCAGCGGGAAGAAATAAAGTCACGAGGGGTTGCTGTCACAGTACAACCGGTCCTCAATCGCGTTTTGCTCATCCTGAGTATTACGACTGTTAGGATTAGACTTTGGTTGTGTGCCTGCTTTGACGACAAAGGGTTCGACCAGTTGTTCCTGAAATACTTGAAAGGTTTCTGCACTTCAAACATCAAAGTCCGACCGCATGCGGCGCTAGCTTCCCACCGTGCAGTTGTGGACGGGACAGCTTCACTGCATCTTCATATACTGTAAGTGCGTGGCTAATGTGGAAAGTGGCAAGGCTTGGTTTGTAGATTGTGTGGGATCTCCGTTTTCACACTTTGTGGTTCATTGACTTCCAACTTCCGTTTCGCTTTCGTTCGCAAACAGCGATGAATCGCGTGAAAATCTCCTCAGTCGCGTTGAAACTAAACTATCTGCTGTGATCTCCAACAGGTTAGAATAAGAATTGCGCATTTCCACGACTGGCTTGCTTCACTCAGTACAGCTTGTGCACTTTTCACCAGGATTGTGGAAATCGAGATCGTTGTTCTGGATCTCTTGCACGGATATTCTGCTGAGTAACAAGTGGGCTACAGAAGATCATGACTCAGCAAGGGTCGCTTCCATATTTGCTGACATCATGTAAACAACAGGCGGTAATTCTTCGCGCGATCTCACTGTGGTCTGGGTGTGAATGAACCTTCGTGAGGAGTGTTAGATAAAGTATTTGCACGCCCGCTGTGGTGGAAGTTTCGGAAGTTTTTCTGATGTTCGATTAGTCGTGCCATGATTGCATTGCATGGTTCCTGTGTCTGTACAACATTGAGGAAGCTGCGTGGAGGGAGTGTTTGTCCAATGAGTTGCTGCCTCGTGATGTGTGATGTGAGTTTGTGGAGCTGCTTGCACCTCAGCATCAATAAGCATTGCATCGCGTTCATGCTGGTATAAATAGAATTGTCTAAATTTACATTTCTTTGTCACGTGCACACATGCCATCGTGCAGCCGCCATTCATCATTGTTCTGCGTCATGCGTCACAAAGCGCTTTGTTGACCGATGCTGCGTTTTTGTTTCTTCAGCTGATTCGCTGTTTGGTGATGTTAGGAATTGCTTGATGCAAAGGAAGTTAGTCTCATTGCAGTTCATCCACAACAGCATGAGTGCTTCGCAGAAAGTGAAACAAGTGTTTCACTTCCAACTTCCTTTGCGTGAACAAATCAAAAGTAAACACTTATCATTGTTTGCGGATCCTATTCTGACAGTGAACCTGACGTGGTCGCAGGCTTTGCTCACAAGAGTAACGAACCAAACACAATCTACAGAACAACATCAATCAAAATCGAGAGCAGTGTCTTGACTAAGTATCAGCCACTGCGGCAATGAATATACATTTTGCTTGCTCTTTAAAAACGTTCTCAACTCTTACTCAATTGGGATGAATGTTGTTTGGTTTTGATTGGCCAACTGCATGTTGGGGTCAACACCGTTTTCATTTTACAGAACCGGCAGCAGTGGTATCGCGTTGGTGAGGTTTGTTTGTTCTATTCAAGTGTCCCCCCATATTTTAATGTCTCATTAAACTTACCATATTCATTCCATCACATTATATGTATTTTCTTGCATTTTAACTCCGTAAGACTTCTTTATGTTTTGACAGGAAAATTTAGGTCGATCGCGGGGTTTTTCTACAGGGGATGTTCGCGATGCCCCCCCAGTGAAACGGCCAAGGATAAAGTCTGTGGCCTCCTCATCCAGCAAGATGAAAAAAGTTTATTGTTACGTCACGCCTAAGGTGAGTAGTGATGTCACTATCGAATTTTCTGAATGTCAACATTCGGTGAAATCCGCGATTCCATGAAAGCGATCGAAGAAAAAAACTCAAAAGTCTTGATTGTGAAAAAACTAGGTGCATGACACAGACTTGTGCAATATTTTAATCGCGTTACTTTAATGTTGGATCTGCAGCTTCAGCCTGAGTGTCCCTGGTCTTCACCAAGCGATGTGTGCTCATTCCAACAATGACTTCGGTGACAGAAACGTGGTGCAGTTTAACAATTTGCAAACTGATCAAAACTTTCGTTACGTTTGCGACAGTTCGTTTATTCGTTATGTTATGAGAAATCAATGGACCACACTTTCATTTGTTTTTCGGCCGCAATTAAAGATACTTTGAACGTTACATTTGATAAAGAATCAGTTAATCGTCATTTGTTGTTGTTACTTTTCAGCAAATTATCATCCGCGAATACTTTTTGAAAATCTTCTACAAACGAATCTTCACATTCCGACTTAGTCCAAATACAAAAGTAAGTATCGTCACGCCTGGGTAAGCTTTGATCACGTGATCAAAACGACATTCATCGAGCGTGACGTTTCAGAAACCGCATAGCAACAGAAACACGCATAGCAATTGCGCATGTTTATGATTAATCGCCCGGAGCTATCTGCTGTTTGTTGAGGCATTATGTTTCGCGAACATGTTTATAGCGTCAGAGCGACCCCCCCTCCATCAGTCTCGTCCGATCCTCCACTCCCCTGGAATGAATGTTTGTTTGTTGTTCAAAGGTAGTTGCCAGTTGTTCGTTCCAAACAAAGCGACTCACGTCAATCCGCAGTTCTGAAACAAGAAGCTATTTTGCCGATAATTATCGTAAACTTGCCAGGTTTTCATCAATTTATTGGAAGAAAAATAAAGTGAAATGCTGATAACTGTTGTGTGGAATAAACTAATTGTTTTGAAAGATGCACCAATGAAGTGATTTAAGATTTTTTCTGATCTTTATCAGAAAGTGCGGCAGGTGACTGGGAACGAATTATGATGTCACAATTCCGTGTCTTCTGTCTTACTGTGATTGTTTGAAACTGAATGTTGCTCGCCTGGGGTTTAATTAACAAGGATGGCAAATGGATTTGAAACAAGTCAAATTTACTGCAATATCAAACAAAATTATTAATTTTTCGAAATAATTTTGTAGACATATGAGGACTGTTCATGCATGCACGTGTAAAATAGAATGGCTGAAACATTGAAAAACAAAATGCAGTGTTTGGCAAGTGAAGCAATTAGTTGATAATCAAGTGACAGCCCAAGAGAAGTAACATTTACTTTTACTGATGCTAATACTTCCAGAGTTCTCGAAGTACTTTAAAGACCAAGGTCACGCTTTCACCTGCACTTAGAACGACAATCTTTTTCCCGCTTGCATTTTTTAAACTGGATTTGTGCCTTTTCTTGGTGAAAATTTGTACTTTGGTTTTGTGTCGTGATCATCTTTGCTGAGGGTGGGGCGAAAGTGAAATAGGACAGGGGTGAACTTTGTACCCCTTGTCTTCCACAGCTCCGTTGCGGTGAGGCCGATCCTGTCCATAACCAACCAATGCTCGTCATCGACGATGGACTCCAGAACACAGCCGGACTTTTGTGTCCGCGCCGCAGTGTCCTGGTCGCCACAGTTGTGGGGGTTATTCAGGGCAACATGGGTGAGTTGGGCTTCTCCTCCCCAGGGTTGTTGCTGACGATGTTGTGCTTAGCTTCACTCTTTTTGTTTTGCAGGAAGTTCTGAAACATTTGATGAAAAAGTTAAAAACTTCAACCGTCTTTTGCTCCAGCATCATCGCATTTCCGTCACGCACCGAGAAAAAATTCAACTTGATGTCGACAGAAAGGATTTGCTCAACGCTGTAAGTTCCTGTTTTTATCGCAATAGTTTGGTGATCTGCACCCAGCGTTCACTGTCGTTCTCGGCAGGTGCTGTAGTTTCAAATAAATGTCGTTTCGTTTTAATTCTTTGCAACATTCACTTCGCAGTCCTACAAAGCAACGAAAGACTTGCATTTGTCCTCCTGGTTTAAAGTCTTCGTCATTTCCTTCAAAAACGAAAACGGCCTGGATTGGGGGGGCTTGAACAGGGAGTGGATCCATTTGCTTTGCAAAGCAATGTTTGAAGCTCGCGAGGAGGGAGGTGGCGATGGTGATGGAACAGCCGAGCAAGCGTGTGGCTTGTTCAGGAAGTTCAAGGACGACCCACAGGCCTTGGTGAGATGTACTCAGTGCAGTGTAATTTTGTTATTTGAACACTTTTGTCAGGAAAGTGGGTAAAATATTTTAATTTTGAAGAATTTAAAATCATTTCTCATTGCTGTTACGAGCGATTTTTATGACTTTCAACATTTCCTCTGATTGCAATCCAACGTCATCACTTGCTACGTCATGACCTCCAAAGCGTTCATATTATTGACAAACATCCTGCAGTGTTTACACTTACATTTGTGTCCTCTTCGTGCAGGTCCTCCCCAACTCATCCAGTGTTTCCAACCAAAAGTTAAAAATGTACGAGTTCGCTGGAAAATTGGTCGGGAAGTGTTTGGTAGAAAGCGCCGTCGGCGCCGAACACAGACGCCAGGTCGCGGCCAGATTCGCCAGGTCCTTTTTGGCCCAGATAATTGGTCTGCCCGTCACTTACAAGGTAATGATACTCATGTGCTAACGTTGTGTTGGTGTCCTTGCTGAATACACGAACAAATGCGTTGCGCATGTGTTCAAGTATCTCGGGTTTTGCAAGTAATGGTGCAAAGACGGTTTTAAATATTAACAATTATCAGCGAACACATTGTGACAAGTCTGAAAACTTCACGTTTTATTATTCGCTGTGACATTTGTTCATTCTGTCTTACTGGTTCCACTTCGATAGTTCCTTGTCAGACAATCTGGTTGATGATGAGATTATGGACGATTGTAAGAACCTTTCATGTTCAGCAAACAGGAATTCCTGTTCATATAACAACTCACCCACTGATTAAGTTGCCAAACGTAGGAGTTTTTTTCAAACAAGAAGTTCCTGCACACGGTAGTTTTTTTAATCAAAGCTTTGAAGTTGTTGAAAATCACCAGATAACTCGTTTCTTCCACAATCCCACGTAACTTTCTAACTTTCCTGTGAAACTTGGCTTGACCCGAATTGACCCCACCATGATTTTGTTTCGACCAACATCGAAAGTTCTGGAAACTTTGCAGCACTTCGAGAGCGATGACCCCGACCTGTACATGACCAAAGTTAAATATATCATCGAAAATGACGTCACTGACGGTGGGATGACGTTCAGCGAGGAGGAGTACAGCGGCGATGGGAGATTACTGCGGGTGCGTTGCTATGACGATGTTGCGCAGCGTGCAGCCACTGTGACGTCTAGGGGGTATCGGGCAAAGCGAGTTGTTTGCATATTTCGTTACTTCTGAAGGTAAGCATGGCTTTTCACTTACGTAAAAAAGTAACGTCACAAAACAATGTTGACGTCACAAAGCGATGACTTTCTCCTGTACAGCAACCAGGTCTACACGAGAATCTGTCGCAACAAATCACGACCAACATTTTGCCACATGGTGTTTTCTTCAAGTGACGTTTGTAGTGATTTGTTTTCTTTCTTCGCAAGACCTACACGGCTTACCGCACGTTTCGTTTCAGCGAGAAACGGAACTGACATGACGTCAGAAGCTTCTGCCCATGACTCATCAAACTCATTATGACTCATCAAACACGACCCTGCGTTTTTTGGCTGAATAATTGAAGTTTATCTTCACTGCTCCTAACAGTTAATGTTGTCTTTGTTGTTTCCTTGAAATAAATGTTAGGAAACAAACCAAACATGCTGTAATCATCATTGGAGTCCAGTGTTTCTTCTGTTCTTCTTCATCAACTGACTTCCCGTGGTTTGTCGACGTTCACAGTTCGAGAAATGCGGTGACAAGGTTCACGTCATGCTCCACTTATTATTTTTCGGATTACATCCGACGCAACTAAACCTTAAAAACTGCGAGGGCCTGTATCGGCGCGGGTAACCCGGTGTTGGGTTATATTTATACTTCAGATAAAATCGATTATATTAAAAGCATAAAACTCTGTAAAACAAATGCATCGGAGTGCAGTGTTACATGTACATAACACTAGCTACAGCGCATGTATAAATAAAATCACAGAAAAGGTTAAAAATGAATTAAACCTTGACAAAAAATGTGTGCAGAAAGACGACCAGGGTAGAGCGCAAAATGCAAGAAGTATGATTTTAAGCGAACTGGATCGACGAACTGAGGCTGATAGGACAGACATCACCAGCGTGGGGGGGTTAACAGACAACAAGCATCTACGGTGATTGGTGAAGAAGGCACCGGACAACGTAAAAAGCGAGTGGAGCAGAACGTGGATTGTCAGTCACCAAACAACCTTTCAAAATTTGGTAAAATCATAATTTAAACATCGATAAAATCTCCGATCCAGTCATACCTGTTAGTGGCACAAAGATCAAGTAGCTGCACCGGGGTTTCCCCACATATGTACGTAACTGTGTAGCATTCTCATAATTATGTAAAATTCTGATAATTTTGACTAGCTTGGCAGCTAGAGTTTAATTTTCCAAGTTTTCAAAGGTTTGTAATCCGCTTTTCTTTCCATAAACTTTACGAGTCACAAGAAACTGAAGCTCAGCATTTCTGACTTCAGGAGAAAAGATTTGAAACAAATCCGCCTTTCAATGCAGGAACTATTTGCTAAGATTGAAATCCTGGTCAGAAGTAACTTAGTCTCCTTCCACATCGCAAGTCCGATGCAAAGCGCTGCCCGATGTCAGGGTTTCATGTCACGTGGTTGTCTGGTTGTCGAGTAATTTCAATTCTGATGTTAAGTAAAATTAATTGTAACGTCACAATGCATGTTTTTCAGGAAGTAGATTTGATTCCAAAGGGGTCAGAGATAGACGTCACAAACGAGAACAAAATGAGGTATCTCAACAGGATCGCGCAGCACAGGCTGAGGGAGTCGATTAAACCTGAAATTGATAGTTTTATTAAAGGTGAGTGGAAAGCTTGTTGAGACCACAGAAACATAAGCTGTGCTCATTGTTTAGATCCCGTGATTTCATTCATTTACGAATCGTCATGCCAGTGGTTCCATTTGTCGGTTATTGTTTGATTGATGAAGCACTCGCTACAACATATTCTTCTTGTCAATAATAGATGTTGTCAGGCATAGATGATGCTTGTGTTGAACAACAACGTGAAACATTGATCAGACAAGCTACGGACTATTTGCCTTGTTGGTAAATTGCTTTGATTTATTGAAAGTATTCCAAGTGAACCACATTCGGTTTCTCGCAAGTCTCTTCACCAAGAACCGAATTTTAATAATTGCTGATTTATTTAAATTATTAGTTGCCAAATTTATGTACACTTTTGATAACTGTGGGCTGCCTAAATACTTTGACAAAGTTCACAACGATCACACAAGCCTTGCTACTTTGAAAAGATACCATTTTCCCTGAATGAAAACAACTCTGGGTCAGCTTTCTTTAATGTATGTTGGTCTCAAAGTTTGGTCTGATATTCCTGAAAACTTGAAATCTTTGTCATCTTTGTCATTTGGAAAACGATGTAGAAATGTTCTCTTGTTGATATGCTTCTTTATTGTCAATTCACACGTTAGTTCCCTTTTTCTGTTATTTTGTGTATGGTGCCCTACTTTCTGTAGTAGCCTTCATCTGTATTTACTTTTTCTTTGATGCTATATTTTGCTACAAACTTCTGTCTGACATCAAATGCGTTTTGCCAATTCGTTGTACCTCTTCACTTGAAACTTATTCAATTTAGTATTGATTTATGACAACAATATAAGGCTGGCCGAATAGTTGATCGATAAGGTTGTTGCCAACCCTTGGTGTCTCAAATACTGTATTTCCACAAATTGCAGAATTACGAAATTCTCGTTTGTTTTTCTCATTTTATTTTTTAAATTTATGTATTTATTTAACGACAATCTTGCTACACGCGGTGGCCTGACTGATGCAATCTTGTCGTGTCACGTCGAGCTTTCAAAATACAACAACGCAATTTTATTTTACATTAACCTGCGATCAATTTTTCTTCCCTTCGGTGTCTTTTCCCTTTTGTTGCCTTTGTTTTTTGTAGTTTGAATTGCAAAAATTCGTGAATAAACTGCCCGCAAACCTCACATATGCCGACTGGTTGCCATAGCGACGACGTGTCTATGTTTCGTCACAGGCTTGAACTGGTTGGTTCCGGATGAGCTGCTCGGGATCTTTGATGAAAACGAAATAGAATTATTGTTGTGCGGGGCAAGCCACATAAATGTGGAGGACCTCAAACGGAACTGCCTGCTGTCGGGGTTCGGTCCCAGCGACAAGGTACCTCCTGTGTGGAGTGACTTCTATTACCTTCGACCCCAGGTTATTGTGTTTGGGGGGTAAACTTCACCCACGGTGGTTGCTGGGTATTAGCAGCCCGGTGGGAAATAACCGTTCAGTGGACCGCGATTCGACCCCCAGTCCACATAAGACTGCCACCCTGCAACACTTGTGCTTACATAGGTTGGTTTGCTGAAGCAATATTACTCCCTTCTCAGCTGTCATACAAGACATGGCAGTGAAAGAAAAGCTAGTGATTCATTTGATGCTACTTGAATTGTGATAGCACACCTGTAGAATTAATAATCTCTTAAAACAAATAACTATATTTTGCTGTTGTTTCAATAAACCCAGTGTGCTGGCCAATATTAAATTCAAGCAACTCAAAGGTCAGTCCATTTTCATTACATTACAAGATCCCTGTGTTGAAATGTTGCTTCTGAACAAGTCCAACGTTAATCTGCGGTTATTTCAAAGTGAAAACTTCGCTAAACACCTGTATTTTCCTGAATAAATATTGAACGTATGCTTATCTCAGCTGAAAAATCCACCTGGTACTTTTCTGCCGTACGTAGGTAGTGGTCATAGCAACAATGGTGCTTCATGTTAATCGCAATTGATATATTGCTGTCAGGTGTTGGGATGGTTCTGGAACGTCATCAGTAACTTCACCCAAGCGGAACTGGCGAGGTTACTCCAGTTCACCACAGGCTGCTCTCATCTGCCACCTGACGGCTTCAAATCCCTTCAACCGAACTTCAAAATATCTCACAGTCCATACAATGAGGGTTCGCTGCCCACCGCTCATACGTGGTAGGTAGACAACTGTGAGGGGGATTGTGGCGGGTAATGCTCCCCTCTAAGGTGCACATGCGCAGTACCACCAGAGCATTTACGCAGTGAAACTTAATCAACATTTTGGGCAAAGTAGAACGCTTCTTTTGCATAGCGTTTAACTCTTGAAGCTGTTTGATGTGAATGTGCAGTTTGTATTTTGGTAAGATTTTGCATTTATTCTAATAATTCCCAAAGTTTGCAATTCATTGAGAACTCTGCTAACTCAAAATTTTCTTAGAGGGAACACTTATACATTAATGGTGCTCTGGATCTACAAGTTATGCATTTCCACAAACAGGTGATGTTGTCGCACGAACTCTAAAATCGAAAAATAAAACTTGTTGTCGTTNCNTGGAGCGCAGATTGATATTGAAGTTGATTGTTGCTGCTGGCCTTATCCTTTGTCGTGCGCGATTGACTGGAATAAGCAGAAACAATGCTACTTGTCATATTTCAGCTTCAACGAGCTGTGCCTTCCAAGCTACACTTCATACGAGGACCTGCATAAAATGCTGAAAATCGCTTTGACCGAAGGTGCGACCGGGTTCGGGCTGGTCTGAACCCTGCTGTGATTGGCTGATTGCGTCAGAACCCTGCTGTG
>JGI24021J15306_10007160_pt1 | contig 13546 bp, 10 predicted proteins | sample Ectturendosymbi1_FD_15306 | JGI IMG/M metagenome (IMG submission 15306) | reverse complement strand
CAACACCGCTGGTGAACGGTTGTGACTTAACCTCACCCACACGAGCAAAAGCGTCTGAGCAGGAATACGACTTGACGGCAGTACCTGGCGGGCCTCAACACCGTACTCCCGCCATACTCCACTAAGCTTTTCTTTAGGAACCCGGTCTTATGATTTCTCAAGGTCGACAAAACATGTGCAAGTGGCTTCGGTATGCTCCCAAGATTTCTCAAAAATTTTCTGGAGAGCAAACTTTAGTCTTTTGTGTTATGGCCAGGATGGAAATTGCACTGAGTATCTTCCAATTCTTGTTCAATTGTTTCGCAACATCTTTTTTCAAGGCACTTGGCATGTACTTTTCCAGAGAAGTTAAGGAGAGAGATGCCACTGTTGTTATTGCATTCTCCCCTGTCTCCCTTTTTGCGTATGGGGATGATCACACTCCAGTTTGCCAATCTTTCGGTGCCCTCACAGAATACCAAGACATTGCCACACACGGGTAAGCCAAAGACCTCCTTCGCGATTCAAGGGTTTGAGCATTTCAGGTCGGAATTCATCGCAGCCTACAGCCCAGTGGTGTAGGAGGCGGGGTGCAGGGGGTGCAAGCGCACTCCCAAAAGTTTTATATAATGAATATCCAGGCAAAATTCCTAAAAATCCGGGAAAAATCCCCGGAAATCTGGGCAATATCTGTGAAAACCTTCGCAATCTTCACAAAATTCCTGAAAATCAGGCAAACTCCCTGAATATACGAGAAAAATGGCGCTCAACGTGCTTTGATATGAAAAAAATGGCACCCAACGTGTGCAGAATCACATGAAGACCTTTTTTCTTGGACGTCATCCCAAAAACGCTCTTCATGAGAAATTATTCGCACAAAAATTGTCCCAAATTTTTCGGGAAAGTTTGGGGAAATTCGGGAAAAAATCCTTCGCACCCCCCAAAACTTTGCCTGCTCCTACACCTATGCTGCAGCCTTCAGTGTTTTGACAGCTAGGAAGACTTCGGATTCAGTGATGGTATTTTACTTCTCCAAATGGTGGTGTGAGAGTGATTGGTCTTAAAAGATCTTTGAAATACTTTCTACATCTGCCAAGGATGTCCTTCATTGCTAAGTAAGACACCATTTTGGTCTTTGATAGATCTAGCAGTATATGAGATCTTTTTCCGTGAAGACTCCCGATGTTTTGCCGGAACACTTTGTTGGCTTCCCAGTAACTGCAATCCAGTTTAAGTCCGAAATTCTCCCAAGATTACATTTTGACTTTTTAACCATAAGGGCTGCGGACTGTCATGGCTCAGCGTACCGCGTATACAAAGAAGATTCGGTGTGTTTTTAGGTCAGACGTTGCCGACTAATTGGTTTGCTCGAATAGCATCTTTTACCTCAAGTTTCCACCAACGAGGTTAGTGTTTGCGATTATTCGCCACACCGAGTTGTTTCCATCCACATAACAAAACAGCAGATGAAGCTACAACTGCTTTAAACAGATGCTACCTCTGCGTCCGGTGTGCACTCCGGGAACTCTCGGAACAAGGACGACACATTGTCTTCAAAGATCTTTCTTACATCTTGGTCCACCAGGGTCTCCCACTTTGTTCGGTAGGACGTCCTGGTCTTGTACATTTGTGTAAGCCCTGTTGGTTTCTCCAGACGTAACTTGCAAACTACCAGGGGTGATAGGTCGACAGTTCTGTACAAGTTATGGCACGATCGTCCAACACTGGTTGGAACAAGTTAGCTAAAACTATGCAGAGATCAGTGAGTGAATGTTAACCCAATGAATTCCTGCAGCAGGCGTACATGTGCAAATTACTATGTTAGAAGAAAGTGTTCATGAAACAGAGTGCGGTGTTACAGCACAGTTGAAACAAGAACTTCCCGGTATCATTTACGTCAGCATCACCACGGTAGCCAATCCACACCTTTCCACTTCAGCATCGTTCTGAACGTGTGCACTAAAGTCACCCAAAAAGATTGTGGATAATTTAGCTTTACCATTCGCAGAGCAGGACTATATAATTTCTTCCACGAAATCCAGAGACTACGCACTTGATTTTGGGAGCGCATGTCTGCATCAAAGGGAGCACAACCTCAACATGCACACGCTTCCACCTAGTGGGATCCATTCATTAACACAACTTGCCAGCAAAGGCCTCCAAGTATCCCCACTCCAGCCTGGGCAAACTTTGCTGGCTCAACACCTGAACAGAAGTTTGCACCTATCGTCCAGCTGTACAGTGTCATACCAACAACATTCAGGGAATATCGTTTGACCTTCTTGACCAGTTCATGCTCTTTTACTGGAAGTGAAGAGATGCCCCAGTTTCCAATTACTAACTTATAACAAGATCGTTGTTTAAGCGTCGCTTTCAGGTTTCCCAGAGTAGAAGCACTCTGCCGTGTCCCCATTCTCCCCCCAGATGCATAAGATCGCCACGTTGGGCCTTCAGTTGTGGGTAGTCGGTGGAGTAGACTGTCGCGACTTTTTCAAACGAGCCCTTTTGCCTAAAGCCCGAACGCGGTCCTTGGTCACGCGCGTGACGACCGATCCACGATGCGTTTGATTAATTTTGCGCATTTCATGGTGGTAGCTGTTCAAATCTTATTGTTGGACAGGCCGGTCATGCAATTTTCACAGTAACTCTAGCGATACCAAGGGCACCACGGGAAGGCATTGTTACTGTAAGGTTAAAATTATATCATATAGAATCCGAAAATATTCTCATTGGTAACGCAATATTTGGTATCAGTAAAGCATAAAGATCGTGCGTACTATGAAGCCAGAACTTAAAGGACACCAGTTTGCAGATATAGTATAATTGTATTCATTTGTGATGATTAGTGAGAATCGCGGTCGTGTTGATCAACTGAGCTCAATAGCGACATAGAGTAACGTTTAGCGTTCCGCCAGCAGTTTGTGCTGCACTAACCTGTGACGTACAAGCAACCGCCTAGCTCTCCAATACCCATCATGCATCTGGGCTCATCGAGACAAGCTCGCTTTGACCAAACGAGGCGTTCAACATCAAACACGAAAACTTTTGACTTGATGACTTTTCCAATGGGTGTCGATTGGAGTTCCATGCCTGCAAGTGAGAAAAGGGTGAGATTTTGTCCTCTTGTGAAATGATAGACATTCGATTTCATTGCTTTCAGAGCCTTGTAATTATTAGATATCGGTGACGTCACCAACAAGGAGCGCTTATACCTGCTTGAACCTTCATCAAAACTGCTGAATTCTATACAGGGGTGGGGAACGTTATTAAACATCACGCGTGGCATGAATTGTGCAACATCGCTGGTGGGCTACAAAAATAATTAATTTTATCCCACAATTTTCCTCCATCTTTGTAAGGAAAGTAAGGAGAGAAAACTATATGACGGAGCGATAGAGACAACTCCTGACTGACTGTCTAAGTATTTGCTTATCGTGGAGTTCGTTTTGACGCGATGTTGTTGTTCTAACTTGGGTCACGAAAATTCTAATGAAGGTCATATTAAATGGACACGCGGGCCACATATACCCACCTTTGTTCTACAACACGCAGTTGAAACATCGAGGGGTGTATCTCTATAGAATGTCAAAATAGCTTTCACCACTCTCTGTCATCTGCCAGTACATTTAAATCGAAGCTAAGGTAAAGGCCATTTTTTTGCAAAACCGTGGTTAAAAGGAATGCTGTGATGGTCGAAACGGTTCCACGACATTTTACCGAGAGCCGTTTATCACAAAAGATAACATGATATTTCGAAATAGCGCGAATGATTTTGCACTGACTAGGTTGACATTTGCCTTTCGTCTTACCTCCAATAAGATAAACTGTACCGTCCCGCGTAGCATATGCTTCACCGTTCTTCATTTCCGGCAGAGATTCGTCAATCCCATCAAATACATCCTTATGTTTGTCAGAAACATGGCCGCAATTTCTAGGTTCTTTTGTTGCACGTGAGGGTCCACAGAAATAGTGGCATGCCAAGGGATCTATGAGGGTCGTGGTCCTTCCGTTGGTAAACAAGAGCACGGTTTTTGCTTTCGCTCCGGCTCTTGGAGAAACATTCAAGGGTATTCTTACCACTTTCGAAATATCAGCGTCGACTACGGCAACATTGAAATAAGGAAATTTCAGAAAATCGCATTTGGAGCACTTCGCACGGGCTTCACTCGAAGAAGCACAGGTTCCGCTTTTGTCAGCGACCACATCTTCCTCACGAGGGCTTCTTGCTGACTCGCCAGCGATATCAAGCGGCGACTTACAGCTTTCCTCACAATCACCACATAAGTTACTTGGTTTCGTAGAAATGTGCTCCGAAACTTGTGTTTGTGTGTGGCAGGCAGCGCTGCTTAGTTGCTTGAACTTTTTAGCAGCTTTCACGTGAGCACTCATATTGTCATCTTCCATAAGAGTTTCTTCCTGAGACAAACATGCAAAGTGCAATCACCTAAAATTTCATTCGTTATGAACACATTGCTTTATTCACAAAATTCTACGCGTTCGTCGCAATGTCTGTTTAGCTGGGTTTAGTCTTCGTACGCTGGATTCGTTCTGCCTTTTTCGTGACAGTGAAGATCAATTGAATGAAGTTTTAAATTATTTATTCACATTGCTTCAAACTGCAGCCAATGGTGCGTGGCAATAGGAAGTAAGGGTAACACCAAGTTATAGAGAAATGCGGCAGCGGCTGCAAACTAAAACCACTTGTTTATCGTTGTTATCAGAGAGGATTTGCAAATGGTAGCACAAGTTTAAAATGATGAGCTATCTCGCGACGTTTCTTTCCTAAAAGGTTGTTAATCACATTTTTGGTTACATTGCCAATTTTTGAATAGTCACAAAATGTTTGTTTGGAAATACTGACAAAATAGAGTTTAATACTCTGTCCAAAATGTTTGTGGCTGCATCATTTGCATTTGATGTTTGGAAACTTACGTTTAGAAAGGAAAGGCCTTTCTTCAAGATCTACGTGCTGTCAAAAAGGTTCCAAACTTTTACTGTAAAAGGTAGCGTTCTACAACAAATTAGAAACAACTAGAAGCAACAATTAGCCTTAGCAGCATTTGCCGTTTTACCAAGCTCATTTCGTGCCAAACTGCCCTATTTTTTAAGAGAAGCCTTCACTTCTAACCTGGAAGATACATCTGTCCAGATACTCCTCTTCCAGCAGAGCAAGGCGAACATAAGAGAAGAGCTCCTGCATACGGCAGCTTCTTCGCTCTGCGTCATAAGCCAGCCACGCAAGAACTGCTTCATATACAGTTTCTTCTGCTTCTACCTTGGTGCAGTGCATAATAAATTTTTAAAACTCTCTCAAGCTTCTATTGCCCTAATTGACCTATTGTATTTGTCAATATCAGCATGAAACTGCCACTTCTATGCATAGCAACAATTGTTTCCATTCCCTCAGAGCATACCGGCAACTATAAACCAAATAAAATAATCATGGATGCCGAAGACATTCTAATAGCAACTATCATCCAATGAAATTTAAGAGAGTGGAAAACGTAAAATGTTTAAAGCAAACCCTTAGCAACCCTTCCTGTTTCCTTCTACGAACTTAGTGAAAAGTTACTCTTTTCATAGGAGAATAGTAATGCTTGTTTTCAATTTGTCAAAGTTTTTTTCCACGACATCAGAAAAACTCAAATGGATTTAGAATTTGCACGCGGTTGATCATAAGTAACCTTAGTAAAACGGCTGATTTACACGACTTCGCAAGCTGCAGTTTTTGAGATTGGTCAGCTCAAGTTTGTTCTTAAAGTTTATTACTCATAAATAGCTGAAACTTCTAATGTATCGCGCCTGACGCTAAACTATTCCGCATGTTTTTTTCCACAAATTTCCCAGGAGCGAGAATATCTCCAGCTTAGCATTACTTCTGAAGGCGAAAATATAACTATGAACGTGATTGTCGTCTTCAATTTACACGAGTTCTTTTTCTAGTTATGTTATGAAGGTTCAACAGTATTGCAACACTCTTTCAGAGGGAAACACATGTAGGAGTAGGCACTGCAATCTTCACGAAAATCTCAGAAAGGTTTATTAACTTTTCTTCTTATTTGTCTGAAATACTTTTTATGAGTGAATTGGTATTATCACATACATGGTTTTGTAGTGCTATGTCTGGGTTATTTGTTATCTATTTATATTCTTCGCCTGGTTTGCTTTACATACTCGAGGACAAAGGGAAATTTTTTAATATCCTTTGAAATTTGCATTCAGTGGAATCTGATCTTTATTTGCTGAATAAATTGTCTGATCTTGATTCTTGCTTATTTTCCACATTGTATTGCGAGGTTTTCAGCAGTCTCTGGTGAGCTACATTCCTCGTCACATAGGCCATTCGGATGGAGACCTATCTGATGCACAGTAGGTGGTTGCGCAGTCGGCAGCGACCTGTAAGACGACGAAATATTGCAAAGGTTGAAGAATGAGTACGTTTGATTGGTTCGTTTACTACACTCGGATAGAAGTGCTTGTGAATGGAGGCTTTGTTGGTGTTTATCTATGTAATGATATTTGCACAATTGGAGGCAGTGATGGAAGACTAATTAGCTCGACTCGGAACAGCTGATTTGCGTAAAAGATTCTTTATATGCGGATGACATGGATGGAAAGATAGGTAGTGGAGAGTTCAGCAAGGAAATTTGTAGTATCAATTCCATGAAAACTTTTATGGACTATCCAAACATATACAGTATTCCTGGAAAGTATCCTATGGTTCAGTAGAACTACCTTGCCTAGAAGCCTACAGAATGCCTCTCCAGCCAATTTTGGTGATGTTTTCAAGGACAATGAGACTATCTCTTAAAATATCTGCCTTGCGCACGTTAAAAGTTAACACCCAGTATAAAGCGCCTAAGCATGGATTCAACAGAAAAGTTTTAAACTGCTGTCTAAAGAGTAGGAAGTTTCGCGCTGCTATTAATGGAAGAATAGTAAGCACGCCACAGTGACTCTTTGGCTTGGGGAATTATGCTCTACACCTATTAAAAACTATTATATATATAGGATTTCTGGTGTGTCACATATGATTAAATGCATGTTTTTTGTTTTGCACTGAAACAGCATATATTATTTGTTCCACCAAGGAACGGAGAGTTTTTTAGAGAATTCTGTTTGAGGAATAGACCGTTGCGCAGCTTCCAGTAACACTGCTTCAAAAGAAGAATACATTACACTGACAGAGATGTTGCAAGCTCCTCAAGGAAAGTGTTGCCAGCTAAGATTTTGCGATGTTCTTTCCATCTGGGGAATAAATGGCTCCGAGTCACTTGTCTTTCATTGACATGGATACTAATGGAACGGTCACTACCTAAAAATTCATTTGCAAAGTAAGGAAAACAGTTGCGAGCGATTGAATCTGAAGTTATTTATGATATGGTCCAGTATATTCCAAAGCTCGAGACGTTCAAGCGTGAAATGAGTAGGAAACGTGGTATTAAGCAGACATATGATGTTGGCAGTTGAAATTTCCGCATATGGAAACAATTTTGTATCATGTCATTTGGTTTAAGACTGGTGTATCAAGGTATTGGACGGTGGATTGTACTGTAGAAATAAAAATATGTGCGTCTTTAGCTATCAATACCGATTGATTCAAGTCTGTTCGAGCTGGTGATAGTTATTTGTGAATAAGTCAACTGATTTTTACGCATATACACAGTTCTCCATCTTTTCCCAAGGTGCGTTGGTCCGTCTCTATAAAAAATGGTCTACTTGGAAAAACATAACTAGTATTTTGGGCTAAGATATGTTTCCTATAAACACATTAGATCTGGTAGGACTTCAAACATCTTTAGTACTAATGGGTAACCGCTTTTTGCCTCCAGCTGCTCCAGCAATAATTTTGAAGACATCCATGGATTTGTTTTTCTTTTTAGATATTACAGATTTATTGATGACTTCAGAAAGAAATGCTAGAAGCAACAGTGGATTTGCAAATGAAAATCTTGAAGTGCTGTCTGCTTGATTGGAGCATTCGATTTGTGGATCTACGAGTATGACGGAAGACGTTTTCCTAGGTTTTGCATGCCCTGTTGGTCTCTTACTAAGCAAACCGTCTCCATCACCTGCAGGCAATGGTGGAAATTTGTCATTTGAATGGTTTGGTACTATTAGTTTTTCGGTACTCCATCAATTTCTACAGGCTTCTGCATAAGTTATATTAAATTCTTTTTGTAGAAAGGACATGCCGCATTGGCAGGGGAATGATTTCCTTTACAATTCGGGAGCTTTTTGTTAGAAAAATCACATTTTTATCTGTGAGCACCGCCACAATTGCAGCATCTTTGTTTATCCTTACAGTGACAGCCCACATGACCGTATCGGGTGCGTTTACAACATCGCAGGTTTAGGAATGTACTGTTTAACTTGTAAATAGTGTAATTGTAATTAGTGTACGCTTCCCTCACTTTCTCCGGCAAGTGAGGCAACATTTAGTCTGATCAAAATGTAATAGTGCAGTAGTGGAATTCTTCATGTTGCGTTCATAATCTTTCAATTGAAATCTTTTGACAAACCTAACGTTTTGAGAATAAAGACAACGTTTTATTTTCTCTGTATAAAGATCCACCAGACGCTATAAATAACACCTTTCGCAGTGGCTGGCTGAAACATCGAGGCTAAAATGGATATAAAAACATTTGAGCCATTGCTCAAGAAAACTGAGACCAAGAGACCTTTCATATGAAGCGTTGTGGCTACCTTTACAATAAGATTTTCAGTTTTGAAAGGTGTGCAAGATCGATACATTTTCTTACATTTTACATTTTCTTTTTTTTACTAAAAAGACATTTTACAACACCAATACATTTTACATTTTACAACTCCAATACATTTTCTTATGCCACAGTCTATGGCAATTGGACTGTACGTAGCAAGAATTTTCTCCAATATACTCTGCAGAAGAACCGACTAAACATTTGCCACATTGCCCACCTCTCGAGACAAGGTATCTGTCATTTTTCTGGAAGTTTTTCTTTTCCCTCGTTTAGCCTTTTCAGGGGTACTCTACAATTATCTGGTGATTCGGAGGAATCACCCACCGTGGACTAATATTAGGTATGGTGTTGGTAGCTATGATAAAGCACTACCTAGTAGGAGATCTGTAAAAGTGTGACTATGCACCTATAATCATCAGGCAATCGAGAAAGTATGCTCTGTATCAAAGAACTATATAACCAATCTTTGAAAGTCGCTAAGCAACAAGACACGCACGCAGACCTCTCGGGATGCTCACCAGCAATTCGTCAGCTGAGATAACGTCAATCAGATCATCCTTGTTCAGGTTTAAAAAACCAGCTGTCCCGGAAACCTCTTCAAAACGACGAGCAATCAGCGCGAAAGCGACATCTTGCAGCTCCCTGAAGCAGTGCCTCTTCGCAAATGCGTACATATCTGCGCAGTTTTTGACACCCAAACGACTCTCCATGTAACGTTTGCACTTTCCGTACAGACCTAAAACCTTGAAAGCAATAAAACAAAAAATTAAAAGCGGTCAAAGATCATATTCTGGTGAACTATTTTTCAAATAAAAACTAGCTAGAAATTATGCAGAAATTTCTGTATTTTTAAATAAGAAATTAGCTGGATGCTTCCACCTTCAAATCTCAGCAATCCACTACTATTGAATGTGCAGTAAACCAATCACCAACGCGTTCTTACTTGCAACATGCTGCACGTGATAAGTAGGTCCTGTGCGTTATCATCATCAATTTCAACTTGCCCCGTGTACAGATAATCTACGACCGTCTCTACTGTTTGGTAGTTGACACCCTTGATTTCAATCTCGGCTTGTGTGCTCTCAACGACGTTGTAAGTGAACATAGCCCGGAAGTACGGAGAGCTTGCAGCCAGCACTAGTCTGCAAAAACGCATACTCCTAGCAATGGTGTACGAAAGTAAAGTTTTTCCGCCCATGGCAAAAACTGCCTTCACGCCCTCCGCCATGTGCAAACTGGATAAACCTACGAGAAGAAATTTTGCAGTTTTTTTTAAAAATAAAGTGGAAATCAAGAACGTTCAGACAATTTATTCAAAACGCGATGTCAATATAAACTTCGACATCACCACCATTTCTTAAATTTTCCACAACTCTTGCAACTGTTTGCAAGGATTCCACCTTTTTCGGAGCCTCCTAAAACTACGTGCGCGGACAACGCAACTCCTTTGCCAATTTTCGGTATTCCTCTGCCCTGATTATTCTCAAGTGAAAATAAATCCGAGCAGAGTTTATCCGCTCCCGATGAAATGCCTGATAATACGGAACTTCGGCAAAGCCTTACCCTTTCCGAGTAAACATCAGCCGCTTACCTGTGGCACGGTGTCAGCTTTTTTCCTTGCACAGTGAGCGTGACGTCAGTTAAGTGACCGGCTTCCCGAAGTTTGCTCACCCCCCACATCAACAACCATTCTTGTTGAATGTCTTCGGGGCTTAAGCTTCTTCTTGGATGCTCGGTTGGAAAATCGGGATGAGCCATAACACAAAAGAGTCCTGGAAACGTTCTTTAAGACTTATGTTAACCTGTCAAAGCGGAGGGACCACAAATTTTAAACATCTAAATGAAAAAATTATAACACGCTTAAAAGCTGCAAGTTTTCAATGAAAAATTCCGTCTATTGTTTTTTACTGGCCTGTTTTTTTTTTATTTGATTAGGCGGTGTTCTGCATTTCATGTGTTCTCATGAACTGGCTTCATTCGCCTCTTCATCCAAAATTTACTTTTCATGTGATGAGAAAATAACTTAATCAACACTTCTTTACATTGGAGCACCAAAGCTCATTTTTACATCACACAATATCTGCAGTGTTCATCTATAGACATTACACAGTCAGAGACAACCAAACACTAACTTAGTGCGACGAGGGTCTAAAAACACTTGGAGATTAGTGTTCAATCAGGATAGAGCCATTGAGCGAACCGAAATGGCCAATTCAGATAAATCAGTCTTTCAACTACCGCCACGCTGAATCTTGAAGAGGGTAATGGTTTGAACCGAATAGCAGCTGAAAATAGACGTGTCTTAAAATATAAAATCAAAGCAAAGGTTTTCGCTAAATCATTTTTTTAAATTTAGATATTGTTTGACGGCAGGGCTTGTATTGCAGCACGTTGGATTTGAAGCTTGCGAGTGCGGTGTGCCCTATGAAAACACACGAGTTTGTCAAGCACACACAAAAATTGGTTTTATGTTGAAGTTACTTTTTAGTTTGTGCGGTATGTCATTTGCTCTTGGATTAAAAGTTTAAATGACTCTGCCACGGATATCTAGAACTCGGAGTTCAAGATATAACTGGGCTCTGCGCACTACGTCTCGTAGTTAAAGATCCTTCAGTAAAAATTAGATTACAGCAGCTTGAAACGGAATAATAATTTCGCTCAAACGGTCGTTGTCAGAGATGCTAATGCGCTTAAATCGCAAAATCTGCAAAGTAATTTAGCAAAAGCCGCAGATTTGTTAAAACTTTCAAGTACCCACAGTCAAACTGCGCAATACGCTCCGGAGTCGGACTTTTCTACAACTTATACAAAAACACACAACCACTGGTGATGAAGTGAATCACGGTAAAAAGGCCAAATTAGCTACAAGTCGAGCTGCCAACTGCAGCGCGACGATAAAAGAGAAAAGCGAATTGAAAACAGAGAGAGGAGATTTTACAATTTTACGCATTGACAATGCTTGTTTGAGCGAAACCAATATTGCGTTGCAGTCTAATTGTGATCATATTGTTTCTGCACGCTCCTCAACTGCACAACTTGGTGGACAGATATTTATGTGGAGCCGTTATTATCGCCATACACCATACAATCGAGTCCTTCCAATGGTCAGGCTGATTCTAATACAAGTCAGTGCAACGATAAAGTAAAATCCACCGAAATGATCTTGTTTGAAAGCTTTAACTCCTTGTCCATTGCATAAGACCCTTCATCATTGCAAACGAAGAACAATTCTGTACGATGTTTAACTTAAAGTTTTGGTTGAAGTTAGAGGCAAGTTTCGAAGGCAAAAGTTTTGATCAATGTAAAAGTTGCGTTTTGTTAATACAGTACCAACAAATACTTATTTTGAAACCAGGTTCCAGTTTAGAATTAGTTCCTCGCCAAATGATCAGATTTGAGCTACAACTTTGGCTAAAACGTTGAAAACAAAAACAAGTCGAATAAACAAATTTAGGCTAGTACTTCCATATTCAAGTCACAATGAGATTTACATCAAGAAATAGCAATTTTGCGGGTGTAAAGTTAACACAATCTTGTGTGTGCGATTTTTACTCCGTTCCTTAGCTCTTCAAAGTCATAGTATGTCATATTCATTGATCAAGCTACCACCCGGGGTGCCGCTTTGCTTAGTTACACATTACTGCTGTAGCTTTGTGTCAATGCTTCTTCAGAATTACAACCTCAAGCACACAGCAAATCACTTCAAACCTGATGGGCTGTGCGTAGATTTAAAGGGATCCGATTATATCTCACGACAGAAAGTAACTGCAAACTCCATGAGGACTGGCTTCCCACTCAATGCAAATGCGCAGCTTGCAGTAAGCGAAAGCAGCACAAATCAAGCCCTGACTGATAGAGCGACTAGAGGATGACGTTGTGAAGCAGCTGCTGGTCTGCGCCGAAGTGACATACCCGCGTTGTCTTTCTTCATGACGTCATCATCAGAGTGATACAGAGATGACAAGCGCTTGACGTAATGCAGCGCAATACATTTTTAATTTTTTGAATATCACTTTAATACAGGCGACTATTTAAAATTCTGATGCAACGCGTTTATGCAGTTTTACGTTTTTTTATGTATAACGCTAAAGCCTGAGCCCCAAACGCTATTTAAATAGCATCGTGCTGTTGGTACATTCACTCAACTTCTTTGGTTTATTTTTCTAACTATGGATTTATTTTTTCCCAAATATTTGGACTACGGATATCAAAATAACTTGTCGCCAATGGCTGTGTAAAATATTGTAAATGGTGTGCCTAAGATTTTATGTTCAAGACAAGCATGTCTTAATCGTTTTATGCTTTGCGATTGCTTAATCGGTTTTATGCTTTGCGATACTGAACTACGGTGACAATTTACGGCAGTTGTTGCGTGCCTAAAAGGGGTTATATTGAAAATGTTCAGTATTGAACACCTCGAGTGATTCATGAATGTACGTGCTAGAACTGATGACTTTGATTTCAATAAACCGCCTATTATACAGTAAACAATTTCGTTTGTGTGTATCGAAAGGAAGTCATTCCCAGCTAAGACTAAGACACTAAGATCTTACAGAGATTCCCTTTTGTTATCTCTTTTTAGATATTTAGCAAAAACATTGCCACCTCCACACCTTCCTACTTTCTTCAATAATTATATACTTTTGCAATTTCACGACAACCTCAATCTCTGCTCAACACTTGCTAAAAGCCTCAGTTCCTAAAATAGCCTCGTGATGAACACATGCCGTACTGTAGATAAGAAATTATTACATACAGGGTGACCCAAAAAGATGTGTACCCATGAAAATTTCAATTGTGACTTTGATTAAAAAGCTATTTATTTCAAATTACAACCACACATT
>JGI24021J15306_10007158_pt1 | contig 13548 bp, 9 predicted proteins | sample Ectturendosymbi1_FD_15306 | JGI IMG/M metagenome (IMG submission 15306) | reverse complement strand
GTGTTTTAGTATATCCATATCTGGATTCACTATTATTTTTAAACTTGTTTCTGAGTGTTCGCCAGTTTGCTCCCTTCAGCCTGAGTTTTATTTTTCGCTGAAACATTTCGGTAAAACTCGCCGTTACAGTTTTCACCAGCCTACATTGCAATGACGGATTTATTTAACGACATTTGGCGGCAGGCCGAACCCTGATTAATGCTTTCTGTCGGGGCGATTGTGGTGAACGCTCTTGTGCAAGGAGCGCTACGGCGAACCACTCAGTGGATCGAACACCTGACCTTCCAATTGGGAGGTGGACACTCTGCCACTGAGCTAATCGCCGCCATTAGCCCACAATTTTAGACATTATGACCGAATTCACTTAATTTCTTTCAGTCATTTCAAAAAAATTCGGCCCATGACCGAAAAAATAAACCCAGCGTTCAGCTAAGCCCCTTGGCCAAAATCTGCAGTCATGACACTAAATAAAATCTATTTTTGCAACTGTCGCCACTTCACACTACTGCGTCGCACTGCCCGGTGCCGGTTGCCTACCGAGTAGGCTACATTTTCTTCTCCCAAACCACCTGTTATCGAAAGAGTAAAGCTTAATGTTCGAAACAACAGGGTTCTCCAGCAATGTCTCATTTTCAGCGTGTTTGCTTGGTGGCACACATAGCAACGATTGACTATAATCCAATCCTGTTGTAACACAATCATCCTCCAATGTTATAACAAAGTTGAATGGTGCCAGCAAAACCTTTTCTACTGTATAAACCTATGAAAAAGAATAAGTTGCACAGTTTTGGCATAATTGTGTACGTGCTATGTTGTACGAAATAAAAAATGAATTATTCAAAACACTATTTCATTACTGTACAAAAACTAAAAAACACATACTGTTACAATTACTGTATTTTATAATTTTTCTCTTGACAACGTAATTATGTATTCATTTGTATTGTTGATTTAAAGCAGGTTTTTTTTTTAAGGAAAATGTTAGGAACCCGGTTTGGATCTGTAGGGACCCGATTTTTTATGATTTTAGGGACCCGATGATAATTTTCTCTCATTCTAGGGACCCGAATCGGGTCCCTAAAACGCCTTAAAAATAACCCTGTTTAAAGGTTTTGACCAATCGTAATTCAGTCATTATATTGCATATTGACGCGGCTGAGCAGTATTCCAACCAAGCGTTGCTATCGTACAAGCCTTCAGAGATCAACACTATTTGCAACTGGCCACACAAGACCAGACGGAAGGTGCACACTGGCAGAGTGCTTCCTTCGCTTTCACTTTCGTTCCTAAGTAATTGAATCTATCAGTTATCTGGCCCACTGCGAAAAAAGCTTGGTGAGCCTTGCTTGCGACAAAACATATTTTGATATGATGACAGCAAGGTCAGTATGAATTAACAAAGCCGACAGGTATGTCACGCACTTTTTTTCTTTATTGCCAAAAACACCTCTCCGTTGTCGAGCTTGCTGGCTGAAACGTTTCGTGACCTCTGCTTTTATCCAATTAGATTTTGAACTGACAGCAGTACGGTCAGAAAAAAGGCTCACAGATAGGCGTGCTTCTCATGCTTCTTTCATTTTCTCTTTATTTTCAAACGTTTGCAGCTGCCTCAGCATTCACTATTGATTCAAATTGGAAACAAAATTATCTAGTGTCAACCACACTCTCACTCGTTTAACTTTAAAATAAATTCAGCACATTGAACACTTTTGATACTGCGTAGGCCTACATCTCTGGACTCACTGGGTAGGCTAAATGTAATTAAAAAACGGGCTACATCTATAGACGATCTGATCGCGATTGTCCTGTATCACACAGATGACATCAATCAAGATTAACATGCAATAGCTGTTGCGTTTGATCTTTCCTTGCCGCGACTCACAACGCTGACATCAATCAAAATTAACGCAAGATTAACCAGCCGCCAGTAACTGATGCAACGGGCCGGCTGCCGCATTTGATCTGTTCTCAAACATAGCTACCTGTTTTTCACGAATATCATCACTGCAACCAACTGCGTCAGATTTCCCGGTATCGAAAAAACTTTCTGCACTCAAATGTAATATTGTGCTGATGCCACTATTTTCCCTCCTATCTACCTCTAGCCTGTAGTTACCAGGGACCGAGTTTATGGGGGGGACATAATATCTTATGTCCCCTCTATATTTTGTAATAAAAAGTAATGTAGTTGTGCAAATTTCATGGTTACATTACTGTTGGAAATGTTTCCCCAGCATAAAACCAGGGAATAAGTGAGAAAAATTAACATTATCACTGGATTCTCTGTAGACACAGAATACAGATTTCCTGTGTAAACTGAATTGTCATGATTGTTGAAAATTGTGTTGGTTAATTTCAGTTACCGAATCGGTGTGCCATGAACTTTGCTCAATCAAGAATGACTTCGCTGGTCTGTAGCCCGCAATCAGAATATGATTGCCACCAAGCTCATAGCCGAGGGGGGCAACGTGGCAATGCCACTCCCAATTCCAAAGCTTTCAGGTTAATAAAATATTTGAAGTGTAAGCCAAAGAAATACTTCAGTGCAAATCAACAAAATTGCGTCAAGGAACCTATCCTACTTCAGCTTTTAGTCGAATACAAACTTGTATCTGACCTTTTGTAATCATAGTCAATGACCGCAAGTAAAAACAATTGGAATAACGCTTTTCGAAGTTGTTTTTAGTGCACCAGCTTGCTATATCCCCTTAATGGTTATGTAAGCTTCATTTCAAGACCATCGCAAATTCCTCTCTGGTAACCGTGAGTGTTACAAATATAACCTGTCCTTGGCGTCAGCGTAGCCTTAAATCAATATCGTAGATTTTTGTTGTCGTAGAGTTTTAAAACTACATGCATGAATATGGCGGTGAGATAAATTTTATGTCTTGAAGCTCAAACCTTGGCTAAGAAGTGATTCAGTTTCAAAGTCTTCTTCATTGCGCCATAGTCACTGTTTAGCAACAATAGCATTCATTCTAGATATTTATTTGTGATGACATGCATTGTGACAGTTCAATGACAATGATGTGGAGCCTTAACGTTTTCATCAATGATTTCCCTTTACCTTGCCGGCGAGTAAAAAATCAATCTTTTCAAGATATTAGACTCCGACCTGCTGTTAATAAGCTCAGTGTTTCACCTTTCACCAGATGTTAATTGCCACCCTATCCCACAGTAAATTATTTAAAATCATTTAACTGCAACGAAAAGAGTCAGCAGCAAAATCTGACGTAAGTAGCAAGATGTTTTTTTATTTTGCAAGTGCTGAGGGAATTGACAGTGTCATTATTTACAGATAGACTACTGAGACAACTTGCACAGAGGTGGATATTAAAATTTGGGGGCAAGCTCTCAGAAAGGGGCCCCAAACATCGCCGTTGGTGAAAGGTAGATGTGGGATTACGTGGATAAAAGACTTAAATTTGTATCACATTTCAATTTATGAATTTAATTTAATAGCATAAGATACATGCATAAGGAAATAAATTTATAAAGTTTTGCAGCTAGACAATTGAAAGCTGCCTCCTATGGCACATTTTCCCATAATTTTTGCTCTATTTAGAAAAACATATGACTTGCTTCAGAACTTCTTTAAATGTGGCTCTGGAGTGGTACATAACCTTTTTAACTAAACAATAGTGCAAAGCGCTCAAGGGGGCAGGCCCGTCGCCAGATTTCACAGTATAGGAGGGGCCAAAAATCATAACGGGCGGACCACATTTTTAAATGCAATATTGGATGTATGCAGCAACCGGGAACCAAACATGAAACGGGGGGCACATATTTTTAATGGGGGCCGGGGCACCACTGGCCCCTCGCTGGCGACGGCTTGCAAAAGGGGGGGCACGGTATCTCTGAAAAAGAGGGACCGAGGCGACTGTCTGGTTATCTTTCCCTCATATCCATCCTTGAGCTTGCAATCTGCATTGTTGGCAAAGCGCATGTGACTAAAATGAAACTAAATTTGAATTTTTTCCCATTAGCGCTTCAACTTCCGCAGATAATTTTAAAGTTATTGTATTTTCAAGAAGCCCGTGATTTGTACAAATTTAATTATGGGCAATGCTAAGCTATCTTTACATGCAGCTGGCGTGGTCAATAAGTTTTGCAATACTGGGTTTACTATTGTGAGTTAAATTCCATTTTATATTTCAATGAAGTCAGTTAAATTTAGCAAAGTCTCATCAAACAACTTAAACGAAGTACGTTTATAGTAGCTATGAAGGTTTTATGGAATCGGTTGACAGGGCCAAAAGATCTTACGGATTATCAAAAATTCAAACATTTTTCAAACGCGTTGAAAGACTATAGCGTTTACGGTTATCAATTACATACGTGAATTAATCGCTCAAAAATTAGATGACAGCTGGAATCCACTTCTTATAGGCGCGAAAGTTTTGTAGAAGACCTACTTCGGAAGTCAGTGCCTCAAAGCAAAGTCGCTGTTCGGCTTCGGTTGAACGTGCTGCGTTGGTGTACATGAGAAGCGTGCAAATACAGTATAAGCGCAATCGTCCTGGCCGCCGCGATGACTTCTTGCTCAAGTGCAATATTGGTCATTGGGAGGTTTACTAGCGCTTTTGCAAGAAAGATTTGTGAGCAAATGGTGGCATTGGTGCAATGTTGAAGCTTGGAACTTCACTATCAAAACTTTTAGAACTTGTCAGTTCAGTGAAAGCAGACATTTTATTGTTCAGAAGAAAAGGCCAGAAACATGCACGTTTCATGGATGATGCTTTAGAAACAAGGAGCATTATTTAAATGTTGAAACTCCGTTGTTGTTTTCCCCAGTCCTAATAAAGTTTCTGGCTACGTGCCTGGTATTTATCAAAAGATTTTGTGGTTTGTTTTTAATTTGATCTATGTGGGGATTATTAGTAGCAGTATATTTTATTTATCGGAACTGACCAAATTTTAATTGATTATCACAATTTTTGAGCATATTTGTGTCTATTTAACCTCTCAGAATCAATGTGTTTTCATATTACATGCAGTGCTAAGCCACCAATGTACGCTTGTAAGTAACGCTACTAGTTGCTATACCACCACGCACAACGATGGGCGTAGCCAGGGAGAGGCCAGAGGCCATGGTCACCACAATATGTCAATTCCATAATGTGCACCCAATGTGCCCAATTTTACAAAGAGGTCGTACTACGATTGAGTGAACATGGTGACGTTATCGAAAACGCAAACAATAAGGTTTGTTCCCCCCAAAGTTTTTTAGCAAACTCGGTCCCTGATAGTTACTCACCCCACCCCCTCTACATAGGCATGCTTTTCCCCACTGTTTTTTTTGTTGTTTTTATGCATATTTTACCTGACGTTGATTTGATGCCTTACATTACTTCTTGTAAAACGTCTTCAATTAAAATTTGGTTTGTGCTAGCAGCAGGGCTGGCTGAGAATTTGACCCAGCTGGTCTTTCGCCAACCCTCTGTGATTCAACATGTTAGAAACGATTTCTTATCTGCGAAACACGAAATTTTTTATATTTTATATTTTTTCATCACCGTATAATCAACTAGTGATCTTTGATGTTATTGTATTCCTCTTGCTGCATTCGTGTTATTTCGTTATTTGAGTCACAAGAATGCATGATTAAACCATACCATACCGTACCTGGCATTGAAAGTGTCACGGCTATTTTGTTTCGTTCCTAATGCATCCCGTGTAGGGTGTGGGACCTGCCTGAATGGAAGGGAATTTGCTTTTTCATGATATTTCATCTTACTGAACTTCATATGAACAGAAGTTTGTTTCATCATATAGATTGCTCTGAGATGAACAAAAATTAAAAAAACTTTCAACCATGAAAATTTTTTAAGGGCCGCAAAACCACAATTGTGACCCAGAATTTGTCAAAATTGCCGACCGATAGAGTTAGAAAGCTGTTCAAACCCTCTAAAGAAGCAGAGTCTTCTAGATTCGATTTTAAAAAACTTGGGAACTTTTGGGTTTGAACTTTTTGTGGTGTGACGTCACGGCTGGGGGATGATTGTCAAGATATTTTTGGATGGTGTTATCAACGCCTGAAAAAAACCAAGTGGTACTGTAAAATTATTTGTTTTTTCCTTCAAAATAAACTAGGAAAAAATCCGCTTCTTTAGAGTTGAGTTGAGTTTATTGGCACAAACATAAAACAATTTTATGCAAATTAAAGTTCAGGCGCTGGCACACCGAAAAGAACCTGTTAAACAGGTTGTCTCGTCGGGCACCCCTTGAGCGAACCGACTGAATGTTTTACATAACAAAGTATTAAGAGCAATTACCTATAGTTCTTATAAGTCGAGAGTCTCACCATTGTATAAAAAGGTAAACCTTAAAATTAATGATATATACATTCCTGAAATAGGCAAGTTTATGCATAGGTTATATCCTGGGGAAGACTGTCAATTTCGATCAATGGTTTACTTCTGTTAGTCAGGCCCACTCTCATGCAACCCGTGCTGCCACACGAGGTGGATAAATCTGGCAACTGGCTTCAACAGTCAAAGGTAAAACATCTCTAAAACACCTTGGCCCAAAAATCTGGGACTCCATTGATCCTTCCTTATATGATATTTTTTCCCAGCTCCACCTCAGACACCAATTACGTAAGATGACTATAAGTTAAACTGTAGTATACTGATTCAAATACATTATTACTAAGGTAATATCTTATCCTATAAAATATTCCAACACTTTTTTAGAGTTTTAGATCAAGGCAGGGGCGCAACTAGCTCTTTATTTCGGGAGGGGGCAATTTTCATGAATTTTCATTCGATGACGTCATCATGCTTATTCAACCGTGGTACAACTTTTTCGCAAACGGTCACAGATAAATTTCTCTTCGCAACATTTCCGAAAATGAGAACTTTGCAATTTTAATCAAAATGCAGACTGAACGATCAGGGGAGAGTAAAAATTAGTAGCATAATACAAACACCTGGTTGCGTACTCAACTAGTGCAGTCATGGCTTTTGTGTGGCAGATGTGTAGGCTACTAGCAAAACTGCCTAACTTTTCTTGTTTTATTAAATTTATCAAATCCTTCAACTAGATTTTTGAAACTTCAGTTGAATATATTTGCTGTGAGATAATTTCTGCAGACGATGTTGCGAGTGGTGAAGTTATCAGACACAAGAGACTGGTATGAATCTTAGGACATATTTAATCACTGATGCTATTGTTTCAATCGTAGATATGAGACTTCGTCTGCCAACTGAAACACTCTTGAAAGGAATGTAGCAGGAATGCAACCAAGGCTGAGCCAGGACCCGTCGCAAAAATCACACAGCTCTATCTCCGGAGCTCTTCTATTCATGAACATGACTCCGGTCCAGCCTCGAAGCTCTTGGTTTTCATAAGTGTGGCTCCGGCTCAGAAGCTCTCTTTTTTATGGCTTCTGATCCAATTCCGGCTTCTGTGCGTTTTCACACATTAATATTTTCAATTGTCTTGGGAAGCCTCAAGGTGAATGGAAAATGAATTAAATCAAGCACACAAAACTAAGAGATAAGCCAATTATTTTGCATAATTTAATCTGGTTGTTTTTTTACAAGCAGCGCTGTTACCATGAGAAAATCAGTGAAAAAACAACAATCACAGGTTCGAAAAATTCAGAGAACAGTTACCAGCAGGAACGTAACTCAAATTAACAGTAATATCAACAATTTCTGGAAAGGCAGTCGCTGGTTTTGCCGTCATTGCCTGAAAGCTTTTGTTATTTCTTACAACCAGAATCAAGAAAATGGCTGTTTGGAAAACTACATTTGTGTCCGAGTATTTAAACACAGACCAATCCCAAATGACCAAACGTTTTGCACTCGTCACATGCTTTGCCTGTGTCAGTCTCGGCAATTCCAGCTAACAGCATTGCCCGGGCAAACCATGCAAAGAGCGCAAAACACGAAGTCGATTATCTCACTCACGTGTTCTTTCAAACACGCACATATTTGCATTAACACAAATACGAAAGCTCTTTGTCTAAAAAGAAATAGTATGACTTCTAGCATGAAATTCACCTTTGACGTTTTAACATTAGCTGCAAACTCCCGATTTTTTATTTTTGCACTCACAATAAGCAGTGATGAATCGCAAAGTAAAGCACAAATTAATCTGCAAAGCTTAGGAGTAAATAAGACTGGTTACTGTGCTGAAAACATAGAATTTTTTCCACATATATAGACTTCAAGAAAAATCCACATTTATTTACATTTCTTTTTTTATATCCTCCTGATAATGTACTGCTATGCAAAGCAATGCTTGTTCGCTATCAATTAGTTACCACTTTCATGTTATGCTACTGCTTGTAAACGTAATGTTTCTTAATGAACTTTGGCAGTAATCTGGTAAACCTTGCTATTAAACTTAATCTTTTCCAATAAAAATTCCTACTTTACAATGGCGTGCCGCGCATTTCACGCTTAAATCTGCAATGGTATCATATCTTAACAACAACAGCTCCCTGCTAACAACAACAGCTACAAAAACTATGGATATTATATTATACGAGTATACCTACTGATTATAGCTCAGTTCTTTTTAGATCGTTACACTACCGCAGATCCGGTTTGAATATTGTGACTAGAAAGCAAGATGTTGTGGTAGTTAACGTTTTTCTTGTTTCTACAAGAGTGATTCTCAACCATTTCACTGAAGGGAGCTAAATCCAAACCCAAGATTTTGTTAGAGAGCCGCACTAAAAAATTTTACCACAAGCCATTTGACACGTTTTGTTTTATTGCACTAAAAATGTCTGTTACACAAAATATTAGAGGTGTTACTGAAAGACAAAGAGCCGCACTAAGGATGCTTGGGAGCTGCATGCGGCTCTTAGAACAGTGTTTGAGAACCATTGTTCAACAAGTAACACCACGCCTGTCAGCTAAGACGTCACAGCCTTAGCGATTATTAACTCAAAGAAACATCAAGGGCTTGAAGATCCATTGTTGCAATTTGGTGACGTAACTCGTAACAATCGGGTTTAATGTGCGATAAAGAGCACTGTTTTGGGTAAAGTAAGTCTATTTGCCAAAACCGTTAGTATCTTGGAAGGGGCCCGGAGCCCGAGTTACTTCTCAAATGGCCATAGCTCCGACTCCGGTCTTAAATTTTAAATTGAGCTCCGGCTCTTTCTGGTTTTTAATTTGAGTTTCGGATCCAGGCAAAAAGCCCAGCTCCAGCGCTCCGGCTCCGCAGCCCTGTGCAACATTAACTTTATTACGAAAGGTTGGGCCAACCTCGCCACCAGATGTGGGTGGGTCTTACCAATTTTATCAGGACTACCTAAACAATACGTAATGACTATGAGGCCCTTGCTGCGAAATTCGAATTTCCGTTGCAACTTTAGAGCTTGGTTGTGAAACCCGAGCAACGGTTAAGCACTGAACATAAAATGCAAAATTATTAAATAGTAGCCAGTAACCCCAAGCAAACGTAAAGCTAACACAATGTCAACATAGTATGCTGTTTCTGTCACCAGGCATAGTCCACTGGCTGCAAATTTTGTTCCACTTGTGTGGTAACCATGCAGTATTTATTTTTGACGTTTCGTGAATGTAAGCAAACTCTCTTCCTCAGAAGATAGGCAAGAAACAAAATCAAAGCGTACACACACACTGGATGTCTGAAAATTTTCAGAGTGGTACACGAACAAAAGGATAAACAAACTGTCTTAGAAATACCAACATTTTAAACGATCTTGCAAGTTTTGACAATTCCAGCATATTTGTGGTTAAATACCAAGCGTTTACGAAATTTTCTATCAGATGGCCTGTCTCAAGATAAATCTTGTAAGGAGATAATTATCCAGTAGGACAAAGAATAATTCAAATAAAACTTTACTTAAACAAGATTAAAATACATTTTTTTTCTAGTTTCTGCAAATGTCAAAATTGCTATGCAATGTTTTGAAATTTTCGGGGGGGCAAATGCCCCAAATGCCCCCCTGGTTGTGCGCCTGGTTCAAGCTTATGTATGTGGTCTGTCCAGAAAAGATGTTGGTCGATATTGACCCCAAGATACGTGGTGCAAGTTGTGTGGCCGATTTACAGCTCTTAGTGGCCGATTAGTGCTCTTGATCGGCCATCTAGCATTTGTGGTTGGCAAGTTGTGGCCTAAAAACAATTGATTAACTAAACCGCTACTGCATAAGTGTACGGTATGGGGATACAGGGGATGCGGTCACATCCCCAACGCTGAAAAATTGGCCATTATTTGGGCAAAAATTTTCAACATTTGGGCAAAGTATACAGCTACATTCACATGTAAGTGAGGTAGTGTCTATTTTCCCAACTAAGGCAATATAATGGCCAAAACGGCAAAATAATCTGAGACTATTTTGCCATTCTTTTTGCCCCTGATAGCAAAATAAACACTACCCTTGAGTGAATTGGAACCATGTGGTAATTCCAACAGCTTTCATCAAATTTGGGCCAACTAAAAACCTTCAATCAAGTTTTGGGTAAAATTTGAAACATTTGAGTAAATTAGGAGCATTTCGGTATGGTCCAACAGCTTCAATTAAATCTGGGCAAATGATAAAAGCTTCAATCACATTTGGGTGAAAATAAAAATGTTTAGATAAATGGGAAACATTTGAGTGAAGTCCTTCAGTCAAATCAAATTTTGGCAATTTGCAACAGCTTCATTCAATTGTGAGTAACTTCAAACAGTCTTGTTCAAAGCTTGGGTGTATAGAATGGCTCAATTGAAATTTTAGTACATTTAGAAATGTCTGGGTTAAATATAAAAACTTTTTTCAAATCTGGATAAAATCAGAAACATTTGGGTAAATTTTAACAATCTCAGTGAAATTTGAGCAAACCGGGACAACTTCATCCAAATTTGGTGATGTTAGAAATGTTTCCATAAACTGAAAAAATTTGGGTAAATTCCAACAGCCTAAGTCAACCCTGGCCACACCGCAATAGCTCCATTCAAATCTGGGAGAAGTGGAACATGTTCATTCAATTTAGGGTAATTTCAAACAGCCTTATGCATTTTTGGGAAACTTCAAACAGCTTTATTCAAATTTGTGGAACTTCAAACAGCATTGTCCCAATTTGGGGAATTTATGACCGCTTCATTTAAATTTGCATACAATTAGAAACATTTGAGAAAATTTCAAGAGACTCAACCATATTTGGTAATTGAACAGCTTCATTCAAACTTGGGTACAATTGTAACCATCTGGGTAAACTGGAAGATTTTCATTCAGATTTGCATATATATATTTGGGCAAATTGCAACAGCCCAAATGAAATTTGGGCCAATTGAAACAACCTCATTCAAATTTGGGTAGTAAGAAATATTAAAAAATTAAGAACATGTAGTGGTAACCCACCATTCCAGCTAACCCTAATTTTTGTAAACCTCAAATTGTTGATGCTGTAAAGTGTACTACTAAAATGTAGCTGTACCTGCAAAATGTTTTATGGTAGTAATGTGGTGTAGCTGTGGTATGATACTGTGAAGTTTTCGTGTTTCAAACTTGCTTGATGTTGCGAGATTTGCAAGTGTGAATCTGTTTCCACGAAGTATTCATGAACAAAATTAACCAAGTAACTGCAGCTGTAATATGTTGCGTGGTAGTAATGTAGCTGTGATGTTATACTGTTTGGGTTTTCCTTTTTTCCGTTTGTTTCATGCAATGAATTTCATATGTTGCATCCAGGCGCGGAGTTGCCATTAGGCTAAAAAGGCTTAACCCTAGGGCCCCCGATTTCGAGGGGCCCCAAGATTTTGGGAGTAAGGACAATTTCCAGCATTTCTGTAAGCATTATATTTGTATTTTCGTTTTGGTTCAACGCAAGTTTTTTTACCATGCCGCTAACAAAAGATCTCTGTAGAAGAATGAGCTCGAAGGATTGAAGTGAATGACGATGAGGATTCTCTTTTTCTGGCGTTGAGAATCGGTTATTGTTACATATAATGTGTGGAATAAAACGCCTGAATCAATCCATTTTTCAGATTACATGAGGCCAGTGAGGTACTCAATAAATATGTAATGGGAGTGTACACAGGCCCGTCGCCAGGATTTTGCAGCAAGGGGGGCCAAAAACCACAAGGTGGGGCCACAATTTTTAAATACAATATTGGATGTATGCAGCAAACGGGGCCAAACATGAAATGGGGGGCCGGACACCACTAGCCCCCCACTGGCGACAACCCAGGAGTGTGGTCAGATTCACCGCTGCCTTTTTGGTTAGTTTCACTGTGACTGTTTTTGCTCCTGACAGTGCCGTAGCAGCCCAAATCTGCCCCCAAAATGCTTACAGAGCCCCAATGGTGATTTCTAAAAAATATTGCGACATAACGCCACATACCGAAGCCAAATGACCTTCACAACAAAATATCCTAATTTTTTGTTTTTTTCATTTCACTATTTTTTAGTTCCATTTGCAGGCACAATTTCGATCGAACCGTCGCCAGAAAGTCTTCAGTGCCATCTAGAATATGTTTGGCTAAAAAAGGTGATGCGTCCTAAAATCAAAATCCCACTCGTGAAATAGCCTAATGCCAATAATGCTGGCGTTTCGAGAGCGTTCCTAACCTAACTACACTGCATGGCCGAAACTTGATTTAGTGGAGGCTTTGACATGAAGGTACTCTGGTAAAGCGGCAGAGCCAGGAAAATCAAGACATGAAAATAATAGAAATAGTAAACCTAAAATTATTTTAGTGAAGTTGATAAAGCAAGGAGGGCATGCCATGCTGTCTCGGACAACAGCACGTTATCGACAGACTTGCAAGCACCCTGGGCCAGGGTTGCCAATTTAGCGGATTTTCCTCTAGATCTAGCGGGTTTTAATCCTGTCTAACTACTAAATAACTGGTCTGGCGGCCTACATCCGCCAGATTCTGGTGGATAATTGGTCTAGCGGCCTATACAATTGGGCTTATTCTAGCGGTATTTTGCAATTGGCAATCCTGCCCTAGGCAAGATCCATTCAAGCGCCCACCCGTCCTACGCAAAGCTCCTTACTTTACGTATCATCACATTCTACATTGGGTAAATAAGAAGGAATATTTTGTCCTTTAGAAAAAAGTTATTAGATGAATAATATATGAAATTGAAATTAATAACAAAATTATTCACCCTATGCATAGGCGTACGGGAAGGCATTTTACTGGGGGGGCGGAAAAATTTTGCCCTGAAAATAACAATTTGCCCTGAAAGTAACTTTTTTAATTTAATCCGAATGGGGCCTAAAACCTCTTGTAAATCTGATCTATACAGTTGAATTCGTTTATAACGGCTTCGTCTGTAACGTCAGTTCGCCTATAACGTTACATTTTGTTAGGTCCCGATAGCATCTTTTTCATGCATTTCAATTCGCTTGTAACGTCGTTTCCGCAATAACGTTCTTTATGCAATCGCCTAGAGGTGCTCTTACAGGCAAATTCTGTAGTTACCTTGCTAATTAACTCACAGGTCGATGTTCCTTGCATGTTGTGTTCTTCCCGACAAGAAACGTTACGGTAATCGCCTTTACTGATGCAAATATATACGCGACATCAGTGGCGCAACGCAAAGGTTCAAAGCGACGGTTCCGGATC
>JGI24021J15306_10007155_pt1 | contig 13551 bp, 14 predicted proteins | sample Ectturendosymbi1_FD_15306 | JGI IMG/M metagenome (IMG submission 15306) | reverse complement strand
GGGGCGCGCGGTAACTGTTTCTGAAAACAAACGTTCTGATTGTTTGGTCATAGATCTTGGTGGCCGAAGAGGGCGTCGGCATCTCGTTTCACGACGGCGTGGCTGCGCTGACGCTCGAACACGCGACCGACGAGGACACGGGCACCTACACGTGCGTCGCTGTCAACACGGAGGGCCAGGCGAAAACGTCGTGCCAGGTCACCGTCACGCGTGAGTGACTCGGCTGCGTTTGTTTGCTTTGCTTTCTCGAAAAACGCTTTCACGCATTTGCTGTTTGTCAGTCGGCGAGATTCACCAAGGCCTCGGAGATAGACAGGCGTCTAAATAGGTATTTTCTACGAAGCCTTGGATTTACCGTCGGTAGCAAGGGCGCTTCTTGTTTGGCCTGACTAAACTTTACCCTCTATCTTCTGCACCAACCAGTGCAGCAGCTGAAATCCTGTGGGAATCGTCGAAATCGCAAAACGTAAACATTCTCTGTAAAAAAATACTGATATATGTGTCCTAAAAATACCAGATCTGTTGAAATCCTACGTTAGCAGTTAATCACTGTTCTTACTCCGCTGTGTTGTGGAGGAAAAAGCGCGATCCAAGCTTGCCGCGCGTTTCGACTCATCCACTTTTATTTCAAGCCGCCAAGAAACCGGAAAAGAAAGCAGCACCTTCTGCCCCACCAAAGTTCATAAATCCGTTTGACGAGTATATTCGCACACAAGAGGGCGACACAGTCACCCTGGAGTGCTCGGTCGGTGGGAACCCGGAACCGGAAGTGAAATGGACAATGGACAATCGCAATATCGAGAACGGAAAGGCATCGTTTGAGGTGAAACTTGGTTGTGACATACTTTTCATTTCTGCTTCCACCAGTCAGCTTCTAAACTGCGCCCGGTTTTAGTGAGCGTTGTTGACGCGGAACCACCCAATGAGTTATCTTCTGTTCCCCACTGTGGGTGAATGCAACTTTCAGCAAGCTGACTAGCTGGTCAAAATGCTAAAGCAGTAAGAATTGTGACTTCGCATGCAATGAAAGTAGGTAGTTAGAATTCGATTCGCTGCGAAAACCGTTACACAAGCACGAGATGACAGAAATTGTGGCCTGGAAAGCTGAAATCCTGTTTACTTGTTTTGGCTGCCTTTTCCGAAAATATGATAAAAATGCTCGAATGGAAGTTTCTGAAAAAGAACAAACTTCAAGTTCAGCTAACTCGTTTTCAGAAAAAAAGAGTTCTTTACCATGAAAGATACAAAGACATTAAAAGCAACAAATTTAATTTTATTTCAGGATGGCATGGCGAAGTTGATCATATCTCCTGTACTTTCGTCGCACAGCGGCCACATCAAATGCACTTTGCAGAACAGTGTCGGGAAAGCATCCCATGAGGCCAGGATATACGTCAGATGTAAGTTGGTTGCCGAGTGGAGAATCTGGAACAGCGGTGATTTGTTGCGGCCAGTTATTGTCCACAGTACGACCGCAACTGTGCTGTCTGATGCTTGCCATGAAATCAGACCCGTAGCCAGGTTTTAAGGTTTGGCGGGCAGTATTTTTTGGAATGAAAGATTTTTGTTTTTAATGTATGTTTGAAACAAATTTATCCGGGCACAACGAATTTGAGGGTGCACAAAAACTTCGGGGGAACTGCCCCCGAATGACCCCCGTGGCTACGGGCCTGCATAACATGCCACTTTGATGACCAGTAATTCTATGCAGACTAGTTTAGGTCTGGCGTACAGCAATGCTCAAAAATACGCTGTTAAGTTCAAGTTTTTCGTTTCCTTTTCTAAGAAACTAAGAACGACAACGCATCAAAACTGGTGCTTGGCAAGTTTGCGCGAAATCTACCTTGGTTTTGAAATCACTGCTCCTCTGTGCAGCGAAGCGTGTCGCCCCGTCGTTTGAAACTGAACTTCCCGCTTCTCTTGACGTCGAGGAAGACGCTGAAGCACACTTCGAGTGCAAGGTCACAGGTCATCCGCAGCCACGCGTGTCGTGGACACGTGACGGTCGATCACTGAGCATCCTGACAACTGAAACGTCATACGAGGACGGTGAGTTACCAGAGCCATTCCTCAGAGGGACGTTTTCTCACAGCCCTTGAATTAGTGACTTTGAACGTTAGACATAAAGCACATGCCAAGCGACCTTCTCCAGTACGACAGAAAGTTCTGTGCATTGACATAAACTTATTGGAAGGCAAAATTCATCCATGTCCCGCCCTGCTCATAACAGGCAAAGCTTCTGTCCGGATCCGCAAAGCTGGTCCACGTGAGGGCGGCAAATACATGTGCACGGCCCGGAACTTGTCCGGGGAGGCGCAGTCCGTTTGCGAGGTCCGCGTCATCAGGAAGGTCGACGAACAGAAGGCTGCGGCCAACGAAGCCCCAAGCTTCGCGACGAAGTTGTCCGATTTGATATTGGAAGACGGACAAGACCTGAAGTACGGTTATTTCCAGATGCTGCTGCGCTTTCATATCAGTATGCGTTCGGTGGTTTGGGAATTCGCGCTGAGGCAAATGTCGAAGTCTTTGTGTAATTTCTCCTTGTTACACGCGGTTCGAATTAAAATATCGCTGTGATTTGCTCTCTGCAGGAAAGCTGCTTCTGTAAGCTTAGCTAGCTGAAGAATTAAGCCTGCTTGTTTCACACACGCCAGAGTGTGTTGTTTATATCTACGATGACTAACCACGTTTTTAAATGACATCACAATGACTGAATATTGGATTGGTGATATCATCGTGACGACATCCGTTTACACGCCGCAGATTACGATGCACCGTTAATGGGACTCCCACACCGGAAATCACGTGGTACGTGGACGGGCAGCGTCTGGAGGCCGAGGACGGCGAGGCGAGCTTCAAGAACGGTGTGGCGACCATGGTACTGGAAGACGTCATGGAGGAGGACTCCGGCGTTTATAAATGCGTCGCCACCAACTCGGCGGGAAAAGCAGAAACGTCTTGCCGCGTCGTCGTCAGCGGTGAGTGAAGGAAACGTTCGGCTCGCGTCAGAATACGCGTCGCCGAGACGCGACCAGCAAAATGCAAAGGCCTTTCCCTTGTAGTAATCCTTGTGCCCGCTTAAATGGTCATCGTTCTGCTACTTACCAAGCTTTGCAAAAACGTCAGTGGGAGACCGGTTTCGCCATCACCAGCGGCGTGGCCAGACAAAGTTGTTGAGGGTCAAATCTTACGACTTTAGGCGAGCAACAGTATCTTTTGTAGGACACCCCCTTTTCGAAGCACAAAATGACAAGATATGCCAGAAATTTGGTGGCCATGGCGCCCTTTGCCCTCCCTGGCTACGCCTATGACCACCACTCGCCCAAGTATGAAAAAGCCCACGAAGTGTGAAGTGATACGCGATGTGTTATTATCCGTGTCGATTTGTGCCAACACACACCGTCTTCACCTTGACATTGGGTGCTGGCTTGCGCCGCCGCAACTCTTCGGGCATGTGGTGAAAAGCAAATGGAGTTGCTCTGTTTCAAAAGAAGTTTTAATGTGAAGCACGTTTCCCTACATCGGTCTTGATTCTTTTTTCTAACTGGTGGAACGCACTTTTATGTCGCAGGACCCCCGAAGAAAGAGGAGCCCAAGAAACCAGTCAACCGTGAACCGACTTTCCCCATCGTGCTGGAGGACAAAACGGTCAAAGAAGGGGATGACATTGTTCTCAAATGCAAAGTTGAAGGCAACCCGAAACCGAAGGTATTTCCAGCACAAGTCAATCGAGTGCTTGCAGTTATTGCGACAAAACTAACTTACCATGTTATTTTTAAAAACAAACAGATCGAAAAAATTTCAAAAATTTGTTTTTTGTGAAGTTGTGTATCTCTAGAATCACGGCAAAACTCGCTCCTCAATCTAGGAAAGAGTCAGTTTCGAGGTTGAAATCGACTCCATATTATAAATGTTTGCTCTCCCATGGCCAATGCATTGCTAATTTTCTAAACGTTGCCGAAAAAAGCGTTTTGAATGTTGACCACTCGTGTCTGTTCAATCGTTAGATCACCTGGTTGCTCGATGGTGGGGAAATCACTGATGCAGAAGTGAAATACGACGAGGAGGGGAACATTGACCTGCTTTTGCCCGAAGCTCTGCCTGAAGACGAAGGAGTGTACACATGCATAGCGCAGAACCCCCTGAAGCGGGTCATGTGTTCTTGCACTGTGACCATTGATGGTAGAGTTCTGTGAAACAATCGGTCACTTAAATAAGACCTGAGGGCTGCAAACCATTTGAAATTAAAAACAGTCAAACGATTTGTTGTTTTTGGGGGATTGCAGACACGCTTGCAGCCATGTTTTGAGGTTTGGGGTGCAAAATCAATTTTTAAGGGAGAAAGTTATTGTTTGCTTACAACAAATTTTTCTGGGCATGAACAATTGGGGGGTACTGCCCCCAGGTGCTCCCCGGTGGCTACGGACTTGTTTGCAGACCTGCACCGCATGCCTTACAATCAGACATTGCGCTTTAGTTTACATTAAAACAATTTGCGGCAAAAATTTGTTGATGCATTTCATTTTCCACCCATCGCAACACCTGCGCTTCGTTTTGCTTCAGCTTTACCGAAACCGCCCAAAAAGAAGCCGACAGTCGCAGCCAAGCAAGTTCAAGAGGTCAAACCCATGCAGCAACAAAAGCAGCAGCAGCAGCGTGAGTTGCGTTGCGCGGCTTCTGCATTTGTATTTTGCTCGTGTGTGTTTTTCAGTGCATTGTTGTTTTCTTCCAGCTGTCCAAAGCAGCAACACAGGTGCAGCAGAAAAACCTTCGTTCGTTGAGCAGCTGCGTGACGTCACTGTAGCTGACGGAAGCACCGATTTCAAGATTTCTTGCAGGGTGGCTGGTGAGTAGTGCTGTCTTGGATGTTAACTCGGTTATAAAAAGGGGGTGGTAAGTCGTGCAGTCCGCGAATCTGAAACGTAGAAATATCCTTTTACCGTCACTGTTTTGACTCAATGTACGTGGCATGATGCTTTTCGCACGTTCGGTTACAAACCGTTGTCATGCTGTGTGCTAAAATGAAGTAGTATTCGAAGGGTTTACCCCCCAAAATGCAAGAACCCTCCTGTTCGCGTGTTTTTCACTTTCAAGTGCATGAACCTGTTTTGTTATCCTCTGAGCGCTTCTTCACCACAGTTTAGCAAGAGCGCTTAAACTCTTGAAACATCGCTTTCAAGGCAACCCACCACCCACGGCAAAGTGGTTCTTGGAGCAGGAGGAGGTTGAAGCGAGCGAGGACTTCATTTATGCATCGGAGGGTGACGTCAGGTCTCTGACGTTGGCTGAGATCTTTCCGGAGGACGGGGGGGTGTACACGTGTGTGCTGAGCAACGAGGCTGGCGAGGCGAGGTCCAAATGCACTGTGACTGTCGAAGGTTTGAAATTTTTTTTTGCGTGTTTTTTACAGCAAAATTTTTGTGATGAATTATATCGTTCAAGACCTGAAGCGGTTTTAGCCGTGAAGGTTGGTAACAGGCTGTGGCGGTAACTTTCAGAACCGTATGCGGGCGCATTTTCAAAGTCAACCAGGTTGGAAGCAAGTTTTAACTTTCGCGCAGAGGTTGACGGCGAAGCTCCTGCTTTCATGATGAAGCCCAAGCCAGTCAATGTGAACCTCGGCGAGAAGGCGACGTTCAGCTGTCGCGTAGACGGGGATCCCCCTCCCACTGTGCAGTGGCTCTACCGGTGAGCAAACAAGTGTGTTTGGATATGTGTCGTGTTTTTTTAGCTGTGTTATTGAAACCTGACTAAGACTGTTACGAACATTGCAAGCCATTGCTGTGTGGTTAAAAGCAGAAACAAAAACGACATTCGTGAGAAACTGTCGATAGTTGAGACGCAAAATGTAGGCGTGACGTAAAAGAGCGTCACCGTGAAGAGTTAGTTAAAAGGACAGCGAGGAAGCACAACCGTCGGTGTGGCAGTTTATCCTCTGTGATTTTTTTCGAAACAGTTCTGAATCGTTTCACAAATCTGAAATAGTTCCAAGTTATGCGTAGACCAGTGTCCCTCAAAATTTTCTTTCGATAATTTGTCTGACAGGTTCAGTTTCTTTAAAATTATAACTTTTCATAGGAGTTGGTGCTGAGAAACGATTGTAGGTGCCAGCCATGTCCGAAAGGCTTTATGTTTACCAAACGCAAAAGTAACAGAGAAACGCCTTCATCTTTACATTTTTAATAAAACGTGGTACTCATAAGTGACCATAAGCTGACGCTTTAAAAACTTTCATACCTCCTAGGTGTAGCTGCTAGCATTTAGCGTCGTAAGTAGTCACATGGGTCTGATGTTTGTTGACCGGCGTTTTATTTTTCGCTGTTCAGCAATCAGCCAATCGAAGACATGGAGCGGTTCCATGTGATTGAAGCCAACCAATCGAACAACTACACGCACACTCTCGAGATATCAACCGTGTCGGTGGAAGATGCTGGCCGATACTCCGTCTGCTGCCGGTAGAACCTATTTGCCAAAGTGCAGCTGTGTTAACCTTTGGTTCTTGGTCAGACGTTGAAAACAAACTACGAAAATGATCATTTGCACGCCTTGGCGCTTTGCGTGAAGTTTTTTTGTAGATGCCGAGACTTCGTGATAATTTTGTTTCCAACGAAATAATTCGAATTCGCCATCTCTGATTTGATGTTTTGCAGCAACTTGCTCGGTGACGTCACGTGCACCGTGTCGCTGATCGTCAACGACGCGAAACACCAGGAGTCGAAAAAGGATTTCCGCCACGTGTTGAAGAAGCCGACCGCTGTGAAACAGAATTCCGGGCCCACGGCTGGTGGCGAGGAGCAGGTGAATGCTTTGATTCATCTGCGACTGAACTGGGCTGAATCGCTGTACAATTTGAAGAAATCCTCCGCACTCTGTTTTTCTGAGTTACGCTGTTGTTTGAACGTGTTCGAACGGACCAGGTCCGTTTTTTTATCGGAAAGGCCTCATCCACCCCAATTATGACTGTTCCTGCGTTTTGCAAAACAACTTTGTGGTGCATCAACCCGCCATCAATGCTCATCTACTCGCTTTTAATGAAATATTTCAATACATCAAAGTTGTTGTCTTATAGAATAGACAGCATGCTTCGTTGCGGGTCCGACCGGCATAATAATTCCGCTGCGCCAGTGCTTGTCTCTGCACTTCTGTGTTGACGTTAGTGACAAACACCGTTTGCCAGGTCATCATCCGATCTCGCTTCTTCGAAGACGAGTGTTTCAACGAATTATATGAAGCTGGTCGTTGCGCGGGGCTGTTTCAGGATGTGCGTCGCACTGTTCCGGAAGGCAGGGTGAAAAGTAGACTCCTCAGTTTTGTCAAAAAACAATTTACGCCACGCTGAAGGTACTGCGTTCCTCTGTCCGCAGTCCTGACGTGCCTAACAGACCGGCGCAAGGCCAACGGTTCGGAGTAGCCTGAGGACCACCGTGAGGTCTTTCTGTTATGAAGTTGTTCCTCACGGACTACGTCACGCACTGTTCTCGTAAACAGACGATCTTTGTCAGAAAATGCGACATAAAAACATTTCCCCGGTCGTGCTGAAAATTTACGTTCTGGTACGTTTTACGAAATTCACCAAAACAGCGCAGCTCAAGAAGATGCTCAAATTGTGCTTCATACCATTCGCCTCCACACCTGCTGCATTTCGCTCCCGGCGATAAAACACTGTTGAAACGATGGCGCGGCTGCGCTGGTTCCAAGTTGTTTGTGACGCGGTGAAATGACGCGTCTCGCTTTCGCCCACATTCATCGCACGTCCACTATCCTGTTCAGCCGGATGTGACATCAGGTTTTTCAATACAACTTTTAACGGATTGCAGTGACCAGCCACCGTTCGTTGCTATGACCCTGCTGCTGTCAGCTCCGCAGCCACAGTCGCTTGCAGGTTAAGATGTCGCGCGAAGATTTTCGGTGTCCAGGCTCGAGCAGACAGCATCAGACCACGAGGCTATCAGCTGGTCCTCGAGGGTGACATAAAATGCGAAGTCTTCATTTGATGTTGGAGGTTTTGCTGTATGTGGATGAAGAGCTTGCAATAATGTGCGGGGGATTTGCGGTGTTCGGCTACGCCTTGCGCAGTTGGTTTCGACGTAAAACGAGACACAATGAAAAGGTGAAAGTGAAAAAACAAAACTTGAAAAAAAACGACTTCTGAGTTGTTGGTTATTTGTTAGTCGACTCCCAAAATAAAACTGACTTGTTCTTACGGTTAAACCTCTTGCACGTCCAGTTCTATCAACCAGTGATCGGTTGGAGTAAAGGCAAACAAACTGGCACCTGCTCGCGTACACAGGGGACAGTTCATAGAGTGAGTGCAGTGATTTTGCGGCAACCGGTCAGTAACTTTCTGTAAGGTTTTGTTGCCGAGTAGATGCAAACTTACAAGGGGTGACGTTGCATATAAAGAGATGTACGGAATGCACTTCGAGATAATGTACCCATCGCTAGTGGCACCTTTTGTTTTTTTCGCACAAATTGCGGCTTTGTACAGTTTTTTCCACAACATTACAGGAGCTGGAAGGTTTGGTTGCTTTAAAACACGACGTGCAATCGGTGATGGGTAAACAAGTTGTTCAACTGATCTAAGGATGATGCAATACAGAGTGGCAGATCAGCGCGTGACATTTAATATTTTACATTGTAAACTTAAACGGCTGGGCTTTTAAGGTTTTCGCTTTAATCTACGTGTATGGCGTACAAGAACCATGTGCCTCAAGCAAATTCCTTTAAATCGCTAGGAAAATGCTGCGAATAAACACGCGAGTGGCTGTTGTCTTCACCACAGTAATTATAGTCTCGGTAAACTCGTGCGCTCACTGGGTTTCCAGAAATCGACGTGCTGGTGAGAGTGGCTCGCACAACTACGTTATTTACGATAGGACTCTGTGTTGCGAACCAAACCAAGTATTGTGTTTTGCGCATCGGACCCGACTGAAACTATCCGTTACGTCACGACGTTTTCTGCGTTCCAGGTGGATTTTCGCGACGTGTTACGCCGAAAATCAACCGACAAGGATCCGAACAAACGTTCTACGTCAACGAGCGGCTCTGACGATGCTGGGTGAGTCAAAAGTTTTCACTTCCGTTGCCTCAAAGGCGTGTGTGGATTGGAGATGAAATTTAATTCCACTCCTTCAGCTTCAACAGCAAAGTTGAAGAGAAATGGAAAAAACGTTCATAAGCCCCATGCGGTGCTTGAGGGAGTGCCTGCCCCCCTTTAAAAATACACGATATCCCTGTTTAGCGATTCGCCCGCGTTTTGAAAACGGTCATTAGAAACAATAAATGGGAAAGTAAAGAACGTGTCCCTCACACTATGTTGCAATCACCGCAATGATTGAAGTTCAGCTGTTGGTGCTACAGACCCTTGTCACATGTTTGTGACGACACAAACGTCGTTGAAGTTTGAGTAGAGTTGCAATTGTTTTCGATTTGGAACTTCACGTCACACGTCGTTTGCTTCCCAGGGACGATCCGGGCGCCATTTACAGGGAGGCGCTCACGACTTCAGTCCGGACCAAGGCCCTTACGGAAGAGGAACGGAAGTTACGTCGAGCGGAACAAAAAGATTTCCGGTCGAACCTCGTCAGGAGAGTCGGTTAGTCTCAAATACAAATGCTGGTCTGTTGATGCTGGCGTTTTATCTTCTTACACCTTCGAATGTGTAAGAAGCGCTTTTGAGTCTGAAAGCTGACAACATAATGAAAATGAATGGTTGAAGTTAGGCTTTTGTTTTGTGTTACGCGTTTATGATTAGGATGCGAAGCTTTGACTACGGACAAATCGCAGTTTTTGCGCCAAGCCAAAATACGACTTTAGAAACAACAGCCACCCACTGCGCGAGCAGTTAAACGCTGCGTTACAGCACTTGGCACCAAAACTTGAGTAACGTGTAATTTTTCCAGCGTTTGTAAAATCCCGTTTAGCGCACTTAGCCTTGAGCTTGTCAAGTCGCGGAGTTCAGAACCGCAAACGACACCGATTAAAACCTTTAAGCGATTTCGCTGCTTGTGTTTTGTCCACACCGTGACGGTACGCTGCTGAAACTGAGTGGCCGATACTGAGTTTCGAAGATATACATCCAGATACAAGGCTGACAACGCAAGATGGCATCCGCGGTCGGGCCGCTGAGCAAGTCGACTTCCGCGAGGAGGCGCTCAAGACCAGAGTTCAAACAAAGGCCATCGGCCAGGACGACCTGAGGACGATGCATGCCGAACAAAAGGATTTCCGCGGCGAGACCATCAAGTCCAAGGTCGTGACGAAGGCGTACAGGGAAGAAGCCATCAAGGTAAGTCACGCGCCTAATATAGATGCTTGGGGAGGTATGTGATGACGCTCTACGTCAGGGGAGACGAACATGCGCCCCGCGGGCCGCATGCGGCCCGCAAAAGAATTTCGTGCGGTCCGCGAAGCATCAGGCGAGACCAGCAGTCTTGAACTAACAGGTTTCATAGTATGACTAAAAAGTTTTGCGGCCCGTTTACTCAGCGGTAACTGACAAAGTGACCCGCGATAGCAAATAGGTTCGTTACCCCTGCTTTACGTTTTCCCCAAAAAATTTTCTGTCACTTTCTGGCCGGCAACCGCATGAGTAGCTTAGCTGCTTAATCGGCTAAGCGTTACATTTTTGGTTGACGGAAATTTTTCACCTGTTCTACGCTGATATTTCGCATGAGATTTCCTGAAGCTTGCCATTTCTTGTTTTTCAAAACACTGCAACTGCTGTTACGAGTTGCGTCTCGCGAATTTTGACGCCTCGCTTCAAAGTACTTAAGACCTATTCCTTCGCCACAAATCAGATAAATAATAATCAGCGTGCTGAAACATTTGATGAAAGGCTTCCCTTTCAGACCAGTCATTGGAACAGTATTGCCAACTGCTTGTTCTGTTTCCACTTCAGGCCAAACGCGCCGAGCAAGTGGACTTTCGTGACGTGCTCTCGCCAACGAAGCGTGACCATGACGCGCCAAGGGAAGGCGACAAGGCAGGGGTGAGCATTGCCGAGCTGCCCAAGGGCAAGTGGAGGAAGGACACCTCCGTTGATCACAACACGGTCGCCACCAAGCGGTCGCGCTCTCGTGCCACTGTCCCGGAGCGCAAGGTCCAGCAAAACGGGGAGGAGAAGCAAGAGGATGAAGCCATATGGAGCAAGCCATCTTTTACGCAACCGCTGGAAGATCTCGAGGTAAGTCTTGAGATCGGTGCCTGACTGTCGATACGCTTGTGCCACGGTCACTAACATTCCTTCATTGGCTGAAAATGTTTCAAGAAGAATTTATGGGCCTTCTTTTTTCAAATAGCGCCATTATGAATTCAAACAGATGAAGGACAAATCGTTTTTCACTAGGCTTTTATGAATTGCAAGCGATTTTGTAACGCTGCATGTTGTTTTCAGTCCACAGCCGACTTTGCGTATTTGTCAGCATCTTTTGTCTCTTACTTTTTTATTGCTTTCTTGAAACATGTCTTGTATCAATTGGAGAACGTTGCTGAAGTGCGCCTTACAGTCCCCGTAAGACAGGGGGTGCTTACACTTTTCCAGCGTGCGAGCTACTTATAAAATGAGCTGAACAAGTCAAAATGATCTGTCTACTACAAAAATGAAAAACGTATACTTATTAGTAAATACATTAAGGAATTCTTTTTACAATGTATGTTGATTTACCTTGCATACTCACATGAGCCCATATTGCACAACACAACACAATCAAGTATGTACTTTTTTTGTCATCACCCGACTTTACTCTGATGACTTCCACCAACTGGAATAAGCCAGGGTGTCAATATCGTACGATCTACCCACAGTACCTTTGAGATCGACTTGTAGACCGCGATCGACGTATTGAGAACCCCAGCCTTAAAGCATCACTGTATCTTCCTGATACATGTGTGTGGGCAAGTTTAATTGCGCTGGATGTTCGTATAAGTTGTGTTCGGGATTGTGCGTCTACCTTGGAAGGATCGGTGTGGATGCTTACAAGTTATTTCCGCTTTTTCCGGCTTGCTTGCCGATGCTCGAGTTAATGTTTGCCTTGAAGGTTAAAAGAGAGTTCGGCTTTTAACTTCTTCGCCATTCACAAACGTCACAACAGAGCCGGCAAAAAATATGACGCGTGCATTCTGCACAGAACAAAACAGGACGCTGACAGTGTCAATTTACTCGCATCTCTTATTGTCCACAAGCGCCCCTGTACGCACCGTTCAGCCACCATCGCGCTTTCCATCATCCTTGTCGTGGTTTCGCAGGTGGAAGACGGGAAACCGTTCGAGCTCGTGTGTTACGTCACCGGCGAACCAAGACCGGACATCTCCTGGTTTTTGGAAGAAGAGGAAGTGAAAGCTGAAGCCGACATCTCGATCACTTACGAAGGTGCGTCATTTACGTCACAATACGAGGGGGTTAAGGCCGTCGGGCTGCGCCCTATGGCAATTGAGATTTGACGTGACCTCAAAAAAGATAAACTAAACTTTTCAGGAAACGTCTTAAACAATAAGTTTGTTTTTGCGTTAAGCAACCGGCATCCAGGGAATTATTTATATTCCATAATGTCATAAAAACAATATTGCTCTACACAGGCCCGTAGCCACAGGGGGCATTCGGGGTTGGTGTCCCCCAATTTTGTTGTGCCCGGAAAAATTTGTTTTAAACATATATTGCAAACAAAAACCTTGCCCCCATGAAAATGTATTTTATCCCCAGACCTTAAAACCTGGGTGTGCATGGTAGCGACCGACCAACTATTTTTTCCCGATCTAAAACAGTGCACTTCGCTGTAAAGTTTCCCATTTGGCATGTATTACGATTGCCAGCTAGAAACTTGCTCCAGTTTACAACAGCGTCGAGTTCGGTGAGTTTTACCCTGAACAGGGTATTCACCGAAGATAAGAATACCCAGCGTCGAAAATCATCCCCAAGCTCGCAGCAGACCGGCTTACCCACGTCCCTCCTCAATCGGTCTCTTCCCGTGACGCAACGGACGCGTTCATTACTTCGTTATGCGCAGGTGACGAGTGTCGTCTGTCGATCGCCGAGTGCTTCCCGGAGGACGAGGGCAAGTACACGTGTACAGCCAGCAACGAACACGGCCAAGTCAGCTGCTCGTGCTTTGTCGCCGTGCTAACGGACGGTTAGTGCCAAGGAAATTCACCGCTGTGTGGAGCCCGAGCGCCGCCCGCCGTAGCGAAACCCTGTCGGCCGGCTCGCGTTGGCACCGAAAAGACAGTCTAGGCTCCGCCGCCAATTGAATCCATGTTATCGTATATGCGAGACTAATTATTGCACTATCGTCGGCAATTGAATATTCCTTTTTTTTTCTATTCTTACTGTTTGTTGTTCGTGTAAAGTGCCTTTGCGTCCTCGCGCGCCTCGCTTGTCCGTTCCTGTAGCGTAAATGTAAATGATCGGCAAATGACTTAACTCGCTCCAGGCTGTTGCTCTTGTTGATGCTGCTGCTGCTGCTTCGTGGTGGTGACGCAACAATAAAGGGTTGTGATGTAAGAATGCCGCGCGTCTCGTCGTCAACAACTGCTGCAGTAAGTGGGGGTGAGGTG
>JGI24021J15306_10007154_pt1 | contig 13551 bp, 12 predicted proteins | sample Ectturendosymbi1_FD_15306 | JGI IMG/M metagenome (IMG submission 15306) | reverse complement strand
GCTCGGACCTGACAAAACTGAAACAAGAAAATACTGAAACCAGAAAAACAAGAAAATATTTGTATGACATCGTAGACATACAAAAGAAGTAATGAAAAAAGGTTGGAAAGTGTGAAAAACATTAAGCTTTGCGTTTTCTTTATTTTGTACGTTACAAAAGTGTTAAAAAATTGTGAAACTTCCCCTTTATGGCAAATCCTTCCATTCTTAGATTGTTTCCTCCAAATTTCAAAATAAAAGCAGACTGCAACTTCCTATAAAATTAGAAAACAATTACATGGTGTGTTTGCATGGTGGACGCCACCTAGTGGAGACACTGTCTGGATCTTACCTGTTTCTATGTCAGGCAAGCTTACTTGAAAAAATTTAAGCAATCTGGGAAGCTGCTGCAAAATCGTGAAATCCAGTTGACAAAGCTTGCTCATTCAACTTAGGTTTCTCTAAGATGATGTTCTTGGAACAGACCAGACCAGGGGCTTACGAGGGGGACAAGGGGGGAAAAATTTCCCAGGGAACCGAATGACCGCGGGGGCGACGAAAAATCCCAACAATGTTGCAAGTACTTTCTTTTTTGTCACAAGTACTTTCATCAGTGCAGTACATTTGTTTCCGAAAGACCTCAGGTTCGAATATGGGGCGCCAAACTTGGTTCTTGCCTCGGACGACATCTAACCTCGTTACGGCCCTGATCCAGACGCAGCAAGAGGTCACAACGATGTCTGTGCTGCAATGGATAAACACAAATACGCCTCTAAAGCGTATGTGTCAACGCAAAGACCTATGAATGTTGACTGCCGCCTTATGTACCAAGAACTACTTATTTTTTGAAACAGCTTGACGACAACAGGCACGGCAAAAAAGAAAAAATGGTTTACGGCATTCCAAACAACATCGCGTATTGCCACAGACGACAATACGCGGAAAGTCTATGGATTCTGTGCTTGGTTTTACTTGCTACGAATACCACATTAGAAAATCTTTTCGGCACTACGATTTGTAAATTTTACCAACGAAACGCCATGGCTAAAACACAGAACCAGGACTACTGAAAAGTTATCTACAAATACTATAAAGGTCGTCAAGTTTGGGGGCGCATTTATCATAATCCTAAACACAAGAAACATTTAAGCCATAAAAATGAAAATATACAAATATTCCAAAGTATTCTTGACGCTTCACAAACTTTCAACAAAATAGTAGTTTTTTTAACAGCTGCCTTCTATAGGCCAATTGGCCATGTGTTAAATGAGTTAGCAACACTGGTTGATATAATCAGCCAGCTAAGATAAGATACAACAAGCAAAACACCAACAAACGAAAATACAAAACAACAGGACATCACACAGAAGTACAGTAAGTGCAACCTTGTATTATAATGCTGCACAATAATGGCAAAGCCGAATGTAACAGATACCGATAGATGGGCTGGAGAGTCGGAACCCGAACCCATGCAATTTTGGATGATTTCAGCTGGAGCCGAAACCACAAACTGTCAGATAGTAGCGCCTGAAATATGGGTTCCAGTTACACAGCATTAGTTTGTGGTTTGAGCGAGTTGACTCATTTTTAGACGAGCGTGGTTTGCCGCACGTGCACATGAAACTTATCCTCGTTCACATGGGTGTCTGAAGGGGAGTGCGGGGGCCTTGAATTTTGAAATTTGAGAAATTTTTCATCTCAGTTTCGAGTTTGTAAAATAAAATTTTACCACTGCTGACCCCACTGAAAAAAATGCTTTTGGTCACCACCTGGATAAATTCATTACTGCCCCAATGAAAAAATCTTTTCGGCGCCCAAGCTCATTTGTGTGTAGATAAGAGTTTCTCAAACGTTTTTGCACATGCTTACAAGAGAGGGAGCCCAGACGGTCCAAGTTAGTTGGAAGTGTAACCAACTTCTAATGGCATCACATCATCTGGCATGGCTTCCAGTACAAGGAACTGGTGTTCTGCCGTTTCACACCTGGTGGGTGGGGTCATGGGGGGTAACGGTTCCCCAAAATTTAGTTAGATCAGCTGGAAAGGTGACCACTTGAAACCTGTTGCAATGTGTCCAGCATAAGACCAGGAATAACAAACCACCAATGCCAGACATTTCAAGGTGTGGAGTACCCCTGCTAGACACCCCCAAAATGCCCACCCCAAAATTGAGCTAGATCAGCTCGGAAGACAAACACTTGAAACCTGTTGCAAAATGTCCAACTTAATCGCAGGAACCAGGGTTGCCTGATGTTTGAGTGAGTTTAAGTCGCCGAATATGTCACCACGGGGAGCTTTTGGGGCTTGAAATCTAACCCATAAAATATAAATGGAAGCACCAGAACACAGTTGCTTTTTCCGACGATCAGTTTTCTGTTCAGACGTTTAAGTTATTTTTTTCCAAATTGTTTCTGATATTGCGTTAGAGCGATTCGTCGCGGTGTGTAGAAAAAAGGGAGAAGGGCAGATTACCCCACTTTCCTCTTTGATCGGGGTTTATATTGCCTGATCGTTTTCATTTGTTTGTGATGTAATCAACGCGTTTGAACGCAAAGCCTCAGCATTCACTGTTTGCAGTGCTCAACTTTAAGTTTCTTATATGCCTAAAGTTGTGGGCGTACAAAACTGCGACTTGTACTTTACCAGCGTATTCGATGCAGGTATTGTTTTGCACAACGTTTACCATGGGTTACTCAGATAATCTTATCGTATTTTGTATTGCACAAAACTACGATATCTTTAATGCTTATGACTAAAGTTTTAACATTGCGCATTTTGCTCTTCAAATAGAAAGGTGGAGTTAGTTGGGTAATGCAGTTGGTTGAGTGTGTTTAGCAATAATTGCAAAACTAATCACGACAGAGTATTCCATTCAGTGAAAGACAGATGCCATGCTTCGTCCACGCTGACCTTATTCTAGATTTTTAGATATTTGTAGCACATAGGTGGGATACAAAATCTATGGTAGATTAGTAATCTAAACATCTGTCTTGCAGGAAAAAATTAAAACTGGGGACTAATTAATACCAGAAAGTCTTAAGCATGCGTATTTCGGCCAATGACAAGCTGTGTGCGAGATTTTAAGCAAATCTTCCTCGAAGTGATAACAGGTTAAAATTTATGAGCTTGCGCTGATGAAGATCATGAAAAGGGTCGATGGAGTTTGACTGTGGACTCAGATTTGCTTCTTCTGCAAACGTGTTGCCATAACGGCCACGGAAGACTCGATTCTGATTTCTTGCAAGAGTTGTTTACAGTTCATCACGACACCTCTAAGTAATCGCATTTTAAATTACCATGTTTAAAACCTAAATTCTTTCAGTAAGAAGTTACACAATTCTTAATTGCAAACTCCGAGCTTGTTAAGCGTATTTGTGGAAAATTATTTCGGACTACAAACACAATATGCTTTATCATGGCAAACCCAGCCTAATTCAGCCTACTCTTGAGAAAGACCTTATGCTAATAAGATTATTACCGATTGGAAATGAGGTTTTCTGGACACGTTTCACAGCATGAAGTGAAAAACAAGAGTGTGTCTGCTTTGGATCCAAAAGAAAAAAGAAATCAAAGGGCGAGCGACTATGGAAGTAATCAAGAACCGAGTTTATTAATGACAGAATGCACAAGTAAATTGGTAACGACATATGTGTTTTACACCAGTGTTTTTTAAGCCGTTTTTGGGTGTCAAATTGACACCCTAAAATTTTGCAATGACACCTTAAATTCTGAAAGCCAAGTTGTGGTTTCGTCTTGTATTGAAGTAAACGATTTGAGGAAAGCATGTATTCCTGCACGTGGCTATTGCAACAAAGGGCTGCATTGTTATAGGCCATAAGGCCGACTTAATTTTATGACGCAGAATTGGAAGCGAACATTGTAAGTATGGTATCTGTGCATTGTCATGCGCACCGCCTCGCCTCGGCCTGTTACTATACTGCCACAGATTTGAACAGTATGGTGTACGAAACTGCGAAAGCACTTTAATGCAATTATGGAAGTGCTTTACTGTTTCACCGTTGCGATCTGCTTGCCTGGCGATGCACCAGACTACAATGAAGAAAAAAGGTCAGCAGTTGCAGCGCGCATGCAAAACAAGGTGGTTGTCGAGTGTTGCAACAGTGAGAGCTAGGAGTGAGATTTTGCCTATTTGGGCCGCGCTGAAGCAGCTGTCAGAAAATGAAAATGATGCAAGGTGCGTTGTTTCACTGCAACTTGTGAAAACAAAAAATTTCAACATGGCACTTTCGTTTTGTCAACAGTGCCGCCTCACCTGACAGACCTGAGCAACGGTTTTCAGGCGCGATGTTTTAACTTTGCACAGATGAAAGCTTCCGTAGAACTATGCATCAGCAATCTCTCTGATGCGCCCGCTAAATTTGAGCTTAAAGCTAATTTCGAAAAGTTTGCTAGTGGATTAGGGGAACGTAGACCGTCGGATGATTTGGCTGACTCGTGTGTGTCAAGTGGCATGGCGTTTTGGAAGGGCACCGAAAGATTGGCAAATAGGTCATCCCCATACACAAAAAGGGAGACGGAGTAAATAAACCAACTACTAGGGCATCACTTTGCTTAGCCTCCCAAGGACGAGTGTAACCCAAGATGCCGCGAAAAAATGGAACCAAGGACGCCGGAACGGGGATGCATTACGGGGGCACTGCCCCCCACTGACCTTTGAAAGGGGGGGCAATGGGGGCACAGGTGCCCTTACATACCAGTGTCGTATGTAATTTCATGATTCATCAAGATCAATTTAAAACAAATTTATTGCAGCTATACACCTAAAATTCAGAATGGTTTTCTATAATTTCTGTTAATACTTTTAAGGCAACATTGTTGCTAAACATGTAAATAATGACTATTATGGCTATGGGCATGCTTTTGCACTGAACTCAATCAAACAGGTTTTAACTCGTGATGAGTCAAAACCATGGGCGTCCGCAGGGGTGTCAAAACAGGGCTAATGCTGGAGGGGCGATTGAAACGATCGCTCCCCCTAAAACCAAGGCGATCACTCCCCCTATATCCATTGTTTTGTCACAGAAGTGTTGTGAAGTGTACTTCATCTTAAAGTAGTGAACCCGTAATGAGACTTGACTAACAAATATTACTGAAATTGCCCCTCGTAACCTTATTGGTTGGATCTGCCCCGTGGTCAAAACGGGCAGGGGCATTTGCCCCTCTTTGTAAATTTGGGACCAAGAACTAAAACTTTCTAGAAAATTTGAAGTCAGCAGCTCAATTCCAATTAATTGATTTAATTCTTGCATTAACAGTTTATTTACCGGTACGACACTCACACTGCGCAAGAGCCAGGTTCGCTGTTCTGGTATCAAGCAGTGATGAGAACGCAGTTCACTCATGTCCGCTCCTTTGTCTGCAGGGATAGGCGTAGCCAGAGGGGCCTAGGAGGCCATGTCTCCCCACAAATGTTTGGAACTTGTAGTCATTTGTGCTTTGAGAGACGATATCGCAAACAAAATAGTGTTATTCGCCTAAAATCAAACATTTTGGCCCCCACCAAATTTTTTGGATCCCCGAAATGTTTGGGTTGGCTACTCTACTGCCTGCAGGAGAAAGTTGCCAAACTTTTGAGCGGATTGTTTTACTATTGGTCTTTATCGTGTAATAACAACATGGCAACAAATCTTCAAACGTTCACTTCAAGTTACGATATTAGGCGTTTTGTCGCATGTGACTCTTGAACGCAGACATCTTGGCAGGTAATGTAGCTAGAGAGTGACTGCTGATAGCGACAAGCAGGGACGTTGGAGAGCAGTGGCATTGAACCCCTGACCTTTCAAACGAGGGACAACGGGGGCAAAGGTGTCTCTATAAGTAATTTTATGATTTATCAAGATCGAATTGAAACAAGTTGTCGATAGTCTGTTTTATTATTTTTGAATTCAACGTTATTGTTGAACTGTAGCAAACATACTTGGCAGGCACTAACCAGATTGGGACACTAGTTGAGGCGAAGAGTTTACTGANAGGGGCCATCTTTAATTATGTCCAACACATTTTTCAAGGGAGGGGCAAAATTTTTTTCAGGGGAGACTAAGCCTTCTGCACCCTTCCTAGTTAGCTTATGGGCCTGATGATTGGTAACGATTTTTTGTTTTTCATAAGTTTATATTGCCCTCAACTTTTTTCTGCCCTGCCGACGCTCCGGCGTTCCTGAATGGAACCAAAGCCGGATGATACCAAATGCGGTTTTCGTCACGGCCGTAGGAGTACAGAATATATTTCTACTCTCCAGCAAATTTTCCAGGAATCCTGGGAGCATGCCAAAGACGCATACACATGTTTTGTCGACCTCGGGAAGGTATGTGACCGGGTTCCTCGTGAAAAGCTTTGGAGGTGTTGCGGGAGTGCGGTGTTGACTTGTGTCTCATGCTGGCCGTCAAGCAACTGTTTTCCCGCTCAGAAGATTGTGACCATGTCGACGGAGTTAAGTCAGAACCGTTCAACGTTGGTATTTTGTCTCCGACAGGGGTGTGTGCTGTCGCCACTCCTCTTCATAGTCTATATCAGGGTTCTCCAAACTACGACCTGCGGGCCAAATCTGAAAATTGTGTAACTATCGTATTGAAAGATTTAGGTTTAAAACATGGTCATTTAAAATGCGATTACTTAGAGGTGTCGTGATGAACTGTAAACAACTCTTGCAAGAAACCAGAATCGAGTCTTCCGTGACGGTTATGGCAACACTGTTGCAGAAGAAGCAAATCTGAGTCCACGGTCAAACTCCATCGAGCCCTTTCATGATCCTTCATGAGCGCAAACTCATAAATTTTAGCCTGTTATCAACTGGAGGAAACTTTGCTTAAAATCTCGCACACAGGGCTTGTTATTGGCCGAAATAAGCATGCTTTCCCCGGTTTTAATCTAACCCTGCGAAACAGATGTTTAAATTACTAACCTACCATAGATTTTGTATCCCACATATAAGCTACAAATATCTAAAAATCTAGAATAAGGTCAGCGTGGACGAAGCATGGCATCTGTCTTTCACTGAATGGAATACTATATCATGATTAGTTTTGCAATTATTGCTAAACACACTCAACCAACTACATTACCCAACTAACTCCACCTTTCTATTTGAAGAGCAAGATGTGCAATGTTAAAACTTTAGTCATAAGCATTAAAGATATCGTAGGTTTGTGCAGTACAAAATACGATAAGATTATCTGAGTAACCCATGGGAAACTTTGCGCAAAACAATACCTGCATCGCAGCGACGGATTAAGATGTTTGGGGACCTGGTGCCCAGGCGTGATGGGAAGCCCCACAGAATCTTTAGGTAAGGGATGATCGATGAAGTCACTAGTATTTCCAGATATCGTTAATATTTATAACGTAAACTTGTGACGTCACCTTTGTTAACCAAACTGCAACGATATAGGAGCAGGCAAATTTTTGGGGGTGCGAAAAACATTTGCCCGAATTCTCGCAAACGTCCCCGAAAATAATCCATAAGAAAAAGCGACCTCCAGAAAAAGCTCTTCATGTTATTTTGGGCGCCATTCTTGCTCATATTTTCAAGGTTTTGGTCAGATTTTCAGGAATTTTGTGAAGGTTTTCAGAGATTTTGCCCAAATTTTTACCAAATCAAAACGTTTGGAGGTGCGCTTGCACCCCCTGCACCTCCACCCCCTACACCAGTGCTCAACTGTAACAAACCTTTATGATGCAACATGGTATTTGGCAAGGATTAGCGATATGTGAAACTGTTGCCAAACCAGTTGCTAGAAGCATCACATCTTTTTTTTCTTTTTCTTTGAAAAAAGCTTTGAAAATTTTTGGAAAAAGCTTCTGGGCGATCCAAGGTTTTCATCATCTCTAAACTCCAGTCCTCGCTCAGCAATAAATTTTAAGACAGAAACCAAACGTTGCAGAAGCGATTTCCAACATTGTTCGCATTGATTGACCTGACTGGCTAGTTCTGTATCAATTCTTCATAGTTATTAATTATATCTCCAATCGAATGTAAGCGTGGCATCTATATGTTCCATTGAATGCTCGTGGCTCGTCAGGCTCTCAAGAGCGTGCTTCCAGTCGAAGATTCCTTTTCTAATAAGGAAATGCGCACATTTAGTCATATCGGCGCTCATCAGTCTACAACTGAAACATTTAGCACAAGTTTGTGAAGGAAAAAAACAAAGTCAGCTTCTGTCAACTGCTTCGGCGTTGTGGTTCTTGCGAAGAATAAGACTTGTGGTACATTTCCGTGACAAGTTTCTGTCTTTTCTGTGTTGTGGAACATCATGTTTCAAAAATGACTTTTCATCACAATCCCAAAAAGAACCTGTTTCATATTTCAACCAATATTCCCGTATTTTTCCGGTATTTTGGCTGGCCAGAAGACCCAGAGACCGATATCGTTGCCTCAAGTGATAGCGTCAGCCATCTCATCTATCGCATTATTTTATTATACATCTTGACGTTCTTCTGCTACTGCACCGTTGGTTGAACTCGGTCTGTTTTCATCTTTACATAGATCTAAGTCCGTCACAACATGTTCTTCGATTTTCTGTCGGCTGTCTCCGCTGGACTTCATTGCCACTGCAAAATAGTCCCTTGAGGTTTCCGTTCAAAAGAGACCTGTTCTTAACAGACCACTCATAACAGACCCGTTCAGAACAGACCCGTTCACAACAGACCCGTTCATTATAGACCACGTTAGCAACAGACCACGTTCATAACAGCCACGTTCATAACAGACCGTTCATAACAGCCACGTTCATAACAGACCGTTCATAACAGCCACGTTCATAACAGACCGTTCATAACAGATCATGTACATAACACATTGCATTCATAATAGACCCATTATGGAGGTTGTTTGTTGTGAACGGGTCTATTATGAACGGGTCAACTTACGACTGTCACTTACTGGAGTGTATTACCAACACTCAACAAGTCAAATAACAATTGGAAGCGAAAGCAAAGAAAAGGACATAGCTTTAACGTTACTCAATCACGCTTGTAGAATCCAAAAGATGAGCAAGACTAACAAAAATATATTTTGGGTACAAAAATATTTGGTGAGCACTGCCACCGAAAAATATTTGGGGAGCACTGCCACGGTGGCTACGGGCCTGATTGAGTGTACCAACTCATGGATTTATTGGATGTTACGGAGATGTCCATGGAGCGGACATGGAAAGACTGCTGGAGAAGTGAAACTAAGGGTGTGCCCCCAGACACCCCTAGCTTGCCATTACCCTTTTCAGGACTCGCTCGTTCATATCACCCATGATTTCTATGATTATGACTTGATGACCTTCCTCAAAAATTTTTGCACACTCCGCCGAATGGGTCCCACCAATGTGCTTCAAATCGGGCCTCGCACTTGCTAAATCTGGCCCTGTGTCCAGGCTCCATGGCTCGAAGCCCTACAGAGTATGGCTCCTTTGCAACGAAGTTCAGCAGGTTGAATGCCTGCGAGGATAGGAAGGTTGTCCGCTGGTGTAGGGCGCAGGCATCCAGTCACAATTCGCAAGGCGTCCTTGATGGCAGGATTAATGTGGCGGGTCTGAGCACTGCAGTACAAGACAGGAGCGCAGTGCTCTGCTGTTGAATGGACCAGGGCTAGGGTATCTGTTCGCAACGTTATTTCTCCAGCATCCCAGCCAGAGCCAGCAAGCCTCTCAAGAGTGCGACGCGTGATGTCAACTTTTTGCGAAGTGACTCGAGTTGTCGGCGATACGAGAGCGACCTATGCGCTATGAATTACTGGAAAATTGGGTTCGGCATTCCACTATTATTTGGGTCTAAAATGACTTGATCCCAGGTGCGAAACATTTCACCGGTTTGCCCACTGGATGAAAGTTTTGAGCACGCCCTGCAGCAGAGCACAACACTAAAGTCGGAATATTTCTTTGCGCCTGTCAATGCACGCGTTAATCTTTTCATTTTTTTAAAATGATCACAAACTTTTTCAGGCGAAAATAAAAAATGGTTCACAGCTTTCGGAGGGCCACCTTTTACAAGAAAAATAAAGCTAGTTTTTCTATAGGTAAATTTTCGAGTAAATCAGCATTTAAAGGGACGCTTGTGGAAGTTGGTCAATTGTTCCAAAATCCTCGTTTTGTTTGTAGCCAGTGATGCAACAATACTGCCTGTTATGTACATCTTTAGCAGTGTTTCTCAAACCTTTCAGGCTTGCGGCACCCTGCAGAAAAGGAATATCATTTGCGGCACCCAGTGGCGAGTCCATAGTAATTTGCTTCAAGGTTTGATGACGTTTTGAAAATGTATTTTTTAATCAAGTGTTGAAGAACGTATTAGCTCGCTGCACCCCTGAGTATTGTAAATGACACCCTGAGGTGCCGTGGCATCCCGTTTGGGAAACAATGATCTATATGGATACGGTGGATGATTTCTCATATCCTATACAATTTTAAATGGAAAGTGCGGTAATAATCTTGAAAAAAATTTTCATAATTGATGCAGTTCTCTCATTCTGGAAACCCGATGATAAATTTATAAGATTTTAGGGACCCGATTTTCAATTCTAGGGACCCGAATTGGGTCCCTAAAACACCTACACAAACTGACATTTGTAAAAAACAATCTAAACTATCCCAGCCTATACTCATCTGTAGCAACCTCTCCGGTGGTGTTGCGTTGATTGTGTGATTCAGCACGAACGGGATATGCGTGAACAATAACACCATTATATATGTAGCGCGAGCAAGCAATAGTAAGAGAGATTGCGAGTATGATCTCTATTGTTGCTTGCTGCCACGGTGCGAAGCTTTGCACATGCCGCTCGGGATTTCCGATCGCAACACTTCGAACCAGACAGGCTCTTCAGTGACTTCGTTGATTTCAAGCTGTCATTTTTATGTCATATTATCGTGCTCTGGTAAGTCACTGAATACTTCAATCTAGACTCTCGATTGATCACCCTATCAAAGCTCTAGATTCTAGAGCTATAACATTGCGCCCCCAACGTTTCAGCACTAGCTGTACACTATAGAAGGCAGCTGTTAAAAAAACTACTATTTTGTTGAAAGTTTGTGAAGCGTCAAGAATGCTTTGGAATATTTGTATATTTTCATTTTTATGGCTTAAATGTTTCTTGTGTTTAGGATTATGATAAATGCGCTCCCAAAATTGACGACTTTCATAGTATATGCTACTTTGTACATCATTTTAAAGTAGTCCTGGTTCTATCTATTTAGCCATGGCGTTTCGTTGGTACAATTCACAAGTCTTAGTGCCGAAAAGATTTTCTGATGTGGTATTCGTAGCAAGTAAAACCAAGCACAGAATCCATAGACTTTCCGCGTATGATAAAACCTAAAAATTAACTTAGTGACGTCTGTGGCAATACGCGATGTTGTTTGGAATGTCGTGAACAGGGATGTGCATTATGAATCATTTAGAGGTTCAGGAATTTTCCGGAATATTTATTTCGAATCCAGAATATTGAATCCTATTCCGGAATAGTCACGTCACGACGCAGTGACGTGTGCTTGTTGAGTGTTACTTTCTTTCTCTTGCGCAGGAGCGCAAAGAGTTTCACTGTAAAATTTAATGAATATTTGTTTTGCCAACTTCGCAATTTTTCACGTTTATGTAATCCATATTTATCTCGAATCTAAATATTCGAAAAAACTCTGATTTTTGAATTCGAATATTGAAGGATTCGAATCCAAAGGATCAGCTATTCCATTATATGCATCCCTAGCCGTAAACCATTTTTTTCAATTTTGCCATGCCTGTTGTTGTCAAGCTGTTTTAAGAAATGAATAGCTCCTGGCACATAAGGCGGCAGTCAACATTCATAGGTCTTTGTGTTGACACATACGTTTTAGAGGCGTATTTGTGTTTATCTATTGCAGCACAGACTGCATTGTGACCTCTTGCTGCGTCTGGGTCAGGGCAGTAACAAGGTCAGATGGCGCCCGAGGCAAGAAGCAAGTTTGGCGCCCCATGTTCGAACTTGAGGTCTTTCGGAAATAAATGTACTGCACTGAAGAAAGTACTTGTGACATTACTGGTACTTTTCGGCGGACCGTAGTGATTCAACGCCTGGGGAATTGTTCCCCCCTTCGTTAGCCCCTGGTCTGGGCTGTTCCAAGAACATCGATGCAGATGTGAAGGTTCTTTCAATTAGAGAAGCCTAAGTTCAATAAGCAAGCTTTTTCAACTGGATTGCACGATTTTGCAGCAGCCTCCCAGATTGCTTAAATTTTTTCAAGTAAGTATGCCTGACATAGAAACAGGTAAGATCCAGATAGTGTCTCCGCTAGGTGGCGTCCACCATGTACACAGGGAGTTTTTCCATGACGCGGAGCGATTCTCGCATTGGGTGAGTGAATCTTCTAATTAACAGATCCAAGTTTCAAAATTAGAGCCTGTCTACAATGAACGGAAAAGCAATCTGTCCTAGAGCACTGTCAAAAATATTATCGAACAAGCCGCATATGGCTGGTTGAGAAAGCGTCGTGGTATTTATTGTTCACAAGCTTCGAAATATTGGGAGATATTTTAGTAAAGTACAGTCGTAGGGTAGATCACCTCGCTTATGAATCAACAAGTGGTTTATTTGCTTTGAGAGCATTAAGGTCACAGCAGAAAATCCCTGTTCAACCAAATATGATGTAGGAAACGATAGAGCCCACATGCTTGAGCGTTTTCGCCCCCTTTGTGTTGTTTTTCCCCTGTCGCCCCCTTGCCCCTCAAAATCGCCTCCTTGGGGACGATTCCGCCCACTTTGAGAACCACTGCTAGAGACGTTGTTTACCCGCAAATGTCTACGTTCTTGGTCCCCTGCGCAGAACTGAGAAAGCAACGCAACTCTGTCACTTTGTTAAATAAATGTTGGAGTTGATCGCCTTCAAACGCTATGCGAGTAGTGGGAAACCTTCAAACAATATGCGTGTCGGGAAATGAAGGGTATTGTGCAACGCTAAGTTTGATTACTTTTTCCTGGGACGTGTGACATTCGTTATTTCATGACCAACCACCTTTTTACTTCCCGATGTCCATTTTTAATCACTTTTACAACAGACTTGTATCTGCGCGCTGAAACACATAGCATACAAATTTTATGCACTGTACCCCCAAATAACTGCTCTTTTAGAGCGGAATTTTTATTTGTGCGTAGAAAACGTCATGCGCGTTTCAGATGCCTTTTTTTCTTCATATCAAGTCATGTGTAGGTCTGTTTTTCACGAAATTGATTTCCCATGCCGTATCTGCTTCAAAAAGTTTTACACTTCAATCAAATTGAAATTCCAAAGTAGTAGGGTGCACAAAATTTGCTCCACATCAGGAAATCCAGGGTATAGAGTGCCCAGTTTTCTATTCACAGGCTTTCAGGGACATTTTTGTAAAATAACTCTGACACCTAAAAGCACTAGTGTTTCTGTATGCTTTCGAGGAATCAGTCGACTGCCATCTGCTTTCACCTTTTTGCGATGATTCAAACTTGCACATATCTCTATTCAAGTATGTACTTTCCACGATGGGTGTAAGCAAGGAATCGATCAGCAAATTTTCAATAGGAAACCGATTTCACGTAAAATTACGCATCCTCAGTCCTGAAAATTGC
>JGI24021J15306_10007153_pt1 | contig 13552 bp, 5 predicted proteins | sample Ectturendosymbi1_FD_15306 | JGI IMG/M metagenome (IMG submission 15306) | reverse complement strand
TTTTAGTAACAAAACCAAAATCATCGCCAGTAATTATGCTATGATTAACATCTAGGAATTCGACGTCACCCTTTTGATTGGCTGTACAAGCTTGGCGAAGTGTTAGTTCCAAACCACTGTTGGCAAATGCTGAAGTTAGTGCTTGTCGAATGCCTTCGTTTGATGTAGCTATCCTGATTACGTCATCGACAAATCTACGAAAAACTTCTGACTCACGTAGCACACCAGCAATCAGCTGCAGGACGTAATGCACAGAAGGTTTGCCAATGAGACAGAATGGTTGTTACTGGTTATAATTCCGTTTTTGGGGGGTATATATGTGGTCCTCATATTGGATGAAACATTGTTCAGGAAGCTTTGAAAAGTTTGTTTGCTTTCTCAGCAACAGTTTAGAGGATTCTCAATGAACGTTCGGGAGAGCAAAGATTTCGAATCGAAGTTGACCGCTAACATCCGATACACACTGATCATTTTGTCAACACTAAATATATTTGTCTTGATCTGATGCGGTCTTCACAAAATTTGCTTTAGTTGTCTGCTGAACTAGCAAGCTTGCTTCAAAAGACCACTGTACTCAGATGAGAGCACATGTGTTTAAACTTGATAAATTTTAGCAGTCGTATCATCAACAATGACATTTCGGGCACAGCTTGTTCCTGTCTGACCAAACCCTTTGTTGACAACGTTTTTCACTGGTGCGTGATTCTCGCATGAAGTGCACTTGTGGTCGCGTTGCGTCATTGTTCCCTGATGAACACCGCACGCGACTATAATGTTTCTCTTTTCCTCTAGCAAAAGATCTTCTTGAGTATCCTCTTGTATGCCTGACGAAAACTTTTGCTCAAAACTCCATATATGACTGGATTCACTGAGAAGCTGAGAAGGCACAAGGATCCAAATACCTGAGGGAATAGAAGAAACTGGAAGGTAAAATATTATTGTGTTCGTATACAACTCGTAACCTTCTGAAATATGATTTCTATTTTGTAAGCAACCGGCAAGGTTCATAATTAGTTAAGAATGTGTGTTTGGATTTTGGATTGATTCAAAATAAGGGATTTAAACAACACCCAAAAGTTGCACAAGATATAGGAAGGGTTTCTTTCACGCATTCGTTACCGGGAGTTGTCCACAGTTCACTACATTTATGCCACTTCCATAAACCATCTTACATTTCGATACCAAACAAGAGCTTATAATTGTTAAATACGCTGTGTCATAGCTTATGTGCGTAAATATACAATGATTCAAGAGAATATCATAACAGCCGGTATCTTATTTATTGACATTTGTACATATCCCAATATTTGCCCCGTGATTCAGTGGAGTCTCGAGACTTGGTCTCGATCTCGAGAGTCGTCTCGAGATCTATTTTTGCGAGTCTCGGTCCCAGTCTCGAAGGCTACAGGTTGTCGTGAGATTTTGAATACTGCAGCGATACAGCTTAGTAAATCTTCTGTAATTCAACGAGTTTTTGTCTGTTGTATTTGAAAGGAAGAAACAGTCAAAAAAGAAAGAAAAAATCCCAGAATTTCGAAAAGATTTCAACTGAGAAGTGGTGATGACATTTTTATTCGGCATAATCCGCAAAGTTTCAAGTCTCGATTCTCGGTCTGGAAGTTGCGAGTCTCGGTTTCGCGATTTTTGATGAAGTCTCGGTCTCGACGTTTTCAGTTCCAAGTACATCCCTGCCGTGAAGTCAATCTGTTCATTGTCTCGCGAATCATCTTCAGGATAACAAAATCGAAAAATGGTCAGAAAATGCGGGAAAATCGACAAGCACACATCTTGGAAGTGGCAGTGACATTTGTTTGAAGTGTCCTCTAAAAATGTCGGCGAATGTGTGAAATTTTGAAGATCGATTCTCAGTCTCGAATTGTCGGGTCTCGGATTATTTGATAAAGCCTCGGTCCTAGCCTCGATGTTTTAACCAGGTCTTGGTCTCAGAGGTTACTGTCTCGACTACATCACTGGTAAAAAATGTATGTCGGGAGAATACATGGTCAGTAAAATGTTCCAAAACATAAGGTACAATTTTGCTTTGATATTTGAAAACAAGAAGTGACAATGTCGAGGTTTTTGCTCAATTAGTAAGAAAACATCAACTGGTAGGCCTAGAGTATTAAAAAAAACAGTTCTCAGGGCTTATGACAATTGCTACTTCAGGGAATAGACAAGTTTTTTCTAAATTGCGTCACTATACTTTTGACCAACAAGATCTTTGCGGTCATTGCCAAGATTCCGTCACCTTTGTTTCATTTAAGCTGCTGTATAAAATTCGCTAAAATATATACGTACAATATTTGCAGATGACACTTTGACTTCGTTATTGTTGTGATGATAAAATTGTAATTCAAGTTATCAAGAGACAGAAGACCTTCTAAAGTGGAAAAACGTACAATAATTTCAAGTTTCCATGATACCCTTGAACTTTTAAAATTGGCGGAAAATTTTAGTAACTTTGATGGAAGGAAAGAAAAATCATAACGAAAATGAAATACCTTCATCATTATCAGCAGCTCATCAAAATGCAAAATGCAGCAGCTTTATCAAAATGCAGCAGGTTGTTCATCCCATTTTACACGTATTCATTTTAAAGATTAGGTTTTAAAACAAAACATTACCACNACGTCCTTTTTCGGGATTGCGGAAAACAATTGTANAAAAAATCATTGGGTCAACATTAGTTTAGCTCAGNTTTTTTAAGGCGTATTAGGAACCCGATTCGGGTCCCTAGAATTTCAAATCAGGTCCTTAGAATCAGAGAAAATTATCATTGGGTCCCTAAAATCAGAGAAAATCGGTTCCTAGAATCAGAGAAATCGGGTCCCTACAGATCCATACCGGGTACATAACATTTTCCTTAAAAAAACCCTGGTTTAGCTTTTCACGACTCTAGATAGCATCTGTAAATAAAACAAACGATAAAATCTTCGCGATGGGCTGAGAGAAAAATGTACCTGTTTCAACGTAATCGGAGCAAGGTCTTGCAACAGCACCAGAGTACCGTAGGGAATCCAACAAAAGCTAAAGGAAATGATGATCCACATGGAGGTTTTTAACATCTGGATTTCATGTTGACTCCAGTTCTTTACGGCTTTCAAATTCCCATCTTTAGCTGCGCAAGGGTCTTCTGATGCAGCCTGACAAGTACCAACCACGCAACTGCTGTTATCGTCTGTAGCGGAAGCGGTCGTTGTGTTCAATATTGTCTTTTTTCTATTTACCAGCCTTCTTCGACTTTCGGACAGGGCCTGCAAACACAGCAAGAAACCAGGAATAGCAGACAAGGCTCGAAGCTGTGTCAGTTGGTGTGCAGAAAATTGAGACCAATTCATTTGAGACCATTCATTTGAGACCACTTCATCTGAGACCACTTCATTTGAGACCCCGCTCATTTGAGACCTATTCATTTGAGGTCTCATTCATATGAGACCACATTCATTTGAGAACACATTCACTTGAGGCCACGTTCACTTTAGATCACATTCATTTTACGCCACGTTAAAGTTAAGCTGTTTTGATTTACTGTGAATCACATTTTTGTGATCTGCCTTCCACTTCTTGGCTGGCAACCTGAAGTTTTTCAGGGTGACTCTTCATTTGAGGTTTTGCAATGTTACGTCCTTCCGTGTGGAGCAGGAAAGCAAAACATAAAATTCTTTGACATGGTCTAAATGATATTTCTGAGGTGCAGGGCTCCCTTCCAAACCCGAGGTATGAAGAGTTTTCTGGTCTCAGTGGTGCTTTAAAGTGCGGGTGCATTTACAATTCGTGTTGTAACATTGCAAAATTTCAAATGTAGAGTCACCTTGCAAAACTTCAGGTCTCCCGCAAAGAAGTGGAAGGTAGATCATAAAATGTGATACACAGTAAATCAAAACAGCTCCACTTTAACGTGGCGTGAAATTAATGTGATCTCAAACGAATGTGTCTTAAATGAATGTGAAAAAAGTCTCATGTGAATGTCGTCTCTAATGAATGTGGCCTCAAATGAAAAAGTCTCAAATGAATGTGGTCTCAAATTAATGTGGTCTCAAATGAACAGGTCTCAAAAGAACGTGGTCTCAAAAGAACGTGGTCTCAAAAGAAGTGGTCTCAAATGAAGTGGTCTCAAATGAAGAGGTCTCACATGAAGAGGTGTCAAATGAATAGGTCTCAAATGAATAGGTCTCAAATGAATAGGTCTCAAATGAATAGGTCTCAAATGTCGTGGTCTCAAATGTCGTGGTCTCAAATGAACGCGGTATCAAATGAACGGTCTCAAATGAATGATCTCAAATGAATTGGTCTCAATAGTCACGGAACCGTGTCAGTTTCATGTCGTTCGCGACTATTTTTACCAGAGATTGAACAAATGAAATATGTTGACCAAGCTAGCTTTTTTCCTTTCTGCTTGATTGTTTTAACGAAGTAGCTCATGGTTACGCCGCCATGACAAGCCGCACTTGACATAGAAAAACAATTGCCGCTTTGAATCAGAGTGATGAGCCTTTAAACACAAAATGTACATTTCAGATCTACGCACAACAACAGATTTAAACGTTAAGTGCATTATGCTCTGGACCGACTGGACCTTTAGGAAATTCTCCGCAGTCAACCCAGGTAACCCTGTACTGACTATGCAAAGAATCGTTTCGCTCCTCATGTCTAGAAACAAAGAAAGGAAGAGGAGCACATGTTCGAGTCCATCACTTTCTGTAAACACAGAGAGACAGTACGAAGCGGCTGTGCTGCGCTAGCTGGAGTTCAATGATCGAACCAGGAACGTCTATTTGAGTATGCCTTCGTAAGAACAGAAAAGATTGCTTTCGAAACGAAAGAGGTTAGCGCGGCGCGGACATCAAATATTTACCGAACGACGGAAACTAGAAAAAAATATAATAGTGATAGCCGAAATAGACACCATTGCGAAAACATCAGGTTTTTGTCCATATTTTTGAAACGAATAGAGTATCTGTGGCACAATTATTTTTTAGCTACTCAGGCAAAAAACAATAATTATTATGTAATTTTTGTAATACACATTTACAAAAATAAGCTATGTTGGGTTCGAAACTCTCGTGTGTGTATCTAAGGACCTGTAACTACCCAAGTCCTCTTAGCCGGCGTCTACGTGTAACAAAGGTTTTAAACATTTATATATCAGGTGTATCGCTCGGGAAAAAACGTTTACGAAATATTTTTGAAGTTGAAAATGAAANCTTTGCTTAAAAAATTCCCACATATTTTAGTCGTCGTTATTTATTCTTCCACAATGNGTAAATCGAAATCGATTGATTTAATTGTCACGAACCGAAACTAGAAAGAACGTATGTTCCCCTCTGGCGTACAGTGCGTAAGAGTAATAGTCCAACAGTGCCGGATTAACAATAGTAGCAAATGTAGAAATTACTACGGGCCCNGCGCGTTTGGGGACCTCGCGGTCTTCTGTAATAAATCTTATTTATTACATTACCTAAGATTTTTTTCAGTCTAAGAAGTAAGTGTTTTGCTAAATTCCCATGAGTAGCAAGCGAAGGTTTTCAATTAAACTCTCTCTGTGTCCGGAATTCTTATTTGATTCTTTTTGTACAGTTTTGTAACAAAAGACATAAGATTGCGGTCAGCGTTGTTGCCATTTTAGCTGATTTGCTGCTAAATCTAGCAGGATTTTCTCACTGTTAACAGTAAAATGTTCAATCTAGCAGTTAGCTGATTTTCTAGGAGGATTTTATCAACCGTATGGTAGGTTTAGCAGGTAACAAATTCCTGAAAAAAAACTGTTTCAACAGTTTTTAAGACAAAAACTTTTACCCCTTCTTCATCGAAAAATATACTTCTTTCCTTTATGACGTTTTTAATTGGGTAACACCAGGACAAAGCACAATCAGCTGGCCTGCAATTATTTGGAATATTTATTATGATGCAAGAAGCTGCTTCAAGCAGCTAATTGTATCATAATGACAAGTAATTAGATGGCTTGGTGAAGCCTAAATGATTTGCTTGTGTGTTTAGTGAGCGCGTTAGATTAAAAGACAACATTGATGGAATATGTTTTTATCTCACAGCCCGATATTTCCAAGTGGTTCAGTTGCGCTAATAAGTAGCAATGTCTGGTAAAAAATTCCTGGTGAACCGAAGCTACCAAGAGTTTCGACATATGTGGTTGCAAGATTCGGAACTTAAACGTTGGCTCAGTACCTACTGCCTATCCTGCTCAGAGTTGTAAATGGGCCTCATTTTGAAGCCCGAACCCGGCCCGAGCCCGAAATCACACGCCCGAACCTGGCCCGAGCCGATGTTTATTTTTGAAGCCCGATTTAGGCCCGAAAGTCAAATTTACCGAGTGAGTCAAGATAGCGCAACTGCGGAGTATTAAAAAACGAAGTGTACCGGTATAGCTGCAAGTGCACGGTTTTATCACACCTTAACAAAACCAATGGCTTAAACAAGCACAAACTTAGCTTGTTGGTCAACGATGATGCTGCAGAATGTAATGTTTTTTAAGAAAAAATGAAACTATCCACGATGGCGCTATAGGCACAAAAGAAACTACTCAGTATAACGCAATAGGCATGAAAAGCCGGTTTATAGGCTATAGTTTCTTGAAATAAGCCAAGAAGTGATTGATCTCTTGGACGCAATGCTATCGCGTGCTAATGTCCTCACTGCCGTCGCCTTCTCAAAAGGATTGTGAGTCTAACCCAAGCAGAGAACGAAAGAACGCAACTGCGTTTGTAAATAGAATTAGCTGAAGAAAAATCACACTCACTTCATGCACTGAAATCACCGCAGTAATGTAGGTCACGAAAGAAAAAATCGTTATTCTGAATGTTATAAAAAATTTTGTATGCAGGCCCGAAATCGGGGCAAAACATTTGGACAACCTTAAGCCCGAACCCGGCCCGAAACCCAGCCCGACCCGAAAACCCCGGCCGGCTTATAACTCAGATCCTACTGATTCAAGAAAGGCCTTTTGCGAAGTTTGCAATAATGCAATCATAGCGAAAAATTATGAGCTTTAAAAGGCATAACTGGTATAACAACAGCACTCAGATAAGACCAAAGAACGTTTTGCATGCTACCTGATGTAATACCAAAGTTTTAAGTTAAAAACCAGACTTAGAAATTTGTACAGTAGGATCGAAGATTTGCTGAGATTGTTTAGCATTGTTCTACTGTATAACTATAAAAACATGCAACCATTTGAACGATATCGTCAATAACTGTGTGTCATACATAAAACGAGGTAAGCTGCAGTTACGTTGCTCAAAATGTTGACTAAAAGAAAATTGTGGGCCGAAAAGTGTGTTGGCCAGCACCAGCATTTTCAGCCTATGCTTACTGAGAGCGAGTGCAAGACGAAAAATTAGTATAGGCTATTGTATAACTTTATAGGGTTTATTTTAATTATGTTAAAAATAACATATTTTTTAACAGTATTTCACTGCTTACCGCAGATTTTAGCTGAAAATTTGTGACAAGACTTTTAGCAGAATCTAGCAGTTTTGTTGTGACACCATTTAGCAGATTTAGTCACAACCACCTCGCAACACTGGCGGTCAGCATAGTACACTCAGTCTGTCACGTCACGATGCGAACTGGAGAGGGCATGCAGAGAGTAAAGCTAGAAACACGGATGCCTGGCCCACACACTTTATGATTTAGCAGGTGTTGAGACTTTGTTTAAACTTAGGGCCCCGCGATCTTGAAATGCTACAGGCCCCACGCTACCTTAATCCGGCACTGCATTAATAATGCCGTTTACCTTCAGTATTCGTGCATAGCAGACGATGGTGACAACGTGGGGAGCGAAATGACCAACAATCACTGGAGGCAAAATGCATTTGAGCGGAAATGTTCCGTCAAAACAAATGCAAACGTGACGTTTGGAATCATAATTCACTTCCACCCAAGCTGTTGGTAGCAAACAAGGAGTTAGACCATAGCTGTTGTGGCATCGCTCATAATCCAGTGTAAACACAAGCAAGCATATATTTCCTATTGAAACAAACACTTTGCTTCCAACAATTGTTTTTCTTCCGGCAAAATTTTCTGGAATATTGGAAAATGGAACGCAATTATAGTAATATTGGGAAATGAAAGGGCACGTACTTATGGAGACAAAATCCATAGATTTTCAACACAGTATCCGGACAAGCTTTGGAATTGTAAGCGAAGTGATCTACAATGTTTTAATACTTGTCTACAACAAATCAAGAAGAATATGATACACCAATTCGGACAACAAGGCAAAGAAACTTTATGATTTTGCTTAGAGTTTTTTCTCTGCTTATTGTAAATAAGATTTTTGTTTAACTCTTTGGTTTTCAATCTTATTGGTTGCATCACTATCTCGAACCGTTCGAAATCTATAACACTGGCTATTCACCAAGGATAATGGGGACGGTGTTGGCAACAGCAGATACCCAAGAAATTGATATCGCCATCATCACTTTTTTCTTCGTGCAGCATTGATGATAGTTTGCGCAGTTTCGAGCTGCAACGTACCTGCAATCCAATGCAAAATCGATTTGGTGCATCACATTTTTCATATATTGCCGTCTTTCCTCACCTCAGTTGTTACTATCAGTGTTGGAGGGGCAAAAATTTGATTTCCCTAACTTTGGTGTCTTGGCGATTGTCGTGCCATCGAACTAATTACATTTATTGGCTTTGCAACAAAACGTGTTATTTCAAACTTATAAATACAGGAGATATATGTTTTATTAAAATGTCTGAAAAGTTTAAATTTCAAAAATACTAAAACCTGATTCTGCCAGATAACAGATAAGCTCAAGAAGTTTTGCTGAAAATTGTTGCAAAGTCTACCGTAACGCCTTTCTTCAAATAAGTCGAAAAACCTTCATTAAATGCATTATAAGTTAAAATCGTGATAAAATAGATGTAATGGCGCAAACAGTCATGGATAAAACGATTTATTAGTTGCTAAAAAATTGTTTGATAATGGATCCTTTCCCAAACACTAAATAAATTCAGCACGAGCAGAGTTACACACCATGTTTTGTCAAGTCCAGTAATTCGTGCAGTGAAAGGATAGCTTCATCAACTAACTGTACCTGTTCAGCGCTATGAAAGTCATGGTCATTGCCGCCATGTGACAAGCCACTCCCGATATGGCTGCAGAAACGTAACAGAGAGTGTTGTCGAGCCATTTGCCGTCTACGATTGTGTTCGCCATCACGACTGGAACAACTATTGCGCACACAATGCTGTCGGCGGCACTCAGGTTCAAAATCAAGTAGTTGCAGATCTGCAAATAGCAAAATTTGGTGTCAATACCTTCTCAGTACTGATGCACGTGAATATTATATTTCCGAAGAAGCAAGCATCGTTTGATAAGTGTGAACTGATGCAATCTTACAAAAGTACAGGGTGGTCCAAAAAGACGCATCTATTTTTGATAAACTAGCATTTTGTATTGAAAGGAATACTTTACAACGTTTTTCACAGGTGTATCTTGTAGACATGTAAGTTTTGTGTAGTGTATATTTTCCCTCGCACACCACCATTTTGCCAACACAACTTAAGAGTTTGCAAGGTGCTCGATCCAAGCTCCTTGGCACTGAATCACAGCGGCTACTCGCACACTGAAGTTTGTAGTGACCCTGCTCAACATCTATGGGGAATCTTCCTAATCTTCGTTCGAATGTTATTCTTGAGCACATCTACAGTTTGGGGATTGTTAGCGTCAGTGTTCCCTCCAAGAAAACTTTACACTGCGCAAATTTTTATTTTAGTGTGCGTGGAGTTGTGCAGCCATGTAGAGCCACAAACAGTAAAGTGTTTCAAGCGTTAATAGTTCTATGCGATATTTATACGATATTAAGTTTGAAATGTTGCAAGTGCGCGAGAATGAGATTTCACTGCGCAAATAGTCCGGTGGTGCTCCACTTTTGCGCAGTTGCGCACTTCAGAGGGAATATTGTTTAACATAGACCCTGTTTTTAGGTACGAGGCGTATGTTCACAGAAAACAATCCAAAGGGGATAGGTTCGGATGATGAGCAGTTCAAGGGTAGTGCAAACGACGGGGGATGAGCCTGTCTCCAGGTAAGTAACGATGGAGGTATTCTACTGAAGCATTGGAGTAATGCGCTGTTGCTCCATCTTGCTGATAAATAACAGCATAAACGTCTACTCTTTACTTACGCCTTAATCCAGGAATGTTTGTTCTTCTCATTAGTTCAATATATGACCGTGTGTTCACAGTTACCGAACGTCCATCAGCATCCTCGAGCCACTATGGCCCGATGATGCAATTACGTTACAATGCGCAGCGAACAGTCACTTTCCTCACATTTTAAATGGGCGATAGTGATGCTCATGTGGCTGAGCATGAAGCCAAACGCTCATATTCTGTTTGTTCACGTGACCACTAAGGTGGAAATTTGCCTCGTTACAGAAAAAAATAGTCACAAACTTGTCTACCAGTTACTACATTTAATCTTTTTTATGCTTTTTTTCAACAAACAAAAAATTGAAGGAAAGTATTTTTAAAAAATAATTAAGATTTTGAAGGCCGGTTAATGCCTTTTGTGTGCATGTTTCAGTATAAGCATCATGCTGGCAACAAAAGAAACACGTACTATAGCTGCTGCAATGCGGAGTGCTGTTTGACGTTTCATTACCAGGTTTCTAAATTCAGAGAAATCCTCAAGTTAAAAGCAGAAACCAAAATTAAAGACCGACTTACCGCTTCTCGCAGTTTTGCCTCAACTCTGACAGCGATGATTGTCATCGCATTCCCGATTGTCCCAAACAAACAAACGAACAGTAAGAACAGGAAGTAAAGCAAACTACCGACAGTGATTCCATCGTCTTGCACATCTCCAGGAATTGAACTGCAAGAAAACATTTGGAGCATGAGCAGAATCGCCGCGAGAAAGTCTTTAACAGGGGTCTTTAATTTGAAAAAATCCCCTGCCTCCTTAGCTTTGTTACAAATGCCATTAGTCAGTGCAGGTGCTACCTTTACCAATAATTTAGTCTATCGAATTTTGTTGCAGTCTTTATTGCCTCAGAACCACAGTAATAAAAGCGTAAACAGTCAGACTCCAGGATGCCAGGTTCAAATCGGTCCACACTGCGGAAAAGGCTGCCGACCCCTGCCCTAGAGTAATGATGGGCAAGCTCAACCTCTCTGTGGGTTGCTTCAATGACTAGCACAAACTTTTACGGGTCGTTGTTGCTCTTAGTGCGCCACATGCAGACGATGCAGTAGCTAAAGCGTATTTTCAACCTCTTTTCTCGGCTACTTCTACCGCTTTCCATGTATACCAGTGGTTCCCAAACTGGGGGTAAATTACCCTATGCCGGGAATATGCGATTCTTCGAAGGGTAACGCAGAACCAAACCATGTTGTTCTGTATTATGAGCGACCACTGCAAAAGAAATTTTCGACATGAGATGCGAAAATTTTTTGTTGGTGGGTAATAAGACATAATCGCTACCTTGATTTGGGTAACGGTTCGAACAAGTTTCGGAACCACTGATGTAGGCGAGCGACTGAGTAAACAAACAGCTTCTTTTCGGTAAATTCATCTAGCGTTAACGTTTAGCCCTTTTTGGTACTTAGCCTATGCGAGTAATTCTCATCACTTTTGACCACAAGAGTTTTTTCGTCATAGAATAGTTAATGCATTTGACTTTGCGGGCCATTGTTTGCCTGCTGCTGTCTTAAATTAAACTGAAAAGTTTGCGTGCACATAAGTTTGAGGAAATCTTGGGCAGTAGAGGTTCAGTAAAAAAACAGCATAACATAGTAGCTCCTAGAAACAAACATAGCAAAGCAAGCGTGTAAACCACGGTGTCCAACATTTTCTTAAACTATTTGGCGATGATAAGTGGCTTCCACAACACTGGTTGTGTTACGCTGAGTTATACATATGCATTTGCAAATTATTATCACGACAGATGCTTAACCGAACCTGAATGTTTTTCTAAAAATAAAGAAAAATTAAAAAACATTTAAATCCATTCCCACTGGTAATGGTGCACAAAAGTTCTGAAGCAGTCTTAATTTAACCCAGTGGTTCCCAACCTTTTTAGGCATGCGGCACCCTACGTAAGGAATGTATTTTGCGGCACCCAGTGGCGAACCCACATCAGTTTGGTTTGAGGTTTGAAAAGCCAATGATATTTTGAAGAACGTACTAGCCCGCGGCACCCCTGGTTATTGTAAAAGGCACCCTATGGTGCCGCGGCATCCCGGTTGGAAACCACTGATCTAACCTGTTGGCGATTAAGCTGTTGATATCTGTGCCGTTAGCTGACATTTCCCTACTTCCTAGTACAATGTAACATGAATTACAACAAACAGTAAACTTAAAACAAATGCCCTATCTGATAAGTCTGTAACAGGAGAGTTGATGACATCACAAGCAGCCAACCAAAACATTATCACATCATCAGCGCTCTGCTTTCTCGCAGTGGTCTTTGACCATTGTTTTACCTCACAAGTCACAATGTCATGATATCATGACTTATTGCCTTGAAGTAGCAATGAAAATGAAATGAAACACAATTGAACATAATCTATCTGTATCAAGACAGTAGCACCAGAAGTAGTACACACTGATATGTTGAAATGGAAAATCGATTTCAACGCTACAATAGGGTATTTTCAGCCCCTTGCTTCACTCATGGAAAAAGTTATGTAATAAATGTTACTGGGGACTGACGGTGCCGTGATTGTTGCATCAGTGTGAAGATGGTTATAGGGGAATGAAGATGCCGAGCTAGAGATGGAATCGATTTTCCCTTTTAATTGACAGAAACCAAACGGTTGGATCAATTTTGACAAAGTGCATTTGTAACTGTGGTCAGCTGACTTTGATGACCTCCGGGTCTTTTCGTTGGCCATGCAAAATAAACTAGAATTGTCTGTCTGTCTAACTACCTGGTGTATCTGACTTCGGACCATAGCAAGCCTGTGTATCACGTCACTGGATCGACCTGACTGAAACGTGCGTTTAGTAGCCTACATAAGCGCGCTATGTACGAAATAGCGTCTTTTATTAACAGTTATTCTTCCACAAGACCTCAAAGATGTCATTTAATCAAGAAAGCGAAAGAGCTCAGCAGTTGACTGAGAGAAACTAAATGCTTTGGATCATTTTTGACAAAGTGCATTTTATAACTACCTGGTGTATCTGACGTCGGCCCATAGCAAGCCTGTGTGCCACCTCAGTGGCACTTCCTGACTGAAACGTTGGTTTAGTACCAGTGTAAGCGTATTTTCTATGTCGATGACACAAACTGACGTCTTTTATTGACAGGTATACTGTTTCAGTTGCGCCGTCAACAACATTTACATCGTGACGCCCCTAAGCACGGTCGCCAAGGGCGTACACAAGGGGGGATTGGGGTTAAAACCTCCCCCTTGAGCTTGATATTTTACAAAAATTTTATTACCTTCGAAAGGAGATTAATTGTTTTCACATACTTTTTGCGACTTAATGCAAACACCACGGAATAAATTTGCATGCAAATTTCAAGGAACATTGTAAATGGGCTAAAAAAGTAATAATTAGGTTTTGGTGGGAATC
>JGI24021J15306_10007152_pt1 | contig 13552 bp, 7 predicted proteins | sample Ectturendosymbi1_FD_15306 | JGI IMG/M metagenome (IMG submission 15306) | reverse complement strand
TGATAAGTACAAGCTTGAATCATTGCAAGGAGATGGGAGCAGAACCAGGCAGGCGATCCCTCAAAATGCCCGCTGAAAAGCTAGGGCCTGTAATTGTTACAAGTTTACTTATCTAACAACAATCTCTAAGCTGGTAGATTCATCTGAATCCCCAATCCATCACTAATAACATTCACTGCTTATCTGACTACTATAAAATAGTAACAGAAATGCTTGCCTGACAGTCCCTAATCAACAGTTTCAATACCAGCCTATGTAGCTTCACGTACTGTATTTTTCAAACCACAAGGCGTACCGAGTTATAAGGCGCAGCATCAAAAACTGAATGTTAGCTGTTCTTTTTTCATACATAAGGCACACCGGATTATAAGGCGCATTAAATGAAGCAAAACTTAGGCAGGTCAACCTGTATTCAACTCTTTCCCAATAACTCCCAAGTGCCGGAGGCGCCCAAATGCCAGAGTTGCCATTGGGAGTTTAATCTGTCACACATGCCTAATCCGCTAGACCCAAATAGAATAAAATAAAAGTTGTGCGCGTGTTTGATTCGGTGTGCCCCAATGTAGTCAGGAGCCTCGTGGAGTCATATGATGTGGTATGTGCTAGCTACTCTAGGACATTACACATTGCAATTGTTGTTGGTTTATTGCGTAACACGATGGCCTGTTTACAAAAATATTGCAACTAGCAAATGAATAAACAGCACCGTTTACCACATACAATTGGTTCTAGGTGACAAATCAACAACCAGATTCATACATTAGACGCACCACATTATAAGACGCACTTTCGATTTTTGAGAAAATTGAAGGATTTCAAGTGCACCTTATGGTCAAAAAATATGGTACTTGGTGTTTGTAGGACAGATACCGGCCTGTGTACCCATATGGCTGTATCTTCGTATCTTGAAATTTACATATATTTGTTTACATGGAAACTATGATTTAATTTAATTGACACCCTTGTTTAACTTCAATTGCAAAGTGTTCTAAGAAACTGGCATTAACATGGTTACTGTTACTGTAAAAAACTGTGCAGTATCTCACTGGCTAGTTTGGGAATACACACTGTGCTGAAAGTGTTAACACAAACCTAGCAGCACCATCAATTTAAAATACAATCAACATCCATTCAAGCCAACTTAAAATAGGCAAGATTTACTTCTGAATAGATACTAGCACTTCAAAAAAAAATAAAGCAACATTTGCGGAACAACAGGTGATGACAGACAAAAATCACAATAGACTGAGGCTTTATTGCAGAATAGGAAACTAATATGTTACATACTAGATGAAATGTGACAAAACCACATTTTAGATAAACTATACCATAACTAAGGCAAATGCATGATGCACAACTACTTAATCCTTTGGGTTCCAGGTGGATTCCCTGTGGAGATACCCATGGGTACTAGATGTTTTACCTTTAAGGATCACAAGAGCCACTATTTTGACAGAGCTTGGCAACACTATTACTCGCCAGTTGATTGACCTGGGGAGCTGTTCAAACCCTCTGATTCAGCAAGTCTTCTAGTTCAAATGGATTTTTTTTCTTTTTGGGTGTGGGTTTTCTTTGGGTGATGTCATAATGGTGACATGTTTTCACCCTTGTGGCCGAGTTTACTTGGCGGTGGGCACCAACCCAACGGGCTATTTTTTTGGCTCAAATTTTTTTTCAGAATCTTGGCTGTCATCCAAGTCTTTAGAGGAGAGGTGACAAACATGTGGCCCGCAAAGCATTCAGGCGAGACCAGCAGTCTTGAACTTTTTATGGCTTTCGTTTGTTTGTTTCTGTTGATGAATTTTTTCATTTTCAACAGGTTTCATAGTATGAGTAAAAAGTTGTGTGGCCCGCTTACTCAGCGGTAACTGACAAAGTGGCCTGTGACCACAAATAGGTATGTCACCCCTGCTTTAGAGCCATTGATTGGCTTGCTAGCATATCTGGAGCCAAACTTATGGCTGAAAAAATAAAAATTGGTAAATTCCTACCCCCGCAAATGCTAACCTGGGGTGCATTCTACCCTAGGCAGTAACTTGCCAGCCAATTGAGCTAGAGAGTTGTTCAAACACTCTAAAGATGGGGAAAGTTTTGTAGTTCGCAATGAAAAAAAAGATTTGGATGTAAGATTTTCAATTATTGTTTGCGTGATGAGAGTGTGTTAACACATATTTTGTTTACATTCAGATGACGTCATTGGGCCCTGGATGCCACAAGCCATTTTTTTGACTCAAATTATTATTGGAAACTATGCTATAATACACGTCTTTAGAGGGTTTGATGGACTTTCTGACATTTTTGGTTCCAAAATTATGGCCAAAATGCCACAAATTAATTAGGGAAATCCTTGTTAATCCCCTACGGCATTCCTGAAATATTTGGAATTTTTTGGCCATAAATTTGGACTGACCAAACAATGCTAGAAAGTCGATCAAGGGCTTGAAAGACTCGTATTAGAGCCTAAAATCCAAAAAAGTTTTGAGCCAAAAAATCGGCTCATTGGATCAACCAATGATGTCATCCAAAAAACACAAAACCCACCCCCATCCTGACGTCATCAACCAAAAACCCACACCCAAAACTATAAAAATCTTTTTTTCTTAACTGCAAGACTTTCTGAGTCTTTAGAGGGTTTGAACAGCTCTCTAGCTCAATCAGCTGGCGAGTTGTGGTTTTTAGCCAAAATGACCAAGGTTACCCTTTGTGGGATTTGAATTTATATCCAGCTTTGGTTTGTGAGCCATACTTTTGGCTCCAGATAAGCTATAAGGCCAATCAGGGATCCAAAGACTCAGATGATAGTCTAGTTTCAAAAAAACACTTGAGCCGCAAAAATAGTACATTGTTTTGGCTCGCAGGGCCATAAAACCAGGATTTTTGTTCAGAATGTATATATATATGTGGCCTGGTAACCTGTACGTAATTTCTCCCATGTATATATACATGGGCTGGTGCCCAAAGTGTTAAGTTTATCACAGTTTTCAAAAATTTTTAATAGAAGCAGTTCGCATATGTCAAAATTACAAATGCATCAGATATTGAATGTTTTTCTGATCAAACTGGTATCAGCTACAAACAAAAATTTCTAGCTAGAATCGCTTTCCAGCTTTGAGTTTTTCGACTTTCTTAGATACATGCCATTCTGATCTTTGTAATGGCATAAATTTCCATTCAAATAAATTATCTAAGTAAGCCATTTGCAAGTCTCAGCTCTGCATGAAATTTATTAGCACATCTGCCTCAATATTCTATCAGATGTTTCATCATAAGCTTTTCTTTGAAAAACTATACAGTATAACTTGCACATTGTGCATTAGATTAACTGTGTCAAAGTAGGCTCTAATACCACAATGATGAAAGAAGCTACAGCATGGGTAGCAATTCTTATCTTATCATGAAGAGAATGTAAATTTCATGTATAAAGTACTACCCAGTTTAACTTTAACAAAAAGTTAAACATATTCTATTTCAATAAGGACTGATGATGCATTGCGAAACACAAAACTAGTTTCCCCATTAATCAACTGACCGATTTACTTGCTGCCATCTTCGTGGCTTATAACCAGGGCTACCGTACCGTCCTTATTTCTAAGATTTGTCTTTATTTTGCAGTACTACCTCTTAGAAGAGATTAATGCCCTTATTTCTAAAAAATGTCCTTATCTGTGACGTAAGTCCTTATTTTTGTTTATTTTCTGTAGAATAACAATTTCAAATAAGCAATATCTGATAAACAACATTTCTTTTTCATCGTAAACATTTTCTAATCAAGCTTTTTTGATATCATGAAAGTAGTATAATCTTGCAGTACAGAGACGTAACGCACTATCAGGTAATGTTAGCATTGTAAGCTGTCTACTGTGGTTAGGATTCTTAGGAAAACTGGTTTTGTAGCGAAGGTTTAGTATCTAAGTGATTCAAGAAATAAGCAAGCCAAAAAAGCGTTTTCCATGACTATTCCAAGAAGAAAGTCAAGAATAACACATTGCTGAAGCAAATGTCTCCTGGAGATAAGCAGGCAACATGTAATCTAACATTAGTCGTGCAAACAGAGACAATTGTTTTCTCTTCAGGCAATAAAATTAAATTTTCCTCAGCCGTTTTTGGTTCTAGATCGATGGTAGCCCAGCTTATAACTATGGAAAAATAGATATGCTTGCAAGTTTTAATCATCAAAGAATGAAAGCAGAAAGCATGCAGATTCCTCAGAAGTTTGCCACCACGCTATTTCTTTGTTGTAGTACCCAGTTATAATTTTATAGGATAAGTCAATAAAAAAACAAAATGTAACACATTTACATAATGACTTGTTTTGTTTGGACGTAGTAGAAGTCCTTTTCATAGGGCAAACATAACACAGTGACAACAAATGTAGGAAAAATCTATGGTACCAAAAAGCTTTGACAGAGTGTTGAAGACAGGAAAGGCTTGGTTAATTTTTTCATGCTATTCACACATATTCAACTGAGACTATATATTCCAGTAATTACTTTGAGAAATATCAGTGCAACACACAGACTTATCTGACTGTCGAGCACTGAGCTACCAATACATAGGTGAGATCACAAAGCCTCTATAATTAAGAGTAAACAAGACAAGCCTATTTGCAACACTGTCTCAAAACAACACACGGACTAAAACAGATGCTAAGAAACTGCAACACCACATAGTGTTTTATGCAAAACGACACATGAAATGAGACAGAAACATCAAATGAGTGATAAACCAGTTGTTGCTCTAGCATGTGGTTTAAAGAAGGATAAGACAAAGACAGGTGGTCTATGATTAAATGTTGTGACTGTTTAAGATTTTGGGCAATGGTGAAAATAACTGATTTGGTGCATGCATTGTTGGATCCAGCAGCAGCCACTCGCTCTTGTGTGCCATCATAGAGGGCAAGTTGGCTTTCGATGTAGCGAAAACAAATGCTGAAATTCAAACTGCCACAGCCAATTTGTCATCCTTGCCACCAAAAGACCAAGAGTTTGAATGGACAAGTATGGAAATAAAAGTCCTTTGTCATTCCAGAGAGTTATGTTGTGAACCAATTGGCGTTTACACCAATTCAAACTGATGTATCTTTGGCCCAGATTAAGCGGCATGTTCAAATCCTACAACATTTGTGCAATTGTGACGGTAGAGCAAGGACCTGCCCTAGCAGAAAACTTATGTGAAATAGTACTAAAAGTTTTGGAGCAAGACTTTGCAAATGATCATCCACAAGTGGCAGCCTTTTCAAGAAATGATAGATATGTATTGGATATAATGCAAAACACTTGTGGAGAGGTTGATGCTCACTACCAAATGGTTTTGCCACGGAAAGGTGATGAAATGAAAACGTTAGACAACAAAATGATGGCAAACCCACAACCTAGCACTTCAACGGAAAAGCTTGAAGCAGATTCAGAGCTGTATGAAAAATATTATAATTAGGAAGTAAAGTTTTATGTCATGTAACCTGTATCTATAACATGTAACGAGTTTCCTGTTGTGTTTGATTGTGCTATGACTTTTGTTGGTGTGTCATTAACACTTTGGCGTCCGGCTGCTTTTGGGGATTTTCGAAAAAAATAACACCGAAACGCACATGGCTTCACATGGGAATTTCTCCCGTTCGGTAAGTGCTATGGACCTGGTTGAAGCGTCAAAACACGTGGCAGGTCTTCTAGTCTGCACTCGAAAAAAGATGTTTGGTTGGGGGTACGGGTTTTTGGGAGTGACATTATAAGTAGAGGACTTTTAGGCCATCTTGGCCCATTTTACCTGGCTCTGGGCGCCAACCGTTAGATGGTAGTATTTCGCTGGAGTTTTTATTGGAAACTAGGCTACAATCTGAGTCTTTTGATACTTTGGATGACCTTCTGAGGTTTCAGGTTCAAAAGTTATGATCAAAAGTAAAAAATATTTGACAACTTAGTTAATCAGATAATTAGTTAATTTGTTTATTTTAGATCATAAAAGTCGATCAAAGGCTGAAAAGACTCCACCAAGGAAAAGGAAAGTAGAACCAAGGGAAAGTAGAAACTTAAAGATAATTTTGCATTTGTCACTAAAGACTTCATAAAATAAACAGCAGAATATAGAAAGTTCATTGACAGTAAACCACACTACCTAAATGTGACATTCAAGTCAATCTTATTCTGAGATGCAATAAAATTTAGGTGACTCAAGCAAAGGAAAGAAGATTTCTTCACCACCTTTTTCTTTTAAGAAGTGATCTGCTAAAACTACCCTTTGGATATGACACATGATATGGTAACAATGGCATTAAGTTGGGAAGAAAGACTATGCTGCCTAAAATCAGGGTTGAGAAAAAACTATTTTTTATCAAAAAAAAAAAAAACACCTGGGTTTTTCTGGGCTAAAATAAACATTTTTGCTTTTTTATAAAAAGAAACAGGTTTTTGTTTTTTTGTATGAAAAACACAAAAACCCCATTCTTAATTGTTTTCATTGCATCATTGACCCTTTAAGTCCAACGTGTGCCACTTTTCTGAAAAAATTTCTTGGTTTTGGTAGGGGATTTTCTGGAGGTGATGTCACAAAGAGGGCATGTTTTGGAAATGTTGGCCACCTTTGGCCGGCCCTGGGCCTCAACCCATTGATTCATTCTTTTGGCTCAAAGTTTTGTTGAAAACTAGGTGAAAATCTGCATCTATAGAGCTCTTGATTGACTTGCTAGCACATCTGTGGCCAAAATTTTGGGCCAAAAACCCAGTTTTTGGCCTAATTCCTAACTTTTCAGAAAAGCATAATTTGCACTTTCAGGCCAAACTTTGGTCGGCCATAACTCGGCAACAGATAAAGCTAGAGACCTGTTCTAACCCCGCAATGACTAGTGGCATCGTGTAGTTTAGAATAAAAATTTTTTTTTAAATTTGGGTGGGGGTTTTTGGGCCAATGAGCTCATGATGGGGATATGTTTTTTGGTTAATCATATGACGTCATCATCCGATCCCACATGCTAATATTGTGGCTTGCAGTGTTTTTGGATTCTAGGCTGAAATACGTGATTTTAGAGCCCTTGATCAAGTTTCTAATGTTTCTGGTTCAAAAGTTAGGCCAAAAATATTCTAAATATGTCAGGAATTCCCAAGGGCCTTCAGGGGATTTCCCCTATTAATATTCTACCATTTTTTCCATAACTCATCAACCAGAAATGCCAAAAAGTCCATCAAACCCTCTAAAACCTCGTACTATAGCCTAGAAAGCATTTAAATTTCACGCAGTTTTGCACCGCTGATTCTGCTTGATTCACGCACTCCCACGGGCCGTTAGCGTCATGGATTGTTTAGAAAAACCTGTCAAAACAACCTGTGGTTTTGTAAACATAGCCAGAAAGGCCAAAATTACACGGCGAAAAGTTTTTTTTCAGCCTAAACTAGAAGTCTTTCCCCATTCAGAGCAGATTTGAACAGCTCTCTAGCTCAATCCGCTGGCAAGTGATGGCCATTCAGAATAAGGGTGTGTTCCAACCCAAATTGGGGTTTGTGGGTGCAGAAATTTTTACCAATTTGTTTTTTTGGTTATAATTTCAGCTACAGATATGCTAGAAAGTCATATAAGGGCTCTAAAGACGCGAATTTTGGCCTAGTTTCAGAAAAAATCTTGAGCCATTATAATGGCTCAATGGGTTAGAGCCCAGGGCCAGGTAAAGGTAGCCAAAACACCCCCACTTGTGGCAATAACTCCCCCAAAAAACCCACGGAAAACAAAAAATTTTTTATGTCGATTTTGACTACAAGACTTGCTGAATCTGTAGAGGGTTTGAACAGCTCTCTAGCTCGATCACCTGGTGAGTTGTAGGATTGCAAAGCTCAGTAAGAAACGTGGCTTTCGCTGGACTTAAAGGGTTGAATATCACCATTTTCAGAATTGCACAATAACAACTTGTTACCTATTTATGGCATTCAAAATTGAGTTGGGCAGTTCATTCGAAAGTGTTAGGCTCGGCAAGCATGCGCATAGCAAACAGAGAAAAGCCACCCCCACACAACCTCTGCAGTTTCACGTCAAGTTTATGTGCATGGCCTGCCAGTGCAGCATCCACAGAGTGTATTTTTCAACATTTGGTTGGGTATGGTCTAACATCATAAACAGTTAGGATGCGCAAAAAGCTGAAAAATAGGTTAAAATATGCTGATTTTATAGAGCTGAAGATAAAACCAGTAGAATTTGCTTTAACTGTTTTAATTATTCTTCTCTTTTTCAAGTCCTTCAAATTTTGTTGCTGTTCATTTTGTTTGATTTAAAAAAAAAATTACAGTTAACTGTAAAAGTGTGCTGCTTATTTTACTTTTCACTTCATAGTTGATTTTTCAAAGGAAAAGGTAAAACTGAGTTTTATTGTTTTTTTAGGTGGGCCATAAAAAAACTTTTTTTGGGGTTAGGTCCAGTTACATCAACCCTGCCTAAAATTGACAAGAAGGACGACTCACAGGTTGGGGTAAAGAAGGCAATGATTACTTGTAAAACACCCAACAGTATTGGGCAAAAACTGTTCAATTGTAAACACCTTGCTTTAAATAATATTTGTCAAAAAAGCAAATTAAAGGTTCATCAGGGCCTTGCAAGCAGTGTGTACTTTGTGACTGCCATGGAAAATCTAATGAATCCTGGTCTCAACTGTTTCACATATCTTGGAAAAAAATGAAACTTTCTGACTGACACAAAACCTGACAGGTGCAAACTACAGCACTTATGCAACGACTTGTCATCAACTTCTAAGAATGACTAAGCTGACAAAAAAAGGGGTATGACCAAACCAAAACTCTTTGCCCTTCTAACACTATTGTTGCCGCATCATGCAGATCTATGGGTTTGGTGAAAGCACCCAAAAATACTGGGTGACATGAATCAATGCTTCAATCATGACAATTGCTAACTTGATACTTCAGCCATGTGCTTGTGACAATTTAATGGCTGCATTCGATGTTACTGACAATTTTGCACCTTTGCCAAAGTGCAACCACATCATCCTGGCTGCCTCTGATATGTCTGTGTATTTCGCAACAATTTCAGGCAATTGCACCTAACAACCAGCATATTTCTTCTGGCCTGAACAACCAGTAATGAGAGTGGTGAAAGAAGAGCATTGGGTAGAAACACTTTTTCACCTTCAAGTTAAAAGTTCAACTTTTTAAATGTCATGGTGCAAATAAAATCTAAGCATAAACTGATAGAGGAAAAACCATTCATGCATTGAATACTTTAGTGGTCAATAGAACTTAAGTGATCTGATACAACAAAATGATGCACATTATAATAAAAATAATCACTACACTATGCACATGCTTTCCCCACTACAACTAGCATCCTCAACTATTTATATCATCACCTTACACTTCTGTTTCTTAGATGCCCCTAACATACATAAAAACTTTGACAAATGAAGCAAATTAAGCCATTGCTAGCATTACATTGGAATGACAAGAAGAACTATGCACAAAGCAACTGTTGCAACCATTTATTAACATATTTTTGACAGAATGCTTCTCCAGTATGTCCTTAAAACTTTTGCTACTGGCCTACGAATATATTGTACTTTGAAATCAGCCTAAAATCAAGCAATTTTCATGTATCTTAGCAATGGCTTAACTCTTCTCCGATTGTGCTAAAGAACTGTTAAACCCTCAAAAGACTCAGCAAGTCTTCAAATCTGCAATAAAAATTTTTGGGGTTTTGGTTTTTTTGAGTGCCGTCATAAGTGAAATAGGTTTTTGGCCATTTTGGATCATGTTAGTTGGCCTAGGACCCAACCGCTAGACCAAAGCTTTTCGCTAAAGTTTTCATTGGAAACAAGGGTAAAATCTGAGTCTTTTGAGCCTTTGATCAACTCTTGGTTCAAAAGTTATGATCTAAAAACAACATATTAATTATCTTAACACTTTTAGAGCTGCCTGGTTTTGGCAATTTTCGCAAAAAAAACTGCAGTTTTCGGTTGCCTTACCAACGCCCTAGTTCCTCCACCCATTGCGCTAGAGAGCTGTTCAGCGGCTCAAACGGATCGGCCAGTCTAGTAGATTGCACTCGAAAAAAAATTTTTGCTTTTTTTTTTGCTACGGGTTACAGACCTGGTCGAAGCGTCAAGTCTTCTAGTCTACACTCAAAAAAATTTTTTCTTGGGGGGTGTGGGTTTTTTGTGAGTGATGTCATAAATGAAGGACTTTTAGGCCACCTTGGCCCACTTTGCCTGGCCTCTGGGCGGCAACCATTAGGTGGTAGTATTTCGCTGAAGTTTTTACTGGAAACTAGGCAACAATCCAACTCTTTTGATACTTTGAATGACCTGCTGGAGTCTCAGGTTCAAAAGTTATAATCTAAACTAGTAAAAATATTTGACTAATTAGCTTATTAATTAATTTGTTTATTTTAGATCATAACTTTTGAACCAGAAACGCTAGAAAGTCGATCAGACTCAAGCCTAGTTTCCAATAAAAACTTCAGCAAAACACTTAGGCTTAGCGGTTGGGCCCTAGGCCAGGCAACATGAGCCAAAATGACCCCAAGACTGTTTCACTTATGACGTCACTCATGAAAATCTACACCCCCAACCAAAAAAATTTCTTTGAGTGCAATCCATTAGACTGGCCAATCAGTTTCAGCCCTTGAACAGCTCTCTAGCGCAATTGGCGGAGGAGCTAGGTCGTTGGTAAGGCAACCGAAAACTGCTGTTTTTTAGGCCGAAATCGAAGTACGAATATATCGTAGACCAGTTCTCAAAGTGTTAACCAAGTTAATTAGCCTGCATCTATGCAAAGTGATCCACTTTAAACAGGATTGTTCATGGCCTGAAGATTACTTTCAACTACTCAGAAAAACATCATAGCGACAACCTTGACAAAGCTAAATTTTTTACTCAAAGCACACAGATGTGTTTTTGAGAAATTAACAGCTGGAATAAACAACCAATCACTATAACTACAAGAGATCACATAAAGAGCATGACTATGTAGTTGAAATAATGAATTAAAAAAGGCAAAGATTTTCAGTAATGCCAATGACAAAAATAAATTGGATCAAGAAGACATCATGATCAATGATTTTACAATTAACTATGCTGCTACAACATTTTAACTGTTCTATCAGAAACAGTATTTATTGCATACCAAGGACTGTATATAAACTATTGTATATGAACTAAATGAAAACGATAATGACCGCCAGTTAGATAACAAGTGTTCCCTTAAACTGAATAGCTTGCTTTCTGCTTTGAATTCTCAGTTATCCTGACTTATTTGAATAAGAGCTGAAGATGTCTGCGCAGCAGGCAAAATATATATAGTCTGTTAACATTCAGTGCCTGATTCTTGGCTGTGATTGGTTATGTAGACCTAGTTATATTGCCTTTATTACAACAACAGAATTTCATTCATCATTCATATGTAATCTAACACATATGTTTACTGTCATTTGTACTAAAGGCATATTTGATTACTTAAACATGTTTATTTTGAAACACGCGTATTTTCAGATTTAGAAAATTGGTAACATTACCTATTTAACATATCATACCGAAGCAGTAAACAATTTTTTCCTAATTTAATTCAATAAACTGGCATTACTACAGCTGTGCATTTTATACTTACTCCACAGCATTTTCAGTTGTCTTGACAAGTAAAACATGTTTCCTAAAGTTTAAAATACAAAAAAGTATAAATGTATTTCTAAAATGGTTTGCTCAACAAAGCTATTGAAAATTTTATACCTACATCTAAAACTAATTTAGCAATGCTGGTTCCTTAAATATTATGTAACGTAAAGCTCAAGGGAAAACTGCTACTCTATTGGCATGGAAAGTTTATGGCATTTCTTCTGTACTTCTCAAATAAGAACTTTTACCCAGCAGGTACAACTACTCATTTTCCTTATAAGACAATTGGTACAGCCAGTGGCGCAACTAGAAGTAATCAAAGGGGGTTGGCAACAAACTCTGAAATGCTAGGTTTGAATCGGAAACACACGAAATAAACTTAATCCAAGCATGCTAACGATATGGATGAAGGAAACTGGTTAAAGCACTTGGAACAACTTTGTGGGCACTTTGTGAGTTGCTGGCATTTCACCTTATTCTTTTCGCATAACTGTATTATTTTTGGTACCTTCACCAAGCCCAACTGCTTCTATTGAAAGTTTGTCACAAACTGCTACGTAACAATCTCACTGTTCCATGACACGAGTCCAGTCTTCCGCGAGAATTTCCACACACTACATGAAAATCAGAGTGACAAGTGGTCCACGATAAATACAATCTTGACAAAGTTGACCTCCTATTGTGACACGTGCGTCACAAGAAATTTTCATAGCAGGGGGGAACAACAATAGAGTCTAAACATTCAAATATTTAGTATCCCTTGTTTCGAAAACATCATCCATAAATTGCGCATTTGTCTGGCTTTTTTCTTTACTGTTCAAATTTAAGCTGGCAAAAAAATCTATTTTCCTTCCATTGACATATTTGATTTAAAAAACTTGGAAAGTTTTACCTAAGTCTATCCCTACTATGATATTACCCATTAACAAAACCCAAAACTTCCCAAGTTTTTCAATCGAAACTACAGGACTTTGCACATCTTTAGAGGGTTTGAACAACTCTCTAGCTTTATCGCCTGGCGAGTGATGGTGGTGAATAGAGATACAAAAGTGGCTGATGTGTGATTTCCATGTAGCAGTATATCGTCCACCAGCTCCCAACATGTCAAAGAGTAATGAGGTGTTTCAAATTGTCCAATGCACTCAAAACCACTCTATTAACACTTAGACATTTGGTAGGATTCGGGAATTCTCGCCAAAAAACAACCGGATCACACATGGCTTTGTGCGTTCATAACTTGGGCGCCGAAAATGGTAGTGAGCTTTTCAAGGGCTCAAGAGATGCGGCAAGTCTTCTAGTCTGTACTCAAAAAAAAAAAATTTTTGGTTGGGGTTTTTTTTGTGAGTGACATCATATGTGGAAGACTTTTAGGCCACCTTGCCCCCCTTTCCCTGGCCCTGGGCCCAAACTGTTAGATGGGAGTATTTCGCTAAAGGTTTTGTTGTAAACTAGGCTACAATCCGAGTCTTTTGATATTTTGAATGACCTGCTGAGGTTTCAGGTTAAAAGTTATGATCTAAAGCAATAAAAATATTTGACTAATTAGTTAATTAGATAATTAATTACTTTTTTAATTTAAGATCATAACTTTTAAACCAGAAACGCTACAAAGTTGATCAAAGGCTCAAAAGACTCAGACTCGAGCCTAGTTTCCAATGTACTTGAAAAATAATTTTTGGTTGGGGGTACAGATTTTTTGAATGACGTCATATGTGAAGTAGTTTTGGGGTCATTTTGGCTCATGTTGCTTGGCTTAGGGCCGAACCGCTAGGCCAAAGTGTTTCGCTGAAGTTTTCATTGGAAACTAGGCTCGAGTCTGAGTTTTTTGAGCCTTTGATCGACTTTCTAGCATTTCTGGTTCAAAAGTTATGATCTAAAATAAACAAATTCTTTATTATCTAATTAGCTAATTAGTCAAATATTTTTACTAACTTACATCATAACTTTTGAACCCGAAAC
>JGI24021J15306_10007147_pt1 | contig 13555 bp, 6 predicted proteins | sample Ectturendosymbi1_FD_15306 | JGI IMG/M metagenome (IMG submission 15306) | reverse complement strand
ACTCAACACCAGTGGCTCGAGGAGTGGAAGAAGTCAGGGGTCCCACCTCACTACCTTCCGCCACCCAAAGTGGGAAACCCCGACCTTGGGATCAGCCGCTCTGCGTGATGTGAACCAAACCAACGCAGAACGCGAGTCGGACGCTTCCGGGAATCACTACACCGATGGAAAATGGCATCGGATCCTTGGTGTCCATGCGGTTCTGGAAAGCTCAAACCGCGGAACATATCATAAGTGGATGCCTTGAGCGAATTCAGATCTTGCTTCACCACTACCGGCTCTGTGCGCCTGGTTAGAAGAAAATGATCTTGCAGTTTAATCATAAGCACGACGACAAGCGCAGGCTGGGTACACCTTTTTCAAGGCATGGCAGCGTTTCTTCTGCTGAGGACGACCAAAGACCCAACACTCTGCAGCTGAACACCGAGGGGCTCACCGCAAGCAAGATCAGCATTATCGAGCAACTAGCCCGCAAGAACAAGACACTCGCTAGTGATTCCGAACTTCTCACTAGCTGGGTCAAGCCTGAGCAGGAAGCACGGTCTTGCCACATTTTGTTCACGAGAGCAGTTGGAATAGACACTGCTGGATCAGAGATTTAGACACTGGTCGATCAGAGATTGATTGGAGCAATCGAAAATCGAAATAGACATTGGCCGGTCAGAGCAATCAGAGATTGAGTGGTTCTGCGTAGACGTCGCAGGGTATATGATCATTAACGTCTACAAACCTCCACCCTCGCGACTTACACCTGCGGCCATCCCAACGCTCCTACACCCCAGTCTGTATCCTGGCGACTTCCACTGCCAGCATGTCAACTCACGTTAAAGCACATCGCCTGACGGTGAGAGCCTGGACTCCTGGGTTGCAACCAACAACCTTGGGCTGCTGCACGAACCAAAGAGAGTAGCCAGTTTCTTCTGTCACCAATAGAACGTCGGCACCAACTTGCACCTGGCCTTTGCGAGTTTCGGCCAGGACACCTGGTGCCTGACAGACATGTTCTAGGAAAGTTTCCCCCGTCACAACACCGACCCTCTCTCATGATGCCGCCGAGACTTAGAGGTCCTGCCTACAGAGATCCGGTAGGCAACCGACTGCCTACAGGCGTTGGAACTTTCCCAAGGCTGATTGGAAGCGCTTTTGCCCTCACACGAGATTCCGTTGAGAGATTGTCACCTCCGGACACAACGTCCAGAAGGCATACCATGAACTGTGCGAGAACCTAGTATTTACGGCGAAACAATATATCCCACGTGACCATCATAAGAGCTATGTTACGTATTGGGACAAAGAGTGTGAGACCCTTTATCGCTCCTTCATCCGAGCCCCAGTGAGGACTGACTCTGACAGAGTCGCTTTGTCCCTACATTCACGGCTCGATCTGAAGAGGCAGGAGCGATGAGAAGAAACTGTCTATCTAGGAGGCCTTGTTGCAACACACTGCACAGAGCACACATATCCAGTGATTACGCAAAAAATATATTTTGAATCTTGCTTCCTTCAAATCTAACAAATAAATATAGCACATATAAAAATTTTGCAAATATACTGCCAAAAAAAATGACACAGTAATATTTTCTTTCAGAGGAAACTGTTTCATTGCAAAGAGGCGAAACGAATTTTTAAGGCCAACCAACTTGAAACGAGGCCAGATTTCTGAAATTTGGCCTAAAAAGGCTAACCTGGTAACCCTACTACATTTCTTCTGGCGGCCACCAGAAAAGCTAGCTGGAATAAATTGAGATTTCGCTACCAAACGTTGTGCTTGCCACTGGGGTACTTGGATTTAAACCAGCTATGTCCAACCCGCGGAGCGCATGTGGCCCAGTTTAGGTTTTCGCTGTAGTAGAAGTACAAACGAACAACCTGTCCTTATTTTAATAATCTTAAATTTGACATTTTTGATGCAATGGTCCGCATTGCCACTTTATCACGTCTGTACTTAGTGCTGGGAGATTTCCACGTGCCCATTGACATCTTGGTGCAAACCTCATTTTTACTCTTGTTGTTCCGTTGGCGCTAAACTTGTCTATATGACATCACACTTATGGAGTGGGGAAAGGTGCCAAACAGTCGTTACCATTGCAGTTATGATTTGAACGCTTTGAACATTGTAGCTTATAGAAAATTTAATTTGCTAAGATCAAGGTAAGCCATTCGATGTGCGGCCCTCATTGAGACAGAAACGTGTTTTGCCTCAATAGGAATTTCGATTGGACATAGCTGATTTAAACGGACAGAGTCGCAAATGACCTCCCCTAAGACGTAACCATAACAACCAGTGACAAAGTGCAAAACCCAGCCGCCAAAACCGTGGTTAATCGCGCAGTGACCAGCGTGAAAAATTCCAGGCTTAATCGCGAAAGTAATCGTCGATTGCGATTAAATTGGTAAGATATAATCGATTACGATTACATGACATTTTTTGGCAGTTCAATCGGTTACGATTACACAAAAAAGTGTAATCGATTGCGATTACCATTACCCCGTATCTGATGCAAACGCGCGTTTTTGTTTTCGACATTGAGGGGCCTGACTCCGCGGGTGCGGCAAGTTTGTGTGTTGATTCCAGCTTATGTTGTAGTTCTACAGATTACAAATCAACGAAGTGCACCCCGTGTAAGTTCAATGCTAATGATCCTCGAGAACAATATTATAATGAAAATGAGCCTCACAAGGATTCATCGTGCAAAAAGGCTGTTCTCTGCTCAAAAAACATGGATCGTATTCAAGGGAACTCCACTTACCCTGCACGGTTCGTGCTTTTTCTTGTATTTGTGCAGCATGCTAATGAAGTTGAGATTTCTCCAGATCGGACATTTTGTGCGTTTTCAATATATACTCATTTTTTAGATGAGTCGTCTCGTGGAAAATTTGTTTACTGTTTGGCCAACATGCTGTCGCTTGTATACCACACAAGTCGCCACGTAAAGACCATAGTTTGCAATAGTGTCTTGGCAAACAGTAAAAATTTCCCACGAGATTGTCAGTGCACCGAGGTACTTAAAACAAACCAGACAAGAGAGATGCCAGCGTTCAAATGGACTTATCGCGTCGTTATGCAATGTTTCATGGCAGCCTAAGTAAACCACCTATTTATGACTCTTATACTGCTGCTTTTACAAATCCCAGTTCTTACTCTGTGGATACCTGTGAAAATGAATAGCTTAAACTAAAGTAAACGTACGAATTAAATATTTGAACGTGATCCTCCCCGTGTGAAAAAACTTTTGTGCCGCTACTCTCATGTAGTTTTTTTATGGAATTTTGTGAGTCTCCAACGTTTGCCATTTTTAGAGGCCCTCCTCAGAGTATGTTTGTCAAACTTACGACCCCAAGACCGCCTTACTGCTGACCCACCCCGCTGTCACTTTACATCTGGTCACTGCCGGGTTGGTTGCAGCTGTGGCCTTGGTGCTCTGTAATTGACGTCAGTGCAGTGTTCCTTCTAAGAAAAATTTACAATGAACAAATGTCTGTTGCCGTGAGCACGAATATTTTAAGGCGGAGTTAGCAGAGTTCTAACTGAATTACAAACTTTGGGAATTGATTATGAAGTCTTATCAAAACACGAATCAAGTGGACACTTAATTCAGATAACTTCTAAAAGGGCTATGGGATATGCTCAGAAGCTTTCTACTTCTGCCCAAACAAACGTTAAAAGTTTGGAATGTTGTAAGTGCGCGAGATTACGCTGCGCAAACGGTCTGGTGGTTCTGCGCAGTTGCGCATCTTGGAGGGAACATTGTATCAGTGTCAGATGTTTTTTCAGTTTTAGTAAAAGCAAGTATGTGAGAACACGGTATATTCCACTTTTTACTTGCTGTAGCTTGTGCCTTGATTTATTCACTTTCGTCTTGAGTTTGCTCTAGTCCTCCAGCATTTCACCCGTAAGCAATTGCTTGCAGATTTCAGGACTGAGGATGCGTAGAGTTACGCGAAATCGATATGATCCTATGGAAAACTTTTCCTGATTGATTCGACTAGGTCATCTGTGTTGAGGTCTAATTACTTGACCACCGCTTAAAATGTTTTGCTAACACCAAGGTTGCTGTTAATCCAGTTGTTTGCGAATGTTTTCAGAAGACTGTACCTTCTTAGGGAAACGGTCGTCATTAAAATAGTGTAATTTTCTCACCAATTCAAGTTTTGGTTTGAATGTGTGTGCTTATCTTCTTTATCTGCAGCTGTATATGTAAAAAGGGCATGTATTATAATACAACATTGGACGACTGTGTGTCCCACACGTCTTGCTTGGCTGGATTTTGCATGGCGCATGTTGGAAATTCTACACATGACACTTCCTGCGTTCCTTGTCCCAGTGGTTACAAATCTTCGAATACTTCATCCGACAACTGCAAAACGGTTGATTGGCAAGTATTGACCAGACTGGGTTAATAACGAAAGTGCGTTAATGAAAGCACGTATAACATAAAACTTGCTGGAATGGTGGCTGTGCAAATTTGGGCAATGAATTCAACAAAATGCGCATCAGGCAAAACGTTCTAATTGCTGGATCAGTCTGGCAAAACAGTTGATTTTAAAGTTTAAAAATTACTTAGTTACTGGTTTTAGTCTGGCTGTAAGTTGTGTTACCGTCAGGTAGCAAGAGTGTGAGCAGAGTCTGCTAACCAACTTATCTTGCTTTTAAACAAACGGGAATATTTTTCCTTTTTGGCAGCTACTTCGTGTGAAGCGGCAAATAGACTAATACGTAAATCCAACGCATTGGATCGAACATTATAGGCAAAATTATCAGTTGTCCTTTCAAAATACACGAATTGTGGTTAGTATCGGCAGTAAAGACGCTTGTGGACCAGCTTGGAAATCCTGCAAGGACTATCAGATCGTCAGGCATTTTTATGTAAGACAACAAATTGTCTGTTAAGGCCGGCATTTTGTGTGTGGTTTCAGTACATCGAAGCCGCCCGACAAGCTGCTTGTTGACGACTCAGACCACCGAACTTGTTTCTAAGCAAATGTTTGACTTGGTCTTTGTGTTTGTTGTGCTGTTTAAACACAGCCAAGTCTTAATTTCAGTTCAAATAATGGTACGTCCTCTGTTCCGGCGCAGTCAGCAACTGTTACTCCGGAATCGCCAGGTTTACCAACAAGTATGTGGAACAAGCATCTGTTTTGTTTAAAATATTCTTGTTGTTCTAGATTAGTGGTTCCCAACCTTTTTTATGCCCCGCACTCCCAAGAAATTTAGTGTTGTTCTCACACTTTTTGATGCCCCGCACTTCTAAGATATTTTGGTGTTCTCACAATAGCACATTTTATCGTGCATATGTATGCACGATAAAATGTGTTATTATGGACTTTATCTTGCTGGTATTTGGAATTTTATGTAGCAAACCCTGTTTTACAAAAACGTTAACACTTTTTCTATTCTACATCAGTGGTTTCCCACATGCCGACCCTTAAACAAATCAATATTTTTCGCGGATCCCAACCTCTTCATTGTAAAGAAAAAGCAATGTCATGAACAGTTGGTGTTACAGCATATAATACACAGGGGTACAAATTGTTTTTAACATGATCGTTTTAATCTCAAGTCAAAGAAAAGAAACACGAAAGGTCGAACGCATGATAATATTATGTTTAGATAAAGCATATCGGCCGATTATTTGCAATGTACTATTAGTACATTGCATTTTAGTACATTGCAAATAATCGGCCGATATGCTTGTACTAATGTGCAGTGGCACACTGATTTGATAATGTATGTTGTTAATGCAACATATTGTCAATTATATACCTGTGCCCGATGACTGGGAATGCTTAACATAAACAAGACTTCATTATATTCTGTTAACAAAGGAGTTTCACAAACAAGCTTTGACACATTTCCAACACAATAGCCAATAGCCAAAAGCCGATACCGATTAATCCGCGAAATGGCCGATTAATCGGTGCAATCCTAATCATGTGTGCCCTGGTGACTATATGCGCAAAACTAACATGCATAACCCTAAATAAAGCTACACTCAAGTGAAGCAACTGCGCACTCGCGCCAAGCTGCTTTAGAGAGACGCTCAACAAAGGAAACCGCGCACATACACCGAACTACTTCACAGACCGTTACGAGAGAATAGTGCGCACGCGCGCAATAAAGCTACACTGGACTAACGGAAACTGCGTACTCGCGCTGAGATCGCAAAACAGCGTGGTCCAACTACGTTTGACCTACGGGCAATTTTACAAAAACTTGACAACTCGCGGGCCACTTCCAACAAAATAATGTATGGAACAGGCGATTCACAAGATTAACAACTGAAAAAGGAAAATAAGTGAGTGTGTCATTAATCATTAAAATACTAAAAAACAAATTTACAAATCTCTATCAGTGCGATGCCTGTGGTTGAGGCTTCTCTGACGCTATCGTTCTTTAACATAACCATATGTCAGTGGTAGCAAGTCGGAGACTACGGCCTGGTATTTCGCCTGCCATTCGATTTCTGCCGTTTTTAGATTTGACTTGGTTCATGTTAGAAAATGGACACACACGTATGTGCTTCCAAACGCCGAGCGCATTTTTAGTGCGATATCTTTCAGTTTGGGAAACCTGTCCTTGCTGACTAATTTCTAGAAGCTCTCTACAGTCCAGGGCGGGAGCTCTTGTAAAAATGAAATGGCTCCGGCTCCGGAGTTCTCTGTTTTCGTAAGCATGGCTCCGGAGCTGTGTTTTTTTATAACATGGCCCCGCTCCGTCTGCGGCAGTGCTTTGTTAATACACTTTGACAATTTCGTTATGCCTAGTGTCCTTGTAGCAAGTGAGCGTATTATTCCAACATATCTTGGACTAATCTTAAACACTGCTACCACTACCAGGCCTGCATAGACGGAAGGAGTTTGGTCTAGAGTAGTCGGAGTGGGTACAAATTATTTTTAGAAAATCCGACTTCGGACTGATCCTCTGCTTGCCGATTGTGACTGTTTTGCCAAAAAAAAGTGCGTAAGCGTCACACTTTGCGTTTTTGCACAAGGACTTAGTCTCACAAAATGCGCAAACATGCGCTGCACTGGTGTTGACTGACTTGTCCTCACCACACTCGGCAGTAATTCCACAGACTGATGTGACTAGAACAAGTCACAACTTAAACAAAAACGCCTTGTGACCTTACACCCTAGCAGAACAGACCCTCGGATATCGCCGCAGCGACCTATTTCGATCAAATTAATTAGTTGTGAAGCATTAGCGAATCATGGCAACTGTCAGCAGTGGCGTACGCAAAAAATTTTCATCGGGGGTTTCATTCAGTGGCATATGGTGGTCATTTGTATTTCGTGTGCGCTCTTAATGACGTGACAATTTGACGTCATAGTCATATTTCCAAACCAATGTTTTGGCGAAGTTTGTTGACATAATATGCATATTTTTCGATATCCACTCTCTTTATTTTATGTGTCTTTGCACTGAATAGTGAATATAAACTATCAGCGCTCCAAGTTAGGCTAACGGAGTAAAATGCACCCAACGCTACGATACAGCAGTTCATAACTGCAAAAATATCAGGCTGCGCGTTAAAGCAGGGAATAAAACACACTCATCGATTCGCCAGAGCAATTTACAACTGCAAAATGAGGCTGCACTAATGTGTTGTCGAATACGAGCAGTCGAGCATAGAAAAAGTGCGGCTGGACTGGCTGGCGCACACCCCGGTTTGAAAACTCGAATCTTGCTAAACTACACAAGAATTGAGAATGCGCATAAAGTACGCAAGAAATCTTTCGATTTTTTGTTATTTATAGAAGTCTAGTAAACTTTTAGTTTTCCTTGTTTCCTGCTGAGACATCAAATGCCTGAACGCTTCTATGTTAACAAGTGCTATTTTTGAGCTCATGCAACAGTTCTGCCATGCTACAAAAATTGGTAATGTGGCTAAAGCGGTCAGCACTTGCACTGATTAGCCTTAGCAGACAAAATAAATTCAGTTCTTTTTGCTACACATGTTATATATCGTATTCTTTTTGCTAAACATGTTACAAAATAAATGCAATTGCTTCGGATAAAGTGAACTATCGCGGAACACAATCTTAAACATGCGTAGTGGACGAAAGGTCTGCAAAAAGTGGTGATATGGTTTCTGTACGCAGACGATAACCCAGATTCCTACCGAAACCTAATTATTACTATTTGGCCCATTTACAATGTTCCTTGAAAATTGCATGCAAGTTCCTTCCGTGGTATTGACATTAAGTCGACAAATTAACAAGCAAAAAGTGTGCGCAAACAATTAATCACCTTTGCGCAGGTAATAAAGTTTTTGTAAAATATCAAGCTCAAGGGTGGGGTTTTAACTCCAGCCCCCCGTTTGCGTACGCCCTTGACTGTCAGTGTGCGATTGATATCTGATTTTTGGTCCTCGGTCATGCTCCTGCTTCTAAAGCGTTGCACGTTTTGGTCGAATTAGTTGACGGTAGCAGAGTTGCTTATCTTCGTCCTCTACACAATAGCAGCGCGGCAGAAGTTAGTGAATAAGAGTTAAGTTTGGAGTTGGTTGGTAGGCTCAATTGCTTGATCTTTTTGTTACGATGGTTACAGAATACTCAAATAACTTCACCTGAAAATCCATTTGAGACGGTATAATCATGAAAGCCTGGTGCGTTTTGCGACAGTGTTGGGTGGTCGATGTGTGGACTTTGGAGACTGCAGACTGGGAGAATGCACTTTTCCATTTTTCTTGTTTTTCAAAATCCTGGTCACACACCGATATCAATAATATCGGTTGCAAAACTCACAAAGGATCTGCTTTAACCAGTTATATCGGCGTTCGGCAATGACTTTAATTGTGGCTATTTTAGACGAGAGCTTTCTTTTCTGTGAAAACGGATAAGATTTTTTGCAAAAGTGAGATATATATTTTTCAAAAGTAAGAGATAAGCTCCATGTACATCGTTTCAAAACAAGTTTTAGTGTTCTTGGAAAGCGCAAGTAGGGTCCATGAAATCATGTGAAAAGAATTGTCACTTCAAGTAGCTTAATCGCAATGCCGCAGCACTGTAACTAACCTTAATCTCAATAACAGCTAGTCAGCTACCACTGGCCTGTGTAAACAATGTCTGTGCAATTCCCAAATGCGGGCAAGCGTGTCGACTAGACAGTTGTATACATCACTGAGCGCTATTGTTTAGTCATAAGTGGTAATTGCCGGTAGTTTGTGCTGTGAGCCAGTTCAGAGAGCCATGTTTTTCAGCGCGCTTAGCAAAAAGTGTTGGATGATTCATCTCAGAAAGGATCCGGAGCTGCTAAATTAACCACCAGCTCCGGCTCCAGCTAAATTTTAAAAACAGCTCCGGCTCCACCGAAAATGACCGGCTCCGGGCTCCGGCTCCGCAGCTCTGCTACTAGTGCAGGTGTCGACAACCTGCGGCTCTTTGGCTTCTCTGAAGTGGCTCTCTATGGATCTGAAAAAGCTTGGAATTGCATCTGATTATTATTGCAAATAAGTTAGTTATGCCTATGCCCCTATGAAGTCGCATGAAAAATAAATTTTAACATTTTGTGGCTCCTCAGCGGTAATATCTGCTGGAAGAAGAAGCAAAATAGCTCTTTTGTATGAAAAGTTGCACACCCCTGCCTGCTCTAACGCCGTTCATATTGTACATTATTATTAACAGATGTTATGCTTGTTCTAATTAAAATTCCCTACTGTAACATACACACAATTCACTACTGAGAAAGCTCGCGGGCCAATTGGACCACCCTGGCTAAACACGTTGTGTAAATTGTTTAAAGAAGGTAGTTCCCGATCAGTTGAAATCCAATTTGAAACGTATCAAACGGGCCTCACTGTTCAGCCCCCATCGAAATGCTTAATATCTTTATCAGTCGTTCTGTGCACCGATCGTGCGCAAGCCGCAGTCACGCGCAGCGAGTAAAGCGCTTGTTTACCACAGCCAATTCGGAAAAAAGAACAATTTTTGCCGTTTTAAGTTCTGTTTTTTGAGATTTGGAATCAGCGAAGTGAAATCATATCCTAGTTCTCCAATTGTTACCTTAACCCAGTGATGGCTTACCATGATACAATATTTTGTTGGTCCACGAAACGAACAGCTAGCAAACGCGCGGGCCATTTTTTCGGGTAAATGGCTAGGAGGCATTGCTATTTTCGCTCTTTGATCAATCTTGTGACATAAAGTTGGTAATTCTGTCGCGAACGACCTGTAGGCCGGGGTTGCCCGTTCGTGTTCGATGATTAAATTAAGTCCCACAACGCTGTCAGAAAACAATTCGCTACAAAGTTTATGATCAACGATTATTGTCGAAGAGCAGAAAATTTGTAATGGACGCAGAAATTTCGCCCTAACTTCCTTTATTACTGTATAATTATCACCGTAGTTCAACCATGCGATTAATCCACTGCCCGTTTTTTTGGAAACCGTCCATAAGATAGCAATAAACAGTTGTTGACTTTAAAAAAATAAAGAAATGTTGCGTTCAAACCACAAAACAACTTGTTATCGGATCGTACAGAGAAAACAGTAGCTTACTGTTCAAGCTTGAAATGCAACTGCATTATAGTACGCCGTGATAAGTATTCGCTTTTTGTACAGCAGTCTTTTGGCCTGCTTCGCGGACCACCTGAAGTAGCTTCACAGGCCAGCATTGGGCCCTGGCCCACCGGCTAAGAAGCGCTGAATTAGCCCAAAACTTTCCGTATAATAGAGAAAATCTCAGCTGTCCCTCCCACGGCAATGCTATGCAGTTGTTTATTGTACACAGCAAACATTCATGCTCTGATCTGCTTCGCCCTTACCGAACCAAAACACTAGGCAGGATTAGGATTTCTTTCCGGAGACCATCACAATTTCAAGAGCGAAGTAGCTGAAAGACGTTGGGATTTTCGAAGTTGCGCTTGTAAGAGTCCTGAATAGTAGTACAACGCAGTGAAGACAACATGCGGTTCGCTCTGACTGTAAAATAAAACGAAGGTGGAAGTTGAGTTTATTACGTAACAGCAATTGTTGGGCCGGGCATCAGTAACGAAATTTTAGCATCTGTAACAACATGCGGAAAGCTATTTATTACACATCAGAACAGTAGCTGTACCTAAACGTCAAAGGACTTTAAACTTGTGCATCAAACAAATGCATAAATACTAACAGAGCAACGGCACTGCTCACGGTGTCTTTCACTTAAAATTAGTTTTGTGTTGCCAAACCGCTGATCCATGAAAATTAACTCATGCAAAATGCATTGAACACAAGACAAGAGCTGATTGGCCTGGCAAGGCGGTACCAGGGATATATTCAGAAAACTTATGCCGGCCATCCNTTTCGGCTTCGGGGACGGCAATTTGCCCATCATTTCATCAACGGACACCAAAAGATTGTTGACCAGTGGGCCTCAGGTTGGGAGCTACTTTTNCACATCAACGTGGCAATTCACTTGCTACTACTGAAATTTTTAAATGTCTGAGTCGTTTTCCTGCATACGCGCGATCCGCAGTAAAAGATGTCTCTCTTTCGTTTAGATCTGTCTAACTCGGCTGTGAGTGCCTTGAGCTCGTTTCTTCGCTGTGTTTTTCATCACAGTGTTGTTTACCGCAGGTGTGATCGTGATTATGGCTGTGACAGTGACAATTGTTGTTGCAATTGGTATCTACTGCTTCTGGTGTACTTGCAGCAGGTAATTACTGCTTGCTTTCGCAAGTTTATGTTCGTTCCTTGTCGTCGCACTGCCGTGGAAATCATTTTCAACAAAATCTGTGCTCGCGGTAGAATTGATGAAATCGCAGCTAAAAACATGGTTGAACGAACGAGAATCGAGAAGACTGAGCAAATATGTCGAAATAGATTTTTGTATGATCTTCCGAAAAGGTTTTTCGCAAAAAAGCAAAGCAGAAAGAAGCTCTTAGCTACGTAAAAAATTGACCTGCAAAATGTATAGGGAAGAATAGTGAAACGCGTTTTTTATTTTTTTTTCGCCCGTTAAACCGCTAGTCTCCGTGTGGTATTGAAAGCTTTGATTCTTTATTCCTTTGGGACAAACTACTGTATTCGCCACTGCAGGTCAGACCGTCGATAGTCCAGACTCTAGGGCCGGACGTTAAGTTTGTTTTTCCGTTTTTGTCGCCATTTGACCTCAAAGAAAACATTGCCTTTACTTTTGTTTCGAACGTTTGCTGTTCTTGTAGCAGAAAAACGTTTCGTATAAGTAAACATCGCAGTTCAAATGGTTTGAAAAAATACAATTTTTGTTACCGTTGAAAATCAGAACCAGCAAAAGCATTTGGTTTAATTGTTTAAGATCTGAGTTGTGAATGGTTTGACTTCAAGGACAGGACAGCTTACGTTTTTTCATTTTTGGTGACGGCGATTGGCGGCAGACCGAAGCCTGAAATTAGCTTCTTGCCGGAGCGGTTGAGGTGAATGCTCTTGGCTTCCCGGAGGAGAACTGCGGCGATTCACTCAGTGGGAGTGGATCGAACATCCGTCCTTTCAATTGAGAGGCGGGCACTCTCTAACGCGGAGCCATCGCCGCCGTACCGTGTTTTGTGATTGTTATGTTTTGAAAATGCTTAAAACTTAACAGCTCACTGTTTCAGACGAGAGCGGAAAGATGGAATCTCATGTTTTAGTTCACAGAGCTGTACTAGCAGTCCTGAACCTTCGGTGCCATATACTTCTGCTCAGGTAACTTTCAAAACTTGTCGGTGAAAAGTCGTTCCTGACATAAAATATTTTTGACAAAGCTTGTCCTGAGACAGTGTTTCTGAACCCATGTTCCGCGAGAGTGTTTGATGTGTGTCGCCAGTATTTTAAGCAAATCTATAGTGTATTAACTGCGTGAAGTTGCGCCGCGAAAATCTTTAGATGTTTGTAGTGTGCCTCGGCGTTAAGAAAGTTTAGAACTGTCTTAAACTATTTGAAGTGCAGTGAAAAGCTATGCGCAAAGCTTTACTATTTTCTCGTTGCTGGAAGAGTAACGTTAAACGACCATAAATGAACGAAGTTACGTGCTCTGCGTTGATGTGGCTTGTTGCAAATTTGCGATGCGTCCGCGCCTAACGCGATCCTATATCTTGCCTGCAGGTCAGGTGCATAAATATTTTGCAGACGATGTTCTGCGCTCTCAATTTCGTTGCCAGTTTGTGTTTTCTGAAGTTCAACCGTTCCTTCCGCACTCTGCGGAAAGACATCATGGAATAATGTCGTTTGGAAAAAGCGTTAAAATGTTTTGGTACCGCTTGAGGTGTGTTACGAAAATTGAACGCTGAACTCAGTCTCTACCGTCAGTGCGCTGCGCTTTGAATATGTGCTTTGTGAACATGATTGCATACCAGCAGAATTTCGTGAGGATGATTCTTCCCGTCGATTACAATCCTGGTAAACGAGCAGTGCAAACCACCGTGTTGTGCTAAGGCGTTGTTTTTCACTGCTTGTTTCATAAGTTACCTTTCATTGCTTGTTCAACAGACCAGTACCGACGAGTCTTTTGTCGTGAACACTCCGCCCGCTGCAATCCCTGCCGAAGACTGGATCTATCAAGAGAAAAGTAAATGCTGTGGGGACGAGCTGTGCGTAAAGCGAAAAAATTAGAAGG
>JGI24021J15306_10007146_pt1 | contig 13555 bp, 8 predicted proteins | sample Ectturendosymbi1_FD_15306 | JGI IMG/M metagenome (IMG submission 15306) | reverse complement strand
CTGTGACGACACCATCGTATCGCTGTGACGACACCATCGTTTATTGTAGAGCCACAGGAAGCGCTCGGTGCTTCAGGAGTATTGCAGATAGCTGAAAACTTTCAAAAAATTTCTTGAAGTCGCAGAAATAGTTTCATTCTTACAGAATCAGGTGTAAATTCTGTGCTGGGTGATCTGCGCGGATGCTGATGACTGCGGCGGTGCGGGTGTTTAAAATGTTGCTCTTCGTGCATTAAATTGGAACATCAAAATACAGACAGTTGGTTCAGATGAGAGGTATCTTCCATTTCTTCACAAAAACAGCACATTCTCTTCACTCGAATAAAACTTAATAGTGTTTGCGTCAACAAATACATATTAACTTCTACCGACATCTTAGGGCCAAAAAGCAAGAGTTCGTTCATTCATTCACTCACTCGCTCCCAAAAAAGCAAGAAAGCATAGAGGGTGTGTGACGTGGTATCGTCGGAATATATACCCCTATACTCGCAACAAACCATTCTTGTTTCGCGATTAGGGATTGTAGTCTGCGAAAGAACAGCATGCAAATAGCAAACCAGTCGCTGATGTTGTTTTAACCTCGTTCTCGGAGCGCAATTGGAGCCGGCGAGTAACTTTTAACCGCGACAAATAAACAAGAAATGATTTGCGTTGACGTAAAATAAACAACGTTTTTCGACCCCAGACAAACGCGCTCATTTCAATAAGAGCATGTGGTTGCATTTGGTCTGCTTGGATATAATACCTGCTCTTGTGTCTCTCCGTTCGAACATTACAGTGGTCAACGCAATTGCCGTAAACCGGATGCCAGTAGCAAGCAGCTTGCCATCAAAACACTAATCAAACAAGAATGGGAACAAGAACTGTTTCGATAACCCACATATACAGCGCAGCATATGCTGTTGAAGGAGCGAGTAGCATCGGATCTTTATCGATATCCTTTCGCTTTTCTTTCTGAAGACTCCGGTTCAGCGATTCCAAGTGCGATTGTGACATATTTGCATAAAGCTTTTCTACGACCGATCTTGCGCGCAAGTGGTTGAATGGATGACAATGCGCATTATAGCGTAGCAGACATCCTGCTTTAAAAGCTTCAAGCATCGTGACCGAATCGGACTCAGGAGGTTGGCAACGAATAACAGTTTCTTGCAGACCAGCGGATTTGCTTGATACATTTCGTGAGCGGCCGAAACCGCAACTATATGATAATCAATGTCAGCTGCCTCGAGACAATGGCAGCATTTTGGATGGTTTGGTAGCAGGGCGCGACATGCACGGGCATAAATTACAAGGTTCTAGCAAACAGTCTGTCAACGGCACGAGCTTGCAAACTTTTATTTGGGACACTGCAAAACAAATTTACGCCGCTGAACAATGCGCGAAGGAGAAAGTAGATTCTCGGATATTCGGAAAGTTTGAGCACTGGGTTTGCAGCACACAAAACGCAGGTTCCAAGGAACTCTTGTTTCAAAAGATTTTAAAAACCTGAGGCAAACGTCGTTAAAATTTATCGCTTTCAATTTCAAGGAATACGTTGAACATACAATAAAAAACAATACTTCCGAACATTAACAACATGTATAAGTTCAGTTTAAGTTACAGTCGTTTTTGTAGTCCTGGAGTGTGTAATAAAATGAATATAAAAATAATGTTATTTGCCAGACTTGTTCGCTCCCTTAATCAATTAAAACACAGGGTTGGATGATTGGTTACCAGAAAGCTGACAGTTTAAAGCCTGAGCCTATAGATGCGATTTGTGACAGGGCAACTTCAAGAGCAGCGACAAGTAGAAACGGAGAAACAGTCCAACGATCTTTGGTAAACATTGAACGAAGTTGCTACACATTGTGAACAGCACAGCAATTAATGTCGAAGATATGTTATTTTAATTGTCGTTTCGATTTCGCCACAAGGCATCGTGAAGATAAAACATGATAAAATATACCGGTGACATAGAAAAGTGAAGGTTGCTAATCACGCATCAAAAAATAAGTTAATGCATAACTTCAGCAACGAATTGCTGCAAGTTGTTAGGAAGCCGATCTCAGCATTAACTGATCATATTGCTACAACGCGGTTGGTAACGACAATTTAAGAGTCTGAGTGAAGCGCAATAAAAAGCTGAGAAAATCGAGATCAAAGCAAATGCAAACTATTGCTAACAGGCAAACCTGAGACTACACGTTTACCGCCTAGGTTGAATCGAGTTTTATTGGCTTCAAAACCAGGGCAAGATTTTAAAAAATCATGGAACTGTAATATCAGAAAACAATGCATAGCTTGTCTGGTTGAATGCGTTCGCATGCTTTGTTGAGTGAGATTGGCAATGGTCAGCACTGCGTTGTTAGAACATGATACATGTGGTGCAAATATCGGTGATCAAGACTCCCCGGTCTTATCAACTGTCTGAGCCTTCAAAAGAAATAAAACTTTTATTTAGGCTTTTGATGGAGAGATAGAGATACCACCCACAAACCTGTCGGCAACCTATCTAGGCAACGATCGTCAGTAAGCAAGGGACGATTAATACATTTCAAAATACTGTAAATAAAAGATTTGCAGGAAACAAGCACAAAACATTTTTATTGCTTACCAAGCCAGTTGCCGAAAATAAGAAAGCAGAATGAGTTAACAGGATGATCAAAGGATGCCATTCCGGCAAAAACTGGAATCTACTAATTATATTATTTTTTTACAATAGGGACGATGTACTGTGTTGTCTTTTGGGCGAAGTCACAAGTTTAGCAGATGCTGTTGTGTTCATTGTTCGTATGAAATAAATTACTCCCTGAATACTACATCTGCATTGGCACAAGCATGCCTTTTCACTTACACTTTATTCAAAATATTCGCGGAAAAAAATATGACATGTATGGCGCATGTCTGCGCGAGGTTCACCATCGTTTTCAGTCCATTCACTGCCTACAATCATTCCAGAATAATAGGCCTAGGCCTAAGGTGTAAAAGCAATGCGGCACATCAAAAGCAGTGGAAAAGCTTCAACAGAACCGTAAAACTACTCAAACCTTGGTAATAGGAAACGCTCTTTACGCAAAACAGAAAAAAATGCTGGGAAGAAAGTATATCCGTTGTGTGCTGTAATTTTGTTGCCTGTCTGTGATAATTGCGCTTTAAAAAATGCAAAACTATAATTCATGCGTACCACTGGCAATTACAAATGAAAGTTAGATTTGCGAACATGATGTATAAGTCATTCCGTAATGCATAGCAACTTTCAGAAGGTATACAACCAAAAACAGATATGGTTTTTAAGCTGGGTCGAAATGAATGAAACTTTTATCACTCAAAGGGGAAATGAAGCAGAAAGCTGCTTATATCCGATAAAATTCAAAGCTCTGAGGCCGAAGTCTTAACGATTTTGAAAATGTCAAAACATTTTTTAAGTGTAAAATTTTTTACGAAAATAAATTTAAGATGTCATGTAAAGCGTTTGAAGCAAAGCTTTACATGCGTGATGTTAAAGCACTTCATTCGTAAAACTAAGGACATCATTCGCTTGACCACAGTTTTGTTCAAATTAAGATATGCGTAAACATACGTTTGTTAATGATGCTCAGGTTGTTTCGGAATATAGATATACCTCACTGATATGTCAAATTCGATAGGTTGCATAATAATTCGAATTCAGCCTCTCGTTTAATAAATGCAAATGTGTAAGATTGCTGGAACTCTTAACATCACGTCCAATGCGACTTCATGGTGGTGTTTGCCATACGTAAGCTATGCGATGAACACCAAGAAATGAAAAATGCGTTATGAAAAGCAAATATTTTTTGATCAGCTTTGCAAAGTGTTCAATATCCGTTGTGTTTCTCAGATTCCAAAACAAAGCCATTGGCCACATTTGCAAGCGTCACAAGAACAGTATGCAGTGGGTCGGCGTCAATTAAAGACTTGCCTGGGGCTCGGAAAACTTGCCGGCTGTGACCAGATTTCTTGTTTGATAAAAATGTCTGCATGAGAGCTATTCGGATTTCTACTTCCAGCGACACTCACATGCAAACTCAGAAATTTGTTTGTCTTTACGCAGCGCACGCGAACGAAACCTCACAGTGACGTTTTTCACATTTGGTATCGTTGATCACGTGCGCCACCTCTCTGACTGCTTTTTGACCAGCCTGCCAAGCACGCACGAAGTCAAGAAATCTTCAGACTTTTATTTCTGAGGCGCCGTCAACTCATTCAAGCGAAGTCAGAAGCATCACATCGAGTGCTGACAAAGAAATGTGGCAACCGAATTCAACAGCAGCAGAAGTGATTCACATCAAATTCGATACTGCTACAGGGTGCCTGGCTGTACAGCAGAAAAAATGTCGGTTATGCGTATTGATTGCGTTTAGCATCTGTGTCAGTGGTTCAGTTCAACGATTTGTAGTGTGTCATCCTTCGCCACGACAAATAGTAAAAACAATCTGTCTTCTCTAGTGCAAACAGTGTGGGGAAAATTGCGAAATGGCCAAATTTGCAGTGTGGGTCAACAAGACTGTGTAAGAGCTGCATGACACACACAATGTTTACGAGCAAGTTCGAAGAAGGCCAAAACGCACTTGAAGAGCATGCACTGGGGACTTCACATCTCGTTAAAAGTTTACAATTCACGCTTTGTTGGTTTAACGGCCTGTCGTCAAGAACATCCAAACTTTCCAGCTCATTGAGAGAGGTCAGGACACTCTTTTATTAACGATTTTCAATTCCACTGAAAGGTTTCGTGAATTTTCTTGGCCATCGGTAAATTGGCCTCATTTCTGTTTTGTCTTCAAGGACATTTTTGAAAAAAACGTGGAATTTCCAGTTTCACCTGTCAGTGTGCGTCTCGTTGAAAACTAAATAAAAAAGCTATAGTGTTAACCACACTGAAACATGAAGTGTAACAGAAAATTTTAAGTAAGTGTTTCACATACCTCATACTTATGCAACCTTAGAATTGTGGAGGACGTGACTTATCTACTACATATTTTTGAACGTGCTTACCAGCAAAGCTGTGTGCAACAGCATGCCGACAACTTTTAAGTGAATGTATTAACGGTTTTTGTTGTGGTCACCGACTAACGAACGATCCCTTAGAGGAAACAACTGCATGCGACGCAAATAATTAAAATTTTGCTTTTCCTGATAAGGCGTACTGCGAAGAAAAATACGCAGGAAAAATTGCATCAACGCTCTATTGCACATCGTGGTGTGTCTAGTTACACAATATATAAATATTGCACGGCACAGCGCTCTTCGCAGAAATACATAAAGTTTCCATTTGTGTGCTTGCATTTTCCTAGCACTGTTTACTCTATCGAATGTTAATTTATGTTCACATTTCGCCGCAAAGAAACGACACTGGGAAAGGCAGTATAGTTTCAATAACTAAGGGACGCTGTTTTTGAGAAACTGATTATGCAATAAAAATGAAACAGTTGGCATACAAAGTCACGTGGCATACTTGCGATGTTCAAATGTACTCGACACAGACTGCCTCGTTTAACTACAAAAACATTTTGCAAAAATAGGATATTTTGATAAAGGTTTGAACTATTACTGTATTTCACCTTTTCGACATCTGCTATTTCATGTATTAAAATGGCTGTCATATTTCGTTAAAGTTTTTAAATTTTGCATTGGCCTAGGTATCTTTTCGTGAAACTGCGCGGGCACATTGCATCGGCTCATTCAGACAGCATAGTTGATGCGCGTCTGTTTGTGTTTGATTGTATTGTGACGCAGTGTCACAATCTGTAATAATTTATTGGAGTTTGTTAAAGTTTTTTCCCTAAAATTAATGTAATTATGCAAACCAGCCCGTGCAGCGCGAACTTTGGGATGTTGTTTTGAACGCCATGAGCTCGTGCGAACCACCGCCAGAGCTTTGTGACTTGATGACATTTTGCGTGCGATGAATTATTTGCGACGTATAACTTTCCGGCGAGATTACCTACATCGCAGCTTTGCAGAACTTTACGTACACTTGCTATAACTATTCTCTTTTCCAATAACGCACGTTTCGAAAAAGGGACTCTCTGCATATAGTCTGCTTTCGAATCGCCGTCTTTTTATTCTGGCATCAATTTGATTTTCAACAGTGAAGTGATCAAAACAGAAAGTTCTGACAGGTGGTAAAATTTCGCGAGGCCGCTTGGCCCTGCGCTATTGACGTTTGAAGTTCATCGACTCATTTGTTGCAACGTAAGTACAGTTTTATGACTCATAATAATAAAGCACGATGCAAGAAATATGTCTTAGTCACCAAGATGACAATTTCAATATGAGTGAATAGAAAGCTTCTTAGAATTAAGTCGACGACAAAACCGGAAAACAATCGAACTTTGAAAAGAACAGTTTTTTCTTATTCAGGCCCTAGCCCTGGGGGTCTGCAACAATTGCATAGCTTCTCAATCTTTTCTTATTGGCTGCGAATAGGTTCCCAGCAACAAATATCAGCGCAATCTTTTACTGCCTTTTTCAACAGGCTCGTCAAGTGCAATCAGTTGATTGTTCCCAAGCATTCCGCTATCAGACAAATGCTCAGGACTTGTTTTCCCAAAGAGAAATGTCGAGAGAAATAAAAGGCATTGTTAGCGGGAAGTTCTCAGGAATTTGAACCACCCTGATCAAAGCGTGCGAAATCGGTTGTCACTAAAACAATGGCCTGGTATTCAAAACCAGTCATACATTGTTGTGGAATTGCACGATTTCGACTGAACGCGCCCTGAAAAAATAGCAACTCCAATTTGTTAACGACTCGATGAGACAACGCATCCATCACCAAAAACAATTCCACGCACTTCCAAGAGCTTTTGTTTCGTCATAATCAAACTGCTCTTTTACAGCGCGTGCGGAAAAAAACAAGTGCAGTACGATCAACCGTTAACTGGAGCGGAGTGTTGCTGAGATGGATCTAACAGTAATGGCTTTGCAAAATGCGTGATGCTGTAGGGTTTCCCGACGTAATAGAAAAGAACACATTTTTGGCAATATCCTGTTAGTCAACTTCTCTTATTTTACCACGCACTATTGCTTTATTTGACTGATATTCTTTATGTGACTCTACCTTTGAGGGAATTCCTGCAAATTGTGACGTAATAATTGTTCAACATCCATACCTTTTGTTAACAGTATGCATTTAGCGTTTCGTGTTTAGAAAAATATTTTACCTGGTGTTTTTGATGGTCGCTCACCGCTTGTAAATGAACCTGTAAGATATGAAGACACTCTCAAGATTTTGCAGGCCACCATCTTGAAAATTTAAAAGGCAATCTCGACCAACAGTTTTTGGAAAGCATGGATTGAATCAAATATGGAGAAAAGAAAAGATCTTTGCTACATGGTTGAAACACGGCCTTTAATATGCAAATGCTTTAACCTACTTCCGCTGGAGATTCGAAAGATCTTTCGGTCATACTGACAACGTTCCAGTATTTTTCAAATGTCGAACACCATTCTAAATACGAATTTTGGTCTTCTATTTTTATGAACAAAAGCAAAGTATTTACCCAATTGTATTTCTTTCAACCGTACACATTAAATTTTCTCTGACTATTTTTTTTGCGATATCACCTTCGGATCACCAATAAAAATAATTTGTTGAACGATTTAGTTTTTTGCATCAGTTTCTGATTGAGTTTTGTCAGGTAACCCTTCACCAAATTTAAATGTGCACAGATGCCGATCTTGTAAATGTCGTCAGTGAAGACGACCTTGGTTACCTGCAAGATTATACCAAGGTTTGTACAAAAAAATGCTACACAATGCACTGCATTTCCTACTACTGTACTTATGTGTAAAATGTTTCCAGAAAGTTTTTTTATGAGTTGTCCTGATACTCCAACGTGAAAATTGGAACCTAGTCAATGACTACCTTTTTGTTTATTAAGAAAATTTTGCCTGCACTGTGTTTACTAGATTTATTGTACTAAAGGTGTAGCCAGCCTTTTTCTGGCTGGTAGCCCATGTCCAGAACCAAATCAATTTCGTGATTAGAAACAAATTAAATGTTGTTGTTAGTTACCATGAGCATTTGGTTTTCATCTCAACAACAGTGGCAAAGTTTAATTTACAAAGCAACACTCAACAAAGAAAAACGCTTTGCTGCTGTGGCATGCAAAAATCTCTGTTTGGCTTAGCGACGCAGCAGATGGTAGCAACAAAGATCATATCAATAAAAGGTAAAACTCTTTCTGCAGTGAACGAGTTTGCTTTGTGCCTGTGTAAGAGTCTACTCTGGAATAAACGGAATCCTGAATGCATTTTAGATTAATAAAAAAATAAAATATGGATAAACATGTCAAACCAAACAATAATTTCGAGTTTCAAGACTAATCTGTATATTTCACTGTAGCATATTGGGTAAAAAACAACTCAGTCAGAAAACCAATGCAATGCACGCTGTGAGCGGCAATACTGCAGCAAGTCGAGAAGTTCAAGTATCTTGTCGTGGTATTCACGGATGGTGGAAGACGGAACTAGGATATTGATACACGGATTGATAAAACAAAACCAGATCTGCATGAGTTTTACCTCTCTGTGGTCACAAAATGGAAGCTTTCAAATGCCGCAAAGCTGTCGGTTTTTAAATCAGTTTTGTTCCGATTCTCACCCATAGTCATGAATCATGGGTAATGACTAAAAGAATACTATCCCAAGTGCAAGCGGCTGAGATGGGATTTTTCGGAGAGTTCACGGTGTGACACTTCGCAAACGCTTAGGCAGTTCACCAATATCATTGATTGATAGATTGATTTATTTATTTATTGTTTCATGTGACTCAGCTAACAGACAGAAACAGCCAGAAGACTAAGTGCATGAATTTGGCAACTGACAATTCAAATAAATCTAAATTTGTGCATAGAATAGAATGTTTGTTTTAGTTTTGTCATATTTAAGGGCTCTTACAGCTTCATTCGGCAATTTAATCAGAGAGAGTAAAGCTGTTTTGTTGGCTCTTCACCTTAATCGCATATCGCTCATTGTTGCATGTTTTCACCATAATCTCTGGGAGGTGCATCAAAAATCTGTAAAGACAAAAATGATTTTAAAACTTCAATGGTTACCTATTAGCGCAGTGCTGTAAATGTGCCACGTACTGTGCTTCCACCTGTTTTTTATGTGAACTAACCTCAGTCATAATCGCTTTTTTATGTTGATCTGGAATTGGTCTCTAGCTCCACTTTGTGTTTTTTTATCAAGCACTGCAAATGAGCGATCAATGTTTAACGTGCAATGATAGCGCGACTCGAGTCAAGGAATCGACTCGACTCGAATCACGTTGAGAAACGATGTTGTGAAGAGTCGACTCAAGCCACGTTTTTTACACAATGACTCGAGTCACAATGAATGCCTAAGAGTCATTTTTATAACATATCCAAACATCTGATTTACAAGTCCAGTTAGTTTGTACTATAAATGAGTTTTTTTGCTTCAGTGACGCATGAATAATATTGGCGTAAATGGTCTGTTTTGACTGTGTCCTAGTGGTGTTATTCCAGATTTTAAATGTTCAGTTGTTCCACAACACAGACGTATAGCTGCGTCTTTGCTTTTCACTGATGGGCCAACAGGGCTCAATGCTACAGTCTTGAGGCTGTTCACTTTCTCTGACCTTGCTTTAGCCTTTCAACGTTTCACCTGTAAGCATTGCTTGCAGATGTGTGGACTGATGATGCGTAGTTTTACTGTAAATCGATTTCCTATTAAAATTTGTGATTGATTCATTGCTTATTTCACCTGTGGAGTGAAGTTACTTGAATAGAGGGCTCAATGCATTAAACATATTATTGTGTACATCTTTGATGCCGGTGTACGAAATATTTGTACTTTGAAATCACGTATGAGCCACTATTTTAGCACCCATTTGCAACTCTATAAGTCGTCAACCGCTTGTGCTAAGAAGCTGTTCAAACCCTCAAAAGATGCGGCAAGCAGTGATGTAGTCCAGACCGTAACCTTCGCGACCGAGACCTGGTTAAACTTTCGAGACGAGACCGAGACTTCATCAAAAACTCCGAGACCGAGGCTCGAGGCTTGAATTTCGAGACTGAGATCGAGACTTCAAAATTTGTGAATTTTGCCGAAATGTTTTTCAAAAATGTCGTCATCACTGCTGACTTCAATTTTTTTCAAATTTCTGGCATTTTTCCAACGTGTGTTGGTTGTTTCTTACCTGCAAATAGGCCTACAACAAACAAAAAATCGCTGAGTTATAGAAATTTTAATAAACCATTTCTTTGCAATATTCATAGNCTCGAGACCTGAAATCTTCAAGAGCGAGACCAAGTCCCGAGATTCCATCACTGGCAGCAGGTCTTCTGGCTTGCATTAAAAAATTGAAAAGTTTTGAATTTTGTTTTTTTTGTAGGTGACGTCTTAAGTAGGGTAGGTTTTAGCTTTTTTAGCCCAGGTTGGAAGTTGAGTTTATTTGGCGAAAATCAAGAATTTCAAGGACACGAAGAAACCATAGCAATTGCAAAAACGCCAGGGCACCGGCGAAAACGGAAGGTTATCGAATCGTTGCCCCTTGATTGTCGAGTCAGGTTATAGTCGTTGCCACTTGACTGTTGAGTCAGGCCAGGTTACCTGGCAGAGATGATCGGATGGTGGATTTTTACTATCCTGTTTTTGAAAAATGACATCCGTATCCGATCCGAAACCTATTTTGGGATGAAATCATACTTTCCGTATCGGACAACTGTCCGAATGTGTATTATGATGCACAACATACATTTTTGTGCTGTGTCTATTTTGCCTTGTTAGGAAAAATAACTGCTGAAATTATCAGTTCCGTACATGGAGAGTGCTGTCACGGTTTCAAGGGGGTCAAGCAGCTAGCAGTTTCTTGTTTACATTACATGAACTGTAGACTAAACCCTAACTCTGAACTCCTAAATCTAAAACTTGACCCTAAGCCGTTACCATAAGCCCTGATGCTAAACCCTGGCCATAAACCCTAACCAATTGTCTCTTTGTGTATCGTACTTGTCACATGACCACTTCAACCAATTGTGTTCAAATGAAGGCAGAATAGTCCTAGCACAGGTTTTGCGTCATGAAGCAGAGTAGACATTACCTGAATGCGTTGCGCCACTTTGGGCCCTGTCATGCTTATAAACAGAAAGCTTGACATATCTTGCAAGTTTGACATATAGCATAACCTAAGTACGTTTCAGAGTCGATTGCATCAAAAAGTAAGCTGAAGTTTTGCCACACAGTCCCGTCGCCACGGGGCTTTGGTGGGCTTTTCCCCCCCAAACAAAGGTCTAAGCTCCCAAAATTGAAATGTGAAGCACTATAAAACAGTGGTGTTTGTTCAAATTTCAGAAATCCAAGCCCCCCTGTACAAATATGAAGCCCCCCTACTGAAGACGTTCTGGCGACGGTTCTGTTGCCACGCCAAGCTTTTCATCAATCATTTATTTAGTAACAATGGTTAGATTTTAACACCATCCATGATTTCAAGTTCATAATTTCATTTATTAATCCTACCTATTGTTGCACTTTTACTAAATCTAACCAACAATGCTAGCCTGCAAACTGAAACATCATTCAGAACAACAAACTGGCTTAAACTATGGCATATCTATTGAAGTGACTGACTTAAAATTCGATCCAACACGTCAATGTCACTAAACAACAATTTTGCATATCATGTTTAAGAAAGAAAGAAAAAAGCTATCAGGCCTGGTATCGTCTAACAACCAGTTAATGCAGGCTCACATAGACTACGCTTGAAGAAAGCAGGGCCGAGTGCAGACTACATACAACATTAAAATAGCTAGACTGCTTTAGCTAGCCTAGACTACAGGCCACAGTAGGCCTAGATTAGCTAGCCCTAATCCAGGTACGTAGCAAACCACTTCCTTGCAGGAGGGTTGCCAGATGGCCGGTATTTCACCGACCTGGCCGGTATTTTACTGCTAATTTAGAAGAGGCCGGTAAGAAGCCGGTATTTTGAAAATCTGTGCCTGAAGCCGGTATTTTGAAAATAAATGCATAGGAGTAACTCCATAAAGAACTAACGCGGAACTTCTCAAATTATAATGACTCATGTAGTGAAACTTGTCAGGACAGTTCCTTCAGCGAAGTTCATTTAAGCCCAAAATGTAGCAAGTTATTATTGCTTGTAACTTTAACAATACTCCTAGTCTTTTTGTTTCTCTGTTCCTTTGGTAGTCGTATCTACCATAATCCTTCGTGTTAAACGTGATCTGTATGAGCATTTTTTGGCAATTAACCGTGAAACCAGCGCAGGTGGAGTTGTTGTCTGAACTACTGCAGGGGAAAAGGAAAGGAAAATAAAAAATTTAAGCTATTGCAGAAGAATGCAGGGAAATCGTAGAAATGGACGGGAAGAGAGTGACATTGTAGCGATTAGTGAACCTTATACTCCACTGCGTAAAAAACAGAGATTGAGAAATTGTATTCTTAATAAGTCTTACCATTTTTCATTGATTCAGTGTTTAAATTTCTTTTCGTACAAAACAATTTTAATCGTGAATGTGATTAAATGCACAAATATCAATCTCTCTGATAAAGTTTTCACCTCAATCACTATTACTATCGCCACTGGCAAAGATATGGATATGCTGTGTTTGAATGCACAGTGTTCACTAATAACTGCAACAACTCGCCCTACGCCTTATTTCTATTATTTTTTCAATGATAAGATTTTTTTTCACTGTTGACAAAAAAGCCGGTATTTCTACAAAATACATCTGGCAACCCTACTTCCTTGACGTATAATGAAGGAGCCCTATCTTACTAAACCAGCAACAGACTTGTGCTGACAAACCTGGCGCGTCCAATTAGCAGAGGGGAATGGGATTACGCTATGGTACAGAGATTACACCATAGACAGACTCGGAGTCATGGCACAGAAGATTGAAATGATGTTTCTGAAGATCATAAATGAATGGTTGTGCAATGTGCAACTTTTTCCAAAAAAGTCTGAACCCTCGAAATAACGATAAAATCGTTTCGGATATCCTTATCTGTATCTGGTTCCCGTTTGAAAGCAGTTTTTGGATATCCATATACGGTTGCAAACTCACTATCCTTCCGGATACCCAACTGGCAAACCAGATAGTGATCAACTCAGTTACCTGGCCCTGGACGCCAATCGCTAGATGGAACTTTTCAACTCAAGTTTTTTATTGGAAACTCCAACTAGGCTAAAATCCGGGTCTTTTGAGGCTTTGATTGGCTTTCTAACGTTTATGGTTGAAAAGTTATGGCCTAAAAACAACAAAAAATCGTTAAATAATTAATTAAGGGATTAACTATCAATCATTATTTTGATTAATCCATTAATTTGAGGCTAGGCGTAACTTGTGCAACTGACTGAGAGTGAAAGAGAGCAGTAAAATTAAAGCTAGAAAACTGCCTTCACCAAAAACATAGATCGAAATAACACGGTAACAAATACTGCTGAAACAACATTGGGCACCACTTTTTTGCTCATGGAGCACCATTTTTTAGCGTGTTGGGCAGCACTTTGTTGTAAAAAACAGGGAAAATAATCAATTTCATTTGACTCAACATTAACTCGAACTTGCAA
>JGI24021J15306_10007145_pt1 | contig 13556 bp, 8 predicted proteins | sample Ectturendosymbi1_FD_15306 | JGI IMG/M metagenome (IMG submission 15306) | reverse complement strand
AAGGGCACCTGAGCAATATTTGGTGTTAGAGTTTGGCCTTAACCTAAATCAGGGGTGTGGTGGGGTGGGAACGGCGTTCCCACACCTATTTTTGTAGCACTACACCCCTAATTACCTGGCAAAAACGATAGCCTACTTTTTCATTTAGAATTGTTGAGGTGTGATTATGACCACTACAGTACTGTTGCGTTTGGTAACGCACGAATAACTTTGTGACATAAGAATGTGCTGTGTTTCTAATTAGACATCTGATTGCGGTAGCTAACTTGGGAGTTGTCTAGTTTCAATGAGTTGTGCTGTGGAGTGATTTGTATACGGCACGGGTCTCTCTCACGAATGCTGCCAGTGGTGTGTTTAAAGGGAGGCGAGCGAGGCACTTGCCTCGGGCCCCCCTTGAGGTGTTACACGCATAAATTTTCCTTACTGTTGGTGAAAAACTTATTATCCACTCATCCCAAAGCAGATCACAAGTAAGTACTCTGCTTTCAAGGGCCCCCCTACAGAAACTGTAATGTTCAGGTACTTTGCTTTCAAAGGGGCCCCCAACAGCAACTGCAATTTGAAGGTAATCTGCTTTCAAAGGGGCCCCCAACTTCCACTGAAATGTGTAAGTACTCTGCTTTCAAACTTCATTGAAGGGGTCCCTAAAAGATACGAGCGTGTAAGTACTCTCCTTTCAAAGGGGCCCCCAAAAGCAACTGTAATATGTAAGTACCTTGCTTTCAATGGGGCCTCCACAGCAACTGTAAATTACAAATATTTGCTTTCAAAGAGACTCCCAACAGCAATTGTCATGTGTAAGTACCTTGCTTTCAAAGGGGCTTACAACAGCAACTTTATTGTGTAAGTATCTTGCTTTCAAAGTGGCCACCAACAACAACTGTAATGTGCAAGTACTATGCTTTCAAAGGGGCCTGCAACAGCAACTGTAATGTGTAAGTATCTTGCTCTGAAAGGGGCCCCCAACAGCAATGGTAATGTGTGAGTACCTTTCTTTCAAAGTGCCCCCAACAACAACTGTAATGTGCAAGTACTATGCTTTTAAAGGGGCCCCCAACAGCAACTGTAATGTATAAGCACCTTGCTTTCAAAGCGACCCCTAACAGCAACTGTAATTTGTAATTAGGCTGCTATATTTTCAATGGAGCCCCACCACCATCTCCAGTGTTCAAATAAAGAAAAGCTTCAAACCAACTTTTATACCTAACAAAATTGTGAGTTAACATTTCTTCCAAAACGTCCTGAAAAGACCTTATCAAAAAAGAGCAAATAGTTATACCAAATAATATTTTTTTTTATACCAAATGATGATATTTAGAGATTGAAATATTTGGTTCATTGATAATTTTATAAATATATAAATGCCACAGTTAAACAGAAGGTATCCAAGTGGAGCAGCAAAACGAAGGAAAAAGGAAGAAAGAATAAAGCTGACGAAAAATTTAACAGTCTCCTCGACAAATTTGGTACTAGTGAGCCTACAGAGGAGAGTACAGCTTCAAGCGCACAAGCTGTTAATAGTAGCTATAACTGTCTAGTGCATAATCAGATACACAAAAGCTCAAGTTGCGCAGAAATGAAGTTGATAAATGCATGCTTTGGAACATTCAAATGTCTATCCAAGAATTTCTTTTTTATGTCTCTGAGTTGAAGAGGTTAGACAAATTCCTCATTTCTTGTGATGTTGTATCTTAGTAAACATTTCCATCAGAAAATAAGACAACATACAATTGTCATAGAAATGACCACACAATATCTTTTAATTTATATAAAATTTTCTTCTTAGTTAACAAAGTAATTTTGTATTATTGCTTTGTGCTGCAAAGACTGTTAATAAGCAAGGCTACATTCATGCTTCTGATCAGGTAGAAGAAATGGCATGTTTTAAGTATTACGAGCGCTCATTTCTCTACAGATATTTCAGGTATTTTCAGTGGCTTGAATTTAGCCCATGCGTGAAGTAGTAGGGCACGAAAATAATGAAGTGGGGGCGATCCCAACCTGCTATTGCCTAACTTTCATGTGTTGCCAGCCGTGACTTCCTAACTTTCAGCGTTTTCAAAGTTGTGCATCGTGAACACCCCTTTGCATTTTCTCCTTCTGCTATGTCAGTCATGCCGTAGTCTCAGAAATGTATCCTACGGTGGCCGTGTCTTAGGCTTGATCAAAAGTGCTTATCATGGTTGGCTGAGTATGATGACGTCATCAGAGGGGCCCCTTTTTAGTCTTGCCTCGCCCCCCCAACCTTAAACCCACCACTGGATGCTGTCATACGCATTAGTTGATAAATGAGTCTTGCTAAACATAGTGATATCGTACGTTATTTTTTAGTCATTGTGATTTTCTATTGTGCAAGCAAAACTACATTTCATATGTATGACTGGAAATTTTTGGAAGGGGGAAGTTAGGCAAAATTGGGAAACAAAATGGGTCGCTGTATGAAAAAGGTTGAAAACTACTGCCCTAAATAGTACGCATACCCTATTTAAGATCCACTGATCTATGCAATGAAAATTTTTTTCGACCATACATTGATCTTCTGAAGAATGGTACCGTGGTAGATGAAAGTTTGGTTTGGAACCAAGGTATGCATACTGTCATACATTGTGTGTGAATTTGGATAGCTAATAAAGAAGGTCAGGGTACCATGCGCAATTTTGATGCAAGATTTTTCGCTCAGTCATGGAAAAAATGTTTGTTTTCTTGATATAGCTTAGACCAGTGCTTTTCAACCTGGAAGTGGCGAGCCCAGGGGCGTAACGAGGGGGGGCAAAGGGGGCGCAATTCCCCGGGCGCCGAATAATTATGGGGGCGCCGAATAACTGTGGAAAACCCCGAAAAGTTCCAACAATGTCACAAGTAGCCTACTTTTTCAATACAGTACATTTGCTTCCGAAAAACTTCAGGTTAAAGCATGGGGGTGCCAAACTTGCTTCTTGCACCGGGCGCCATTTAACATCGTTACGCCTCTCGGCGGGCCCCAAAGAGGTTGTGAACCATTTGTGGAAGGGTCACCAGACGATATTTTATGTACATAGCTGTATTACATTTGCTTTATCCGAGTTTAGATGGGGGTCGTTGGATTGTAGTGGGTTGCTACAATGGATCGAGGTACAAAAAGGTTTGAAAACAACTGGCCTAAATGCTTCAGTCAAAATAACGATTGACATTTGGACCCACTCCCCACAGTATTGCTGCATAGCGTAAAACTTTTTAAAATACATGTGGGTTGCGGCAAAACGAGAAACTGCTATTGAAGGGATCAATATCATAAATTCCCCAGCAAGCAAAATATTTCAGGCGCATGTTTTGACTCGCACTGGAGGAATCATTTGAAAAACCTTTGGTAAAAAATTTTGACTTCTCTTGCATATCTGATTGGAAATTGTAGATGAATGGTTTTGTTAACATGTTTTTGAGTGGTGAGTGCTGGTATCTTTTCAACGAAATACAACCTAAATATCTTTACGGAAAACAGTTTCAAATTGCCGTATATTCTACAAGTAATTAAAAAATCAAACATCTAAGGATACACTAAATATATATGAATGACTCCAATCTAAAACGTATAAGATTTCTTAGACAACCTAGGCTATTATTGGCTGCTGTAGGTAATTCTATACGAACCGGATAAAACGTTTGCATGCATTTTTATAAAAATTGCGTAATCCTAGCCCAGTAACGCATTTATTGCCAAAAAAACGAAACTATGCAAAAAAGACACATTCAAAAATCTTTTGAAACTTTCAAATTTTATCATTTGAATAACAACAAATGTTTGCTGTTGTATTTTTCAGATAAACCTTCTGATGTATCGATATGGTTAGGACAAATTCTTGTGTCCAGTCGCTTTGAAAATGCAGGAATAGGAGCTAAGCTTCGGTGTTCTCTGAACTTTTTCATAATGGCCCGAGTACACAAAAAGCAAAACAATCACAAATAGGGAAGATCTAATGATTGTTCTACTTGCCCATTTCCAAATTACAGTCGACATATCTAGTACTATGCAACGGCACGAACCTTTGTAATGAATGGAACAGAATTGTGTGCTTCGGTCTTTGTGGTCCGATTTGTACCAGACATGCTAAGATTATATATTTCAAAATCTTTGTAGACTTTGAAAATTAAATCTTATGAAACTCTAACTGTGAAACATAGCTTTTTGGAAAATCTTTTTTAATTTGATCAAAATTCAACAAAAATGTTTTTCTGGTGGCTTTTACAAAACTCAAGTGGATAATTGTGAACTTATTGCAACAATTAGAATTCTGCTAGCTAGTCTGTCTCTATCAGCTTACTAAAAAACGTTTACATAGAAATATGGTTTTCTGAGTGAAAAAATGTATGGAGCGTGACGGTTTCTGCAGGAGCGTGACAAGTAAATTGAATTATTTCTTGCCGCGTGACACTAAAGGTCAAGAAAAAAATCGTGCGTGCGCTTTACGGTAAAGTAGGTTCATGTTTACTTACTTTGTAAGTTAACTTATTTTGTATGCGTGATAAAACTGTGGATGAAAGCCTTATATTGCAAATTAGGCAGATACACACTAATGAGCCGTACTTCTGTTGAAGTCCCTGACGCAAGGGTAGCTAACCAGTCAGAGACTAAGAGCCTTATTTCTTACTTTGGTCATGGGATGGGCATGGGCACACATGAAATGAAGATGAACATCATCCCATCGCGTCCTTACACACTATATTGCTCAGCAAGATTTATTGTAAATATCACACGCCAGCATGACAATGACAGTTGTAAATATCACACGCCAACATGACAACTTTACAACCCATATATTGTTATGCATGCTATTTAGTGCAGTTGAGTAGTACTTCTGGCAATTACATAAGAGGCACATGAAACTGGGTAAATAATGAGCTGCATGCGGCTTGTAACTAAGCCGTGGGTTGGCCACCCACGCTTTGAGGCATAACGTATAATGTAAGAGATATGTTCTGTTGAAACCACGCTTCTAATCTCAGACCGCAAGCTTGAGAGAAGGGTAATATTATTAATAATGCAAGGTTAGATATTTCTGGTTAAGAGTTTTGAAACAGCTGTGACTAAACATACTTAAATACAAGGATCAGGTGACCACCCATCCTAACTCGCAATCTTAGTAGTCTAACTTGTCCATTTCACAGATCTATCAATAGCACAAAAAAAAACAAAAATATACATAATGGAGTCATTATCATTGAAAAATAATAATTACAGTAATCTTCTTATATTTATAACACTGGGATAGCACCAAAGTTAAGAAAAGACTGGCGGAAATGATAGCAGAAAAGATTAAGAAGTCCATGTCTTTGTAATCAGCTTAGTTAAAAAGAAGCTTATATTCATACTGGTGCTAAAAGCACCCTTTGATGGATACCGTAACTGCTGCTTGTAGAATATGTCATTTCTGTAATATTTTATCTTTATAATAACTTCATGCTTACTGTGGTTTATCTTCATGCTTTTGTTCTCATACTTGTGTCATTTGTATAATAATATGTCATCTGTTGTTGCTAATATTTACTAAGATTAATCAGTAACGAAGCATGTCTGAAGACATAAAGACATAATAGGCAACAAGAAAGTAGTAACTGAAGACAAAACTAAAAATAAATCTGTGAAAAGTGACTATGGAAAAACTTTCAGCGTCTAACAGTGAAAGTGATGAATATACAGGTTATGTATTGTGCAATGATTGCAACCGACCATTGAAACAAGACTTGACAAGGCTTTAAGCAGAACAATGCATTTAAAAAATCATTGGTTATCTTGCAATTTGAGTCGAACAGCAAATAAACCAAAGCAAAAATTACTAGGTTTATGAGAAAAGAGGGGTCTATCCCACAGAGTGCTAAAGGCAATGTCTTAAATGCTGCAGTTGCATTTTGTTCAACAGACATGAGACCATTTACTGCAATTGAAAGCTAAGGGTTTGAACAGTCAGCCCACACATTACTTGAAGTTGGTGCAAAGCATGGACTTGTAGATGCTAAATCTGTCCTTCCTGATAGAAACACATTGAAAAACTAAGTTGAAAAATCAGCATAAACTTTGAGAAAGCTTCTGATTAAAGAAGTGAAAGATGCATTATCTGCAAATAGATTTATTGGCATAACAACTGATATGTGGACTGATACTAAATCTTGCCATTTTGTATCATTGGCAGTGCATTATCATGTGTGGTAAGTTGAAAAGCCAAGCACTTAATATTGTATGAGTTTGAGGACAGGAAAAGTGGTGAGAGTAGCAGGAAGAGCATAATGAACCCATTTATACTGCTATGTCTTACATCACACAGTGCCATTTCTCAGTTTTTTTATTATCTGATAATGGCAACAACGGAAAAGTTGCTCTGGCAATTTTCAACAGAGTACCATGTGCTTGTCACATGTTTGCCATAGATCTGCACCATACTTTGCAGTTGCAGTCATTAAGTAAAACAGTTCAAGTGATGCTAAGAGACAGTGATGGTATACTTCATGTGCAACAAATTCAAGAGTTGGTCTCTCATTTAGGTGGTGACAACATATGTGAAACCGGCAGGTTTGAACAACAGGTTGTCTGCAAGTCTAAAGCAAAGCAATGATATGAGGTAGAATTCTACTTTTAAAATGTTGAAAGCTTTGTTGAAGCACAATCTGAAGTAGAATCTATTCTGTAAAGGTCAAATCTTGAGGCAAAATTTTTAGCAATGATTGGGTATTGATAAGTGCTTAATTTACTTTTTAGAACCCTTTGAAAAAGTGACTAGAAGTAATAAAAGGCGTATGAAAACTCTATAGTTCCATAACTGTATTTTGGTTGAAACTTTTAATACTTTAGAACAGGGGGCTCCAAACTTTTTTGTCAGAGGACCACAAAAGCTATTACACAACAGTTCGAGTGGGACATCTTACGTAATGAGATTGTTTCAGGATATGTTACATTCGACCAAATCAATGAATTTTTTGTAAATATATTAATTTTCGTTATGGACAAAATGTCTTCATGGGCCGGATCCAGCCTGTTTGGAGAATCTATAAAATAAATACAATCTATAAAACATCCTTGTACATGCAGTATTTTTTATGTCTGTGTTTGGCTCAGTCTGACAGTTCAAATCACAGGGCTTATTCAGTGAACAGAAGAATGCTTGGTCTCAACACTTCGCAGGTGTTGAGTAACACACATATACAATACTAACACTCTAACAATGCATCACCAACTACTATATCTGATCATCTTCATACAGGAGTGTTAGATTTGTAAAAAGCATTGGACATGGGATGTGATAAGATAAAAAGTCAAATCAAGATGCAAACCATTAAACATAATTATTCCAAATGTTTCCAATTCAGGCATCAAGTATCTTGATTGAAAAATTGACTTGTTGCTAATGAACACTTTCATTAACACACTGTCCCAATGCAATGCAAAATTGGAAGATGTTTTTATATGCTGTGCACAGCTCTTTCATACTAAACTTGCCCAGCAATTGGCATGCAATAGGTGTAAAACAAAGTTATTTTTACTGCATTTCAGTAGTGTGCAAAGTTTCCTCAAAGCCTCTTAGCTGCATAGTAAAGTAATATCTTTTGTTTCAGAATGTCACTATCATAATTCAATGAGTGATGATGAATTAGTGCACCAAATTATTTTGCTTGTTTGTAAACTCAACATGTGCATCATTTAGCTCAGAGAAACATCTGCTGCTGCAGGTTGTGTAAAATTTTTTAGAGGAAAAATTATATTGGTTGCCTTGTTGCAGTTAAAAATAATTTCGTGATTAGCGGCATAGTCACAATAAATTTCAGGTGTTGAACACTGCTGATAATAGGACCAAACACACATATCATCAGCAAACAACTGGTGTTTCACAATCATATTTTTCACAGTACATGCTGCTGAACTGAGAGTTCATCAAGATAAATAGCAACAAATTTTCCTTTCTAACATAATGCTCGTAAAACTTTAAGAATATGTGTACTTAATCAAGTTGATTGGCTGATGACAATCAGGCAAGTTCATTGTGGGTGAAAGTAACTAGAGGTGCAAATTAGGATCAATCGTGCATTGACAGTCAAGTCCTCTCGTGTATGCTGAACACTGTTTGTTTTTATAATATTGATGGACTTTGCAGAAAATTCCCGAAAGCTTTGTAATGGTTTGAAATGTTTTGTGAAAGTGTCTAAACAGAATTTAACATGGCACGCCATGTCCGTTTTGTGGCAAGAACTGTAATTGTAAATTTGAAAGAAGCTTCCACGGAAACTAAAAGCCCATGGGAAACTGCTTTTGGAAGGCTTAATCAGCAGCTCAATAGAGAAGACATTATCCAGACCTGCAAGAGAAATCGCTATTATGAAAAGAAATGGATGCGGAGGCGACGTTTGGCATATGCGGAGTGCAGAGAAATATACGGCGCAGCTATGCAAGAAAAATTGAAATTTGTACTGCGCCACAATCGGAGAGAACCTTGGCGAGTAGACTGAGCTAATGTTTGGTTTGGACTGTGGAATGTTCTAAGTCCGATTGCAACGTAGTTGCATTCTATTCTTTTGTCCACAATCTGCTGAAATTGGTTAGGTGCATCATATTGATTGTCGTACTTTATTAAAAAATTTGATCCCGCAGCAGAACACAGCGTATGCATGTTTGTTTGGCTGCCCCAAGCTTGAAATTATCTTGACAGAATTATGGGATATACCGTCGACTTAGCCTTGAGGTTTAAACATGTCGTGCCCGTGGCAGATTCTCAGAAAGGGGGACCTATATTCAGGGCCGGATTAAATAAATGTGAGGCCCCGGGTAAAGTTGTGACCGCGAGGCCCCCTCAACGCTTAGTGTAGTTGCACATGTACACGAACTTGAATTGCAGGAACGTTTCGCTGCGTTGATGTCGGTAGCATAGATTCTAGAACTGTTTCCCTTGGTCCTGGCTAATTGTATGGCACTCATGGGTGACCGCAGGGGAGGGGGAAAAACGGGCATTTGCTCCCGTCGAAACTGGGACTAAGAACCAAGCATTTCTAGAAAACCTGAAGTTAGCAGTTAAGTTCCTATTAATTTATTTAACTGTTGCAATGACAGTTTATTTCCCGGTATGATATTGACACCGCACAAGAGTCTGGTTCCATGTTCTGGTGTCATGCAATGATGAGATTGCAGTTCGCTCATGTCCGCTCCTTTGCCTGCAGAGGCAGGGTGCGAATGTTGCAAACGGATTGTTCTACTGTTGATCTTTATTGCGTAACAATGACACGGCAATAAATCTTCAAACGTTCATTTTAAGTTAGGCCTACGGCAATAAGCGTTTTTTCGCATGTGACCAGGCCTCCCACTGCAGGTTTTTTCAACCCAGATCCGCTTTTTTAAGCGACCTGGGTGTCTAGGTTTAATTATGAAAAATCGCGTTAAATCTGTGTTTTTTTGAAGTGATAAATTCATAAGAAACATCACTGTGTTCAATATATAAAGATGACAGTATATTGCAGTGTTTGTACGCGCATATCCGGTGAGAAAGTACGCATATCGGATGAAACAGAACGTGTTCAATCGGTTTCATATCCTCATCAAGAACATTGTCGGGGTTATATATATAATGTTATTGTCTCTAGTGCCAATTGAAGAAACTGGTGAAACAAGGTTTATGACTGCTTTTAAATTTCGATGATTCCGGATGCATACAAATTAAAAAACAAATTTCAATTAGAGGAAGAAGGCATTTGGATCATATTTTAATATGTGAGATTTTAAATCCCGCTGCATTTCAAGATGGCACAAAATTTCCTCGTTTACTAACAAATGTACTTCTGCCAGAGCCGGATTAAAGGCTAGGGGGGCCCGGGGCAATTTTTACTGGAGGGCCCCTTTGACGTAAATCATGACGTCATCGTTTGTAGAAGTTATGTTTTCGCTGATTCGCATGGTTACCGTTTGTTTTTTCCGATAGTCGAGCATGTTCTTACTCTACAGTTAGCTGCGAGAAGTAAATACTAGAGCAGTGGTTCTCAACGTGGGGCGTGAAGGTCGAAGTCATTATGAACCAATTTTAATGGGAATGCAAGCTGAAAATGCGCTTGTTCACAATCAAACTGATTTGTAGATATAAAGCTGGTTCACTTGTTTACTTGTATAGGACGACAATCCAAGCATGTTAGTTGTGCATTTTGTTATCCAAATGGTAAATTTAGTTGCAAAAAATGTTGCTCCGAAACTGCACGAAACACTATCTTCTGTGATCAAATGTATCAGTTCCATCATCAAAGCAAATTCTTAAGCAGAACGTCTGTTCCAGAGGTTTTGTGAGGGTAATCATGGGCAGTGGCGTAACTAGAAGTTTGAGCCAGGGGGAAATCTTAGCTGAAGAGGGCCCACCAGCAGGGGCGTATCGAGGGGGGCACAATTCCCCGGGCGCAGAATCACTAAAGGGGCGCCGAAAAGTTCAAAAAATCTCACAAGTACTTCCTTCAGTACAGTAAATTTGCTTACGAAAGATCTCAGGTTCGAACGTGGGGGCGCCAAACTTGCTTCTTGCCCCGGGGGCAATCTAACCTCGTTACGCCCCTGCCTACCAACCAACACTCAGTAAAAAATTGAGAAATGATGGTGAATGTGGATGTGGAGGATATCTATACTAAACCCAAAATCAGAAAATACTCCAAAAAACTTCTAAAAAACATAAAACAACAATCCACTGAAAAACAGAAACATACTAAATACCGAAACATAAGCTAAGTGGGGGCGCATATTTTAGATTTATTTTGCAAGGGGGGACTGTTCGCACCCCTGCCCCTCGTGAGTTACGCCACTGATCATAGGAGATTGTTGCTCCACACCGAAGTAAGATGGCTATCAAAGTGGCTAAATAGATTTATGGAACTATTTGAACCACTCAGTGAGTTTTTGAAGGATAAATCTAAAATGATCCTCCTGATGACCATAGATGGCAAAGCTTATGTTAGCTACTTAGAAGATATTTTTGAGAAAGTTTGTTGTTTAAACAAGCAGCTCCAAGAAGCCAATGCGATGCAAAAGCAAAGATAATTGGATTTGTGACGTTTCTCAGTTTGTGCAGAAGCAGTCTTTTGTCAAAAAGCTATGTCCAATTTTCTTGGTTAAAAGAATGTGATAACACTAAATAGGCAAATACAGTTATCGCTGCATACGTGGAAATACTTCTTTAATGACTTCAATGAAAGACTTCATGACTTGAAAGCAATGAAACAATGGAGTTCTCTCCTTTGGTTGACTCAGCCACTTTTAGCAGATTTGTCTGCAGTATCAGAGCAATGCCAACAGGAATTATGTGAGTTACAGCAATATGAATTCGTGAAATCTCCTTGCCTGATCAAAGGAACCACGATGTGGCTGTCCGAAGAATGCAAAAAGAAATACCCTCGCTCGAGTACTTTGGCAAGGCAAAAACTGATAAGTTTTCCGTAATCTTGTTTGGTCGAATGTGGGTTAACGTTGTTGCGGATTTGCTGCGTGCAAAGTTGGGACATGGTTCAAGAAATGTTGAGAACCACTGTACTGGAGTGTATTTTTACTAAGAAAAAATATTTCACAGGCTAGAGAGTGACTCGGAAAGAGACAACAATAACCCGAACAATTAACAGAAACCAAAGATCGCAAACAAAAACACTGGAAAAAGAACAGGTCAATATGGCCAGCCAGGCTGAGTGTAAAAGTTGTTTCCAAGCTGATATCTTGATTTTCACCTTCATTTTCAGGTGCTCTGGTTAAGGCCACTGCTTTAATGTTGCTCCTTGAAAGTTTTGCTATAAAAAGCGATTCAGTCGCAGTGTTTTAGCTAATACTGCCAGATCCTTGCGCTTTTTCTGCTTAGAAGCTTTGCGCTTTTACAGCTCCTGATGGCATAACAGATTTCGACGTCGCTCAAGCCAAACACTGCAATCTCGTTTTCTGCTCTTTCGTTCTACGAATCGACTGATTAAAGCCTTCTCTCAGGGTTCCCACAATTATTTCCTAGAAATTCCCTGAAGTTGAGCTTAAAATTCCCAAAATCTTATAAAAATTCCCTAAATTTTCCACAAATCAGTATATGCAATATTACTTTTATCTACCTTTAAGAACTTTTAATGGCGTGTTAACAAGCACCATAGTGTGCTCTGTTGCACATTTACTTAGTGTGCTCCGCACATTTACTTAGTGTGCTCCACATTCAGTGACGTACGCAGAAACGCAGAAAATTTTCATGGGGGGGGTTTGTTTCAACGTCTTATGGTGGTCATTTGTATTTGGCGTGCGCTGTTTGTGACGTCACAATTTGACGTTATTTCCATGTTTCCAAACCAACGTTTTGGCGAAGTTTGTTGACATAATATGATGTGCATATTTTTTTACATCCACTCCTCTTAGTTTATATATGTGTCGTTGCACTGAATATAAACTATCAGCGCTCAAGTTAGGCTATCGGAGAAAAACAAACTCAGCGCTACGACACAGCAGTTCGTAACTGCAAAAATATCAGGCTGCGCGTTAAAACAGGGGAGTGAAACACACTCATCATTACGTCAGAGCAGTTTACAACTACAAAATGAGGCTGTGCTCAGGTCTCGTGAAGGTTTGAAGGTGTGCGGCTGGACTGGCTGGCGCACACCTTGGTTTGCAAGATCAAATTTTGCTAAAGCAGATAAAGTACGCAAGAAAATGTTTGTTTTTTGTGATGTATAGAAGTCCACATGCCCGTAACCAGGGGGGGCGAAGATCCCCTTAGAAAAATTTTCGCCCCCACAGGAAAAATGTGTTGGACGTATTTTGAAACTATTGCACATAGTTTAAAAAATTTGTCACCCTCTTAGAAAACTCTTCGCCCTCCCTGGTGGCCCAAGCTGGTTACGGGCGTGGAAGTCCAGCAAACGTTTAGTTTTCCCTTTTCCCTGCTGAGACATTATCAAATGCCTGAATGCTTCTATGTTAACAACTGCGGGTTTTGAGCTTGTGCAACAGTTTTATCACGCTATAGAAATTGCTAATGTAGCCAATGGGGTCAGCGCTTGCGCAGATCAGCCACAGCAGACAAAATAAAGGCAATTGTTTCGGATAAAGTGAACTATCGCGGAACACAATCTTAAACATCCGTAGTGCACGAAAGGTCTGCAGAAAGTGGTGAGATGGTTTCTGGACGCAGACGATAACGGAGATTCCCTCCGAAGTCTGATTATTACTTTTGGCCCATTTACAATGTTCCTTGAAATTTGCATGCAAATTCATTCCGTGGTATTTGCATTAAGTCGACAAATTAACAAGCAAAACGTATGCGAAAACAATTAATCCCCTTTACGCAGGTCATAAAGTTTTTGTAAAATATCAAGCTCAAGGAGAGGAGGGTTTAATCCCAAACCCCTCCTTGCGCACGCCATTGCATATAAACTATCAGCGCTCCCAGCTAGGATATCGTAGGAAAATACAATCAACGCTACGACACAGTTCATAAGTGCAAAAATATCAGGCTGGACGTTAAAACAGGGAGTAAAACACACTCATCACTGCGTCCGAGCAATTTACAGCTGCAAAATGAGGCTGCGCTGGTCTTGTCGAATACGAGCAGTCG
>JGI24021J15306_10007144_pt1 | contig 13557 bp, 9 predicted proteins | sample Ectturendosymbi1_FD_15306 | JGI IMG/M metagenome (IMG submission 15306) | reverse complement strand
TTGCGTCAAAGTATGTTAAGTTAATGGTTCCCGCAACGTCTGGTGTATGTTACCATCAAACCTGCGCCAACAGACTCAAAAAATGGCAATTTTGTCGAGACTTTCTGACTCGATGATTTCGATTTCACTGTAGGTTGAAGGTTTTCTGTGGCCATTGTGGAAGCAATTTACACCTGAGTCGAATACACGTAAAACCTCGTTCAGCGTTCACAGCTTCGTGTCTCTAATAGGTTGCAACTTCATCTGGCGATGTAAAATTAATGCTGTGTTTTCCACTTTAGACTTTGGCCGAAGGCAGAGACGGTTGAAGATTGTTGAAACTCCTGAACCCATTAGTATTTTGCTGTTGATTTATAATTGACTGGATTTCATCTGGTTATGCTTGAAACGGCCACGAAATGAAAATTTATTATGAAGCTAAAATATATGACATACTTGAGAAGCTCAAACAACGATGCATTTTGAAAATATCTGTAGTTATTTTCCTTCACTGCAAATGCAAAACTCATTTTTTGCAACCAGATTTTAATTTTATCGAACTAAGTGCATTGCACTGAGTCGTGACTATCGTCATCTGACGTGACCAGGGGTTTTTCAAGGCTTGCTTGCGTTCGAATGTTTCAAGTATTTTTTCTGTGGTCTCCTGGGAACATAAGCATGTACGATCTCACTGCAGTTTCTATTTTACCCAGAAACGTTGCTATTTCAAAATCAGTGCATACGAATTTCAGCCTTCAGCACATTGGAGATCTATTCAACTGGAAAGAAAGCCAGACAAAAAAAACAGGAATTAAATGCAAAAATTTACGTTAATTCCTCAACACAATTCATGGCATAGAAACTGGAAAAATTTTTAGATTTTTCACTAAAGAGTTCACACTCCGCGTAATGAAAGCAGTTTAACAACAGTAAATCGCACATTGCCAAACGTCACTTTTAAATGTGCCTTGTTGGGACAATCGATATGTTTAAAGCAACTTACCAGGAAAAAGAGACGATTACTTCGCCCGACGACAGGGTCACTATTGTGAAGGCTCTTTACTCACATATAGTTATGTGCAATTCCAATATATCATTGCAAAGACACGAAAGCGGACCCCACTCGCTAATCGGCTAGTTTTTCAAAAGCTTGCAGCAAACCTTGAGAAATTAAGCTTGCGGCAAACCTGAATTCTCACCTAAACTATTTCAGTGTGTTCGCCTTTCCAAAGTCAACAACACGTCATTCACCTTCGCATATTTTCAGATTCAAGTTGTTTCAAACGCAGTAACAGCTGCTTACCGAACGCTTGTGTTTTTATTATTTGTCCTTTGCTTACTTCACTCGAAAATCGAACCTCACAGAAAATGATGTTAACAGATACATTTGAAATATGTACGTATCTTGACAGTGCAAATAACTGTTGCTTTGTGCGAACAACATGATGCAGAGGAAAGCAGGTGAGACTGAATGCTCACAGATTCACAAGGTATCAAGGAATGTGAAAGAGGTTGTACTCAATGTAGATGTAACAACTATTTGTGGAGATCTAAAATCAGACATTCCACTTCGTTATAGATTTATAAGTTTTGATTTAGTTAGTGTTAGGCGTATTTTCTGGCTATTGTTGTGAAAATGCAGCGTACAAAGAGAAAATACAAAGTTTTTTAAATTTGTTGCTTCTGCATAAACTTGGTTAGTAGCAAGATAAAGGAAATTTATCCACTTGAGCTTTAAAGGCCATTGTAGAAACCTCATGCTTTTCGCAGAGCAAAGAGTCAAACACTTTCATTTCCGGCTGCAGAACAACTAAAAAAAACTTTTCAAACATTGTTTATGACTTGATGAGCGAAATAAACACCTATTCCAAAACAAGCGCTACTGTAATATCGATAACGAGAAGAATTATTGATAATTGCCTGAACTTTAAAATTTTGAATGGCAAGTGAACCAACACATACGTCATTTTATGTTTGGTCTGACAGAATTTAGTTAACAGTTTCTGTTTACGAGATAAAAGTATAGTCAGAATTAGATGGAGACAAGAGATAAGAGTCAAAGATATTTATTCATGAGTAACTGCAGTTTTGACGCACACGTATCATTCGTCAATCTAGAAAACGTTTGAAGAAGAGGCTTTCCTCTTTCAAAATAATACTCAAAACGGCAATCCTTTTTATAAGGCACAAATAAGAAAGGAAAAGGTTATTGATTGTAAGTAGACATCTTTAGCAGTTGTTATCACATCATCCTGTGTTGGTTGGCCAGCATTGCGTCATGTAAATGTCAGGAATTTATTTCTTTCAACATCGGCTAATAATCCAGTAAAAATTTTGAACAAATTGTAATTGGTGTGCGCTGAAGCTGCCTAACAATTTTTTCAGAATTCAAGATTTTTTCGGACGAGTCGCGGGTGTATCGTAACTTTTATTCTACTTCTCTCTTCTTTTCCAACTGGTAAGTTTTGACTGCCTTACTTTTTACAAAGCTGATTACAGTGCGCTTTTCAGAGCCATTCTTTTGGATGATCTGACATAATTTCTAGACCCTAAAAGATAATATAAATTAACAAAAAGTAGAAAAACTTTGATTAGCATTGTGTAGACTTGGTTGTTCATCATTCTCTTCATAGACAAAAATTGCTTATGACGTTGATACTGCAAGCAGATTTACTTGAAGTGCTCCATGTTTCATTTCGATCTTAGATCATGGCCATAATCTGCAGGCAGTACCGAAGATAGAACTCGCGTAGGGCATAAAACAATTTTGGCGTGCCCATGTTCTAACCTGTGATTGTATGGGAGTAAATGTACTATAATGAAGAGAGTACTTGCCGGATTCGACGCCAGAGACTTTGTGGTCCTCTTAGCCCCTCTCGTTACACCTCTGATATGCAGGTGGAAATCAAGCTATCACTACAGTTATTGAAGTCTTTCAAAAAACGCTGAGAACCATTAGCACTGTACGAATTCACCTAAAATTGTTGGTGGGGCACAGAAAAATTACGTATTCAATTTTCTTTTCATACAAGTTTCATTTCGAGGATGTGCCTGTTTTTGAAGCGCACAATTTCATTCGCAGAGTATGTTTGAGTGTCCACTTATCATTTACTGACTAACCTTATTCCTTAGGAATTGCACAGTCAATAAATGCTGACATTATCTTCGTCCTCGACGACAGTGGAAGTGTCGGTTCATCAAACTATGAGGCAGCTTTGAATTGGATTGATTCTCTAATCGGAGTATACAGGTGTGTTTTCGTTTGACGCGAGAAAACTAGTTTTGTTTTAGTTGTACCTGACCGAATAACATACGAATGAATTTTAGTGCTGCATTTATTTGGAGCAATCGTTGTAGAAAGGGCGGATGTCGTAAGTTTCTACTTCATTTATTCCTCTTCTGCTATTGAACCCACCTGGTGGCTTCATCACAATGCATTCTTAGGCTCCATTGCTTGGCAATTTCGTTTATCTGTTGTTTGAGCTGGTAGCGTTGTCATGGTTGCTAGCAATTTGTGTATTATTCGTTTGTACGTTCATTTCCAGGGAATTGAATAAAGCTCGCTTTGAGTAAGAACAGTGTTTTTGACGGTACAAGCAGAGCCGAAGTCGATAGGATTCGGAAACTTTATTAATTGCCGAACCTTAGCGGCTTCCAGTTTATGGTTTTATCACAATGACTTCGCGTCCCAAACATCTTTTTGTGTATTGAGTTTTGTACTGTCTGTTTTGACATAACACGAAGTTTTTAAATGCAGTAAGCATATGCATTGCATTTAGTCGCTTACAATTCCCTCAATTCCTTTCAATATGCTCACTCAAGCCTAGTGCCGTTGGCACACTTCAGTGAAAGACTTGTGTTTTTATTATTCCAATATACTTAATTGTGTTAATGAAGATAGCATTGCTGTAAATATATTAATCATCAACAACAATCAATACATCTGGCAGTAAGCTTTAAAAAACAGATAAATCACTTCTTTATTTCATTGCCTTTAATGCAGTTTTAAAATAAAATCGCAAAACCTAATGTGTCACCACATCGAATGAAGAGGATGTCAAGCTTTCCTGCGCTAATGAAGTTCGCGTCAGGCAAAATTTCAATATTTGTTGCTAAATATGAGGTTACGATTGACGTCAGAGCACTGTTGTTCGTGGCCATACTAGTGCGGATACCCAGTGATTCTAGAGACCCCACAATAAAATGAAATTCTCTGGGGATTACACAGAACGGTACACTGCTTGTGAAAGCTAGCTGGATTTGCAGACTTGCATTGGTGTCTGCTGAGTGTGACCAGAGTCTAAAATAGATAGCTTCAAACGTTACACTTAATCCATAGATGTTTCGCATGACTAAGCACATACAAGCGTCTATTCACGGCTTAAGATACGCATAGTTTTTGTTCAGTATTAACTAGGAAACCACAAGGCGAATCAAACATGTAAAAAAAAGTCTATGTAAGTACAGGAATAATTTCGATGCAATTTCGGTTCACTGTTCAATCACTGACGGTCTCATAAATACTAAGCCTACGTCACGCGTACCAGAGGTTGCCCACCCCTTATCTAAGGATCAGTCGTTTGTTGCTAGGAACTTATGTCATCAATTTCAGAAACGAAAAATTGAAGAAATACTGTAATTTGTTTTGTTACAATGAAATTAAAAATTATTCGCTCATTACTTCCAGACTCCTTGATGCTAAACATAAATCATGTACCATGGTAGCTTTGGTATAATGTATTCCATCATTGTCTCACTGGAAGTTTCTCAAGAGGGAGATCTTGAAATGCCTCACGATTCAACGCAAGTTCTGATGGTTCTAGAGGCTCCACAATGTGGTGCACACAAGCCATGAAAGTCGGAGATGTAATACGGTGACGTTGTCCTTGGTCAGTATCTGCGTTGTTCTCCGGTGGATGGAGTCAATAGGACTTGTCTAAACCAGGGTTTTGTAAACGGGGCTATCGGCCAGCCTTGGGGGCCAAGAAAGTGGTTATCTAGGGGCCACGAGCAGAGGCCTTCGCGAGGTAGCTTTGGCGTGGTATTGCATAACCCACAATATCTTAAAAATTCGCCAGTTAAAACTTAGATGGCTTCTAAATGTTTGAGAACCCCTGGTCTAGATAAACTTTCTTGGGGCTTTCTGTTCACGTGACAAATCACAAGCAATATGTTATTAGTTATGCAACCAAGTTTTTTTAGTCTAATTTTTACTTTTATAATCCACAAATTATGACTTTACTTTGACATCAATTTTCTGCGTTTGCAAGTGAAATACGAAATGCAAAGAATATTAAAAATCTTTGTTCTATTGAAATGAAACAAAAATCAAGTGTATAAAAGACCAAATGAAACTTGAGATAACACATCGTTGACGAAAATAAATCCAAAAACGCAAGAGAAATATCCAGTGTCAATAAATATCCTGACGTCACTGAGAATATTCTGCATTATTATACTTCAGCATCAAGTACTGCTTCATATTATTGCCTTTAAAGTTTCTATATGTTCGGTATTGTGCATTTATCAAACCAAGTGCTGTAGGATCACGTTTCTTGCCTTACCACGCCTAGCCAACAAAATATTCAATCGCCCGGTAGTGGACAAAACAATATTAACAAATCACAAGTCGCAACACACCTTTTTTATGTCGGAATTGCAACTAATTTTGAAAAGCATATCAGTATCTTTTATAAAATATCGATAAAGAGAAAAACCCTTCTGCGAGAAAATTTTGATTTTTTGACTTAACGAGAAATTTTGACCGTTTAAGTTGATTTGCTCATGGTATCTGTGTAAAATTTGGTTCCTGGCGTTTCATAAACTCTAAAAAACGTATAAAATATTTGACTTTTGGTTGCCCTACTTATTAGAGAAGACGTGTTTCAAAATTCAGGGCTTTACAAATTTCACACCTGTGCATTTTGGCGCGGAGCTTTTTTGCCCTGAACTGATTGTGAAAACCCCAAATTCTCTGCTGAAACCGGAGCAAGTACTTTTCGTTCCTTAGCAAAGTACATGATCATAGGTAAGTATCGGACAAAAGATCGATTTAGAGATGTTAAGCTAAACGGTGTTTAAAAAGTTCACTTTGAAAACCACAGCCCGATGAAGCCGACATTTCCAGTTTGTGTGTTCCACCTCAGTGTACTTGAATTTCTCGACTTGCTGCAGCGTACTGCTACTACCCTCCAGCGCACACTACTCGCTTGTATTTCTCGAGAGACGCAATACCTCGTGTTTTGAGTGCTAATTTTCCTTCCAGCCTGATCTCACTATTTGCACACGGGATCAGGTCTTCAAGCTTTTCTGGTCAGACTTCATCACAAACTACAGCAGTCTTATCTAGTAGCTCGCAATGTCTTGACATCTGCGGAGACTTCGGTCACAGTGATGGATTTTTCTCCTCAAGACACATCGCGCGTTTGTCTGTTTCAAAGAGCCTACTCCAAAACGTATTTATCAGTCAAGGAAATTTTATCTGCCAAGGATGTCCTATTTTCATAGCAGGACGTCGGTTTGTGCTTTCAATGAGTCTATGGCATTATTACATTTTTTGCCGCAGAGACGTGAGTCGTTGCCAAAATTATTTCGTTGCTTGCCAGTAATTACAGATGACTTTAACTTATGTCGGGAATTCTCTCATGATCGTTCTTTGGACTTTTCTGCCACCTGAATTGCAGACTAGTGTTTTTCCGCCTACAGCAAATTCAAACAAAATTTGGCAATATTGCAATCGCTCCTTTGCATTTGAAAGCCAAAGTCTATGTGCGTCTTGCGGTTTTTTGCTCCCTTATGCGCTTCCCTCATGAAAGAAGCAGCAAGCCTCAAAATATAAGACTTTATGGGAACTTTAGAGTTGATTCACGGTTAAAGCAACAGGAATAGGCTGGAAGCACTTCATTACACCTGTTGTCTAAATTTATTCATGATCCACAATGCACAGACAGCAAAATATCGAAACATGTCTTGCGCTTCTGGGACTTCACATCAAAAAGAATATCTCCTTTAGAAAAATCAAGACAAACATATATCAAGCTCATTCGCATCAAAATTTTTCAAAACTTAAATCTGGAACACAAAACCATAGTATTTTTTCTTGAACCTGCATATTACGATTCGTGCATTAATGCAATCAATTAATCCAACTCGATTTCAACTCTGCTTTACGTCGCTAAACGCAGAATGAAAATTATTTCCAAACGCCTTTTACAAGAAATCCAATGATTTGGTTGTTGAGTTGTAAACATTAAAAAGTTTTTGAAAACTGTTATTGGCCATTCCGAAACATGAAGTTTCAAACATTTTCTACGTTTTACACAAGTTGCGTGTCATTCGAGAAAACCGATGCAAAGGAATTTACGAAAAATTTATTGGATGATTTGATTTGAAAGTGACGAAACATCAAAACGTGAATTCCGATTCATCTTTTTGTTGTGTTTATTTACATTGTCGAAATACGTTACTGACGCTTACATTATAGCTCGGAAATCGACGACGGAATTATACACGTTGGGCTCATCAGATTTTCAGCAAGCGCAATTATTTCAATTCAACTGCAGCAGCAAAGTTTCACAAGGCTGTCAGGTACGTCGCCACCACAAAACACCCAGTATTTGCATCTTATAAATTGCGTTTTTTTAAATGAAAGTGCCGTAAAAATGTACTTTCCAAGTGATTGTTGAATGTTTTGCAGTACGTGACAGCTTCATGCAATGTTGATTGGAAAACATTGTGGGTAGCAATTACTTCTTGTGTTTGACAGCAGATTTACGATAAAGTATGTAACAGTCCACCAAGGCTGTTACTTTTGGTCTGCCTGTTGACTACCGAAGTCTTACTCAGTCATCCTCCTACCCAAAGATGAGTTGCAGTGTTTGAAATTTTCATTACGTTTTTCATGTAACACATCAAGTTAACTACATAGTACAAACGTATCATTTTTGCAGAAAAGCATTTTCACAAAATTTGCCTGTGTTTTAATGCCATCCTTAACATTTCGTCTCTTACGTCTTCTTTTAACGAAAGTAGCAACCATTGGAAAGTTCTAATGCTAGATGCATATACCTCATTAGCAGTTTAAATTCTTTTCTTCCGAATGTTTTGGTTTCTGTAAGTTTTGTTGTTCGTTTGTGTAGTGTTACTTCGCTCATTCACTACCTATTTCAACCATCGCATTGCTTATGATTATGCTGCACAAACGAGTCACAACATTGCTTCAATCTATAACCCATTGCAATGTGAAAAGGCATGCCCACTGCCTCAGGTTTTAATCCAATAAGCAAATACTCACACTTGCTTCATTTCAACATCAATTGATGACCGTGTGGATACTACTTTCAAAGCAAAACATATTCACAGACGACAAACTACTAACCTATTCTGTTCTTTTGCGGAGCATACAGCCTCGAACATTTTCCCTGTTTTAACAAAACCAAACAAGAAAGTACACTTTACGACTGTTTTAACCAAACGCGCGAATCATTTTACAGTAAGTAATCATCCGACTTACCCGGTTGTGAACAAAACTTGTCCGACACCACCTCTCACCACCACCTCGTGAACAAAACAAAACACCACCTCGTCAACAAAACAAAACACCACCACCTCGTGAACAAAACTTGTCTGACACCACCTCGCAACGTTGAAACATCTTTTCAAAAACTGTATGCAATGTCACAGGTCTTGGATCGATAAAAAAACTTATGAGACATATCGCCAATGCACTATGCATCATTCTGTGAAAACACAAACCACCCATAGCTGTTGCAGCAAGCATTCACTTATGCTTTGCAAGTGGTAACAACCGACTCGCGACATAAAAATTAGTTGAAAGTTTTCTATTGTTCAAAATAAACGAACCACGAAATTTTCGTGGTGTTGCTTTTATACAATAGTTTGAAAGATTTCAGAGTTCAAATGCTACAAGAGCGATACTTCGATCCAAACTAGCCACACCATTGCTTCAACCTGTCACTGACCGCGTGGTGGAAATGCATACCGGGTTTTAATCCGACAAGCAAATATTCACGTCCGCTTCACTTGAACACTTTTTGATGACCGTGCAAACCCTACTATCACAGCAAACATATCCACAGTTGACAACTTGCTAACTCATTCTGCTCTTCTGCATACCATACCCCCTGACCGCTTATCCTGTTTTAACAAAACCAACCATAAACAAGTACTACAGCAGGTGCGCTTTCTCCAATGAATATCGTTGCAAGATGAGCTGAGGCCAATAACAACGTGCTCTTACAAGAAAAAGACGAATCGTCCTTTTACGGCCTGATGCTGCTTACTTTGCAGTTCGAGTTGATCAGAAACGTACTGGAATTTCTCTTTCAAAATCTTAAAAGCAGCATGGGCCATTGTTTCAAGATATGCATTTTGTGGTGAACTAAGCGCTGTGGGCTGGCGTTTTTAAAATATTTCAGTTGTTCAAAGTTGGGCACGCGTGGATCGTTCTCGAAAGGTCACAGTGAGCATTCGACTCTGTTTTGCTAGTTGACAGTATCATCAACCACCCTCGATGATAAGTTTTGTGGAAATATTTATCTGTGCAACGTTTTTTCTCCTATGCTCTGAGCAGGGTTTAAAAACTATAGAGTCAACCTTGAAAATAATGTAATTAATCACCTCCTTCCTCCTCGTGGTGCATAGACACACAGCTTTAGAAAAAAACTCAAGATGATCAAAACGTGATAAACAAATTATCGTACATAAATTTAACTATGTGGTAAGATAAAATGGTAATTGCTGTTTTCCTAAACCATCGTCTATTTGTGGGTTTTTGCCTGTTACAAAAGTGGAAATACACTTTACAAAAGTAATACTCTGCTACTGTGCCAAAAATAAGAAATATCTTGGTGCATACTAACACAACATTGCATATATCTATCAGTGACACGTGGCCATATTTACCGCAGGGCCGTGATAAAATATCTTCATGGGTGGATGTTCCAAGTTTTTATTTTTCATATTCAATCATCTCCGGACGTTCGTAGTTACTACTAGAAAAAAATGCACTGTTTTCCTGGTTCAAGTGTTGAAATAGAAACAGCAAGGTTGTTTTATTTTGCGGAAATGTATTGATATAATCGTGTGGCAGCGTTTATTCGATGCTTTTTTTCTCCAAACTATAACTGACCAATCGACATGTTTTACTTTGCAAAACAGTGGACGTGAATGTAAGGTGTAAGAATAGTACATTATCGTGATGTTAAAGCAAGGTTTCTTTCACGAATCTTATGCAACAAGAAGCACAGGTGTTCGGCTAACAACTAAATCAACGAAACAAAAAAACTAACGACTGAATTTTCCAATCTTAAATTTTAGAATACGCTTCCTTCACAGGACCAGCCTGTCACTTAGTGATTGGTTCGTCCTCTTCATTGCTGATATTAAGTCTGGGTTACCAATTTAGGCTTTTGCGTACCAAGACTTACTGCGGGAATAGGAAAACAGGCGTTCGAGCACGTTTGGCTTTGGGTGTTTTAATTTGCCTAAATTTTCTTTCACCGTGGACGCGACAAGAATTGCAATTGCAAATAATGGAATTGTCATTTCAGTACCGTGGAGTGTAAAACAAATCTTGACCAAATATATCGAACAATTTTCCCTGACTTCTTTAATTCTTTTCCGAGTCTAGTGGGCAATTTCTCCCCGCCTGGCACGTCAACGAATAGGATCAGAACGACTTGTGAACATTCTTATCTAAATTGTGTAAAGAAAATTGTAGTGGAACAAAGCTTTGGATTTCGTTTTACTGGTGCCACATAATAGCAAACGATTTGAATATTCCAAAACCAATCACACGTATGTATGAGATCTCACAATTAAATTTTTTATTGCGTATCTTCTGAGAACGATGCACTGATAAATGCTGCGAAATTTGTTAGACGTTGCGTGCTGCAATGTTGGTTGGACCATTTTTGCAAAAAAATGTTGATCAGCAAGGAAATGATGCTTCAGTTCAAGCTTATTTCGAAAATTTATGGATGTTTGCAACTATAAATTTTTCTTCATTTTGTATGTTTTTAACTGTTACTGACGACAGGGGTTCTCCAAATCTTGGAAATATTAAATCGAGGTGATTGATCCGACGAATTTTTATTTACAATTTTACTTCAGAGGTAGTTCGATTAAAATGTATTGATGTCCATTTGCGCTTTGTTTAGAACAAGTCCTAGAAACAACTTACGGATTGGGTGGTTCCACTATGACACCTCTTGGCATTGACACAGCTGTTGAAGAATTTGACAGACGAGGTCGAGCAGGTGTTCCGAATATAATGATAGTGATAACAGATGGCCAATCAAACGGTGGAGGATCTGTAACCATATCATCAAATGCTGCAAGGTATATTATTAAAATATTAATTAAACTCTCTCACAAAGATATTTAACATTTAAACAAAACCTTTATCTTTGTTTCTTTGTCTGTTGCGCCCTTCACTGAAATTAACTGCACTACGCTTCTGGCATAAAATGTACTTTTTGCTGTCAGTTTGTTAAGATGTTGTGATTTATGAGGTTGTGTTACGAAATTGTGATTGTAGTCTTGAGTCGTTTTTTTCTCTGCTGTTACTACAGCCTTTCACTTTTCACCCGTAATTTTTGCTTGCAATTTTTATGACTGAGGATGCGTAATTTTAAGTGAAATCGATTTCCTAATAAACATTTGCTGATAAATTCCTTGCTTACACTCATCGTGGAATGTACATACTTGAATAGAGATATGTGCATGTTTGAATCATTGCAAAAAGACGAAAGCAGATGGCAGTCGACTGATTTCTCGAAAGCATACAGAAACACTAGTGCTTTTAAGTGTTGCTGTCATTTTGTGAAACACGAAATATTATTTTAAATTGTTTCACGCATTTTTGTGATAAAAGTGATGTGGAATGAGCATTTCAATTTTTGAAAGAAAGTTTCTCACTTTTGAAAGCACCTCAAGCCGTTTTCCTAAACAAACGTTTTGCTTTTGATTGTGGGACGTTTTCCATTACAACCTCAAAACATTAAAAATGCAATTGCCTTGCCCAGGGTTTATTAAGGTTTTCAAAAGGGTGTCGTGGCAGAAGTTTAGGATGTCAAACCCATTTTCTCTTCTGTGTCTGATACTTTGACTGATTTTCACAGAAACCCCAGTTTCCGTGCAAATACGCTTAATTATTTAAAAACAGCATTCACTTTTGCCAAAAAACTAAAGACAATTACATGAATAAAAAGTTTCAATGCAGGTTACATACCCACTGAGAAACTCAATTTTGAGCCCGCTTGTCCTTTGGTGAGATTCGCAGGAGCAGCAGCCCCAGGAGGACCCGAAATACCTCACGATCAACATCAATCTCAGATAGTTCCTCTGCCTCCAAACCAAAACGGGGCCAAGCTAGGTCGGAGATGTATTCACGCCACTTGGTCCTTGGACTACCTCTGGGCTGCTTCCCCGTGGGTGTAGACCGCTTCACCGCGGGGATAGCCAGATTCTCTCGATTCGGAGAAGTGGCTGGACATTCCGTGCCTCACGGATTTCAGACCTGTGCTCATTGTCACGAAGTTTCACACAGTGGACTCTTTGCAAATATCCCACCTCTTCCGTCTGCTTTTTTGACAGTATTGTTTCAGTCGTCACCTAAGATTGATGACCACATGTGATGATCGGAACAAAAAACAATTTAAAACTGAAAACATTGCGGTCTTTGAAAGCATCCGCTTCATCACCGCGGAGCAATAAAGCTCAAGCAGAACTGCGTAAGCTTTACTAATCCGTGCATCAATCCCTTTGTTTCGACTTCCGTCACTCGTTAATACCATCTCAAGGTACTTGAACGTCTCCACTTGCTGCAGTGTATTTCTGCTCACTTGCAGAATACACTTGCTTGGTGGTCATGAGAAACACAATACCTCAACTTTTTTAGTGCTGATGTTTGTTCTTGCTTCGTTGCACGCAGCAGAAAACCGATCAAATTGGTGTTGAAGACCCTGTGAGAAGATCCACACATGCAGAACCAATTCGTCCGCAAAAAAGCAAACGGTTCATCTTGTAGATCCCAAAAGTGACACCTGTAGTAGTCACGCTAGCACGAGCAAAGTCGGGCAAAGCAAGCAAAAGGGAAAGACCAAGCAAGCAACACTTATGAGTGACTTTCTTGCACGTGAAAGTAAGAGCTCTTTTTAACCGATTCAACTGGCGCAGAGTTAACGTCAATGACGTCACAAACCGTCCTTCCCGAAGTTCGAGGATCAATCCCACACTGAAGCAGGACTCAACAACCGGGAGTTCTGCTGCACACCCTCGTCGACGCGTCTATGACGGTCCATGCAATTCAGACAAACCAGGGCCAGTGGCAAAACTGACCGGTCATTTCGAAGTTTTTGGGCCCCCTGTCACCATATTGTTAATTTTATCAAGTGATCTTTAATCGACATTGCGGCAAGACAGTGTGTTGTTTTGATGATATTTGCCACTTCAAACTACAAAAACCTTCTTTTTTTGGAAAAGTACAGGAAAACAAGCCATCATTTTTTCAAATTGGAACATCGCAACCAGACATTGTTGAAAAATTCTGAACAT
>JGI24021J15306_10007142_pt1 | contig 13559 bp, 7 predicted proteins | sample Ectturendosymbi1_FD_15306 | JGI IMG/M metagenome (IMG submission 15306) | reverse complement strand
GTTCTTGACCGGCAGACAGGTGCAGATGGTTTGTCCCACTTGCCGTTACTCTGACAGTTTAGATTGGGCAATCCAACCAGGACAGCACCAGACACACATGAGAAGGTACACTTGGAACCAACGCTTGAGCTGCGCGTGCAACGGACGCGAGTATATTTTGTGGCTGGTTGGATCCAACCAGGAGGACATTTGATGTCTGAAGAGAAAATATAAGAAAGGTGACTCTCTGGCATCTGTCGCAGATAACATTTCTGTCACATACTCTATCAAAAGTACGGTTAAATTAAAATACCAAGTTTGTGCTTCTGCTTGGGAAGGTAAGCGAAGGATTAACATATTCAAAAAAGATCAATATGCAGTACACAATTTCCTCAACTCTTATTTTGTCAAAATTCAATCTTTGTTCCCTGGCTTAAAATTGTTTTTTTAAGAATTCGACCTGGACATGGATATGCTGGGACACAACACCAACAAATAATTCTCAGAAGACCACCAAACACTTCACAACGTGATGGACCTGGTGATGAGCAGGTCTTCCCGCAGGGGCCGTCGCACTGGCACTTGTGGTTCGCCGCGCACTGCCTGGAGCTCCGGCAGGTCCGGGGGCAGGTCCGGCCACGCCGCCTCGCAAGCGGCAGGTTGCGCTTCGGGCACCCTGTGCAAGAGATAGTAGAAATAAACTTGAGTTAAAAAGATTGCTCTTTGCGGTGTTTGTGCAACAGTGTACCAGGGGAAAAGCCGTTACTCAAATGACATGGAGAACGGCGTCTCCAACGTAAGGGAAGGTCGGGTTAGTTGACTCATTTTTTACTTTATAGCTTGTAGCACCGATGTTTTTTTCTAGAAAGCTTAATTTTACACAGTGTTGAGTTCAACCATTCACCTCGTCACATGCTTTGGTTCAATGTGATAATATGTTGGCAATTGACATTTCTGGTACTTTAAAAAAATGGTCATGAGTTGAGTCAAGTAGCACAAAGGGAGGATTAGTTGACTCACCCTGTTGGATAGTTGACTCATTTTGAATAAATCATTGTAAAAAAAAGTATTGTACATTAACGGATAAAAGCCAATCGTGACGGACAAATTTAACAACTGATTGTAACTTTTAAAGCAAATAAACGAAGATTTACTCATTTATCCATCCAATTTTCGTAGCACATCCGGTAGAATACAAAGGCGTCCCTGCTAGTATAGATTAATTATTAAATATCAATATATTAAATTGCCTTCTCTCCCAAAGATGTATTCTGTAAGTTCAACATAACCTTAACCATTATAACTGAGAATGATATTCAGCATTCTTTAAAAAATGCGATGTTGCTTTGCTTCATAAGGTAGTTTTACACCACGTCTCACTGAGTCAACTAGGACGACCACCACTAAGTCAACTAACCTTTCGGTGCACTAAATCAAAAAAATCTCAACCAACAATTTTCTGCTGAGAAAAATAAGCCATCAAAATTGTATGAAATGTGGAGTGATGCTTAAGCGACAACCTGCCCGAAATATTATTTCATACATGCACCTATAGGAAGAGATACAACCTTTAAAACTAACTCCAATAAAATTTACTTTATTGGGTCAAAAACATACTCCCTGGCATAACTTTTCAGCCCTTCCGCAACGACACGTCAACTTTACGTGGCTGTTGTTCTGGAATGAAAACAATGAAAAATGGAATATCTTTTGCGCCTTCACGCATGGCTGGTTAGATACTAGCGGCGAGTCAACTAACCCGACCTTCCCCAAGCAGCAATACATCGGCTGTGAAGTGCTTTTTCTGTGAATTTGTCCACACACAAAGCTTAGATTTTCGGCGAGAACATGTTTTGTCGACAAACCTTGCTGGACAAAGACATTACTATAATCAGATCAAGGTTTGGTCGATCTTCTGCTTTTTACAAATCAACTCACTATCTTGTGCTGAACATGTTGGAGGCCTCGGCTTATCCCACCGTCCTGTGCTTTGGCAGTTGAGGTTTGGGAAACCAGAAAGTCTGTAACCGCGGGAACATGAGAAGGAGCATTTCGATCCAACGAACCAGCTGCGGGTACACTTCACGTTCAGACCTCGACCTAAGGTTCGCACAGGACGGGATGGACAGGTGGTGCCTGTGGGAAAGAACAGTGGGAATGACGCTTGACAATTCATCGCTTCGAAGAAGGAAAACTTGGAGGTTTATCAAAATGGGAGAAGAGTATGTTTGTTAGTCAATGGAGATATGTTCCCATGGCAACGCTCATGAATATTTATATCGTCAGAATTAAAATGCTCGCATTGCGATTGATGACGCATCGGTATAAAATCAACAGGTATCGAAATAATCGCACGAGGTTTCTATGGCGCTTGCATAACGCGTTCACACGCACACGGAACGCAGTAGACATTTTAGAGTACATGGCAGCAACAAGGAACACACAGATGCATGCAAGAGCACGAAGGTAGATATGTAACACACAGATGCATGCAAGAGCACGAATGTAGATATGTGGCGGTAGTAGATAAACATGCACAAAGTGGTGCTACCACACTGCTTTGAAGAAACACAAGTATAGATATGTGGGACTAGTGAAGAGCAAACGCATGGGTGGCGCCAATGAGGTTGCTATAACGGAGGGGTGGCCAACTAGTCAGAGACCAAGAGCCACATTGCATGGAACGGAAAATATAATCATGTTGAGAACAAGGCTTCCAAACATGTGTTTGTGAAATGCATTTTCGGTCGATACATGCAGGGAAGGGAAATTCGTTTATTGCTCGTTAGACACATGATTCACAATGCGATTGAAGACTGAAGGCGTTCCACTACTTTGTACATGAGTTTAATGCGACTAGTTTTAGTGAACGCAGCAAAAAGCGAACTGAGTAAGAGATGACAGCGATACCTCATGAAGCTATTTTCATAGTAACAGCTTTAAAAAATCATTGCACTTGGTTAATGCACACCAACAAAAACAGAAGAAAGCCAATAATGTTTCTCGTGCGCGAGTAGCATATTTTTATAGTCGGCTATGGAAATTTCAAACATGGTTTGTTTTTTATTTTTAAAGGAATCTCTGACCAGATTTTTATTGCACCGTAAGTCAACATTTTCGCACGTGAGTTTGAACGTGCTTGTGGTCATGCAAATTGCCGAGTTTTAGCTTTTCTCGTACTCGTATTACATGGATCGACATCTGTGATGAGTTTAAAATAATTGTTAAATGTAGCCGTTTCATCTCCCCCCCCACTAGAAATTCGTAGCAAACCTTCTCACCTGGGGGTGAACACGTCTTCCCACAAGGACCATCACACTGGCACTTCCTTCCACCACTGCACTGGGCATTGCTCGAACAAGGTGATGGACACACACGCCCTCTCCTGCGTGCTACCGCCAAGTTGCGTCGAGGGCAACCTAACAAACAGCAATTTAATAATAGTATCAATAATAACGCCTCAACGTCAAAAACGAAATACAGGCCATCAACACATACGCAATGTCAGTAATCACCTACACAGCAGGAATCATAGACTGGAACAAGAAAGAAACACAGAATCAAGACAGAATGACAAGGAAGACAATGAACATGCACGGAGGACTTCACCAAAGAGCAGACATTCACAGGTTGTACATTCCAAAAAAGAAGGCGGCAGAGAATTGAGAGAAGTTGCAGCAACAGTCAGATTCCAATGTGCAGGATTACAGGTGTACATCAGCAAAACAAAGGAAAAAGATTATCTGGTAGAAGCAGTCTGGAAACATCAAGCAATCAAAGAATACAAAAGTGGAAAGGATATTATGGAATAATGGGAAATAGAAAACACAACAAAATGGACGAGCTAGCAGCTACATGGAAAGTACAAACGGCAAGTACCTGAGATCACATCAATGGAGAACGCCTACAGATGATGCGAGAAAGCACAGGACTCACGATAGAAACAGAAGCACTCATAACACCAGCACAAGATCAATCACTGGACACCAAGTGCCACACAAAAAATGATCCAAAATGCAGGATGTGCAAAGAGAAGGATGAGACAACAGTAGCAGCCCACATAGTGAGTGCGTGCTCCAAGATAGCAGGAAGCTTGTACAAGACAAGACATAACAACGTAGCAGCAGCAATCCACCGCAGCATATGCCAACGCTACGAGATCAGAACGACAGATAACATATGGCTCCACAAGCCCAACCTAGTAGTAGGGAACAGCAAGGTCAAGGTACTGTGGGACTTCGAGATCAGGACGGACAGACAGATATAAGCTCGCAGACCAGACTTATTAGTAATAGACAAGCAGACGAAAGAAGGGCTCATAATAGATGTAGCAATACCGAACAACACACACATAGTAGAGAAGGAAAGGGAGAAGATAGAAAAGTACCAGGACCTGAGGTTAGAAATACAGAGAATGCGGAACATCAAAGCTAGGGTAGTACCAATAGCAATAGGATCTCTCGGAGCAACCAGTAACAATCTGGAGAAACACATTGAGGAGATCCCTGGCAATAAGATCCCCAGGTGGCAAAGACAGCAATACTTGGCAGTGCACATATCCTACCAAAGGTGCTCGATCTCCAAGAGGCTGGGTAAGACTCCGAGGTCAGAGAAAACACCAACCTCAACACAAGAGTTGAATGAAGAACAAGAGACAAACAGCACTTGTTTGATGATAATAATAACATAAATAATAACATACAATTTTGATAATATTAATAACACCAGTAATAATCAACAGNAGTTGATGAAAAAGCAAACATGGGAGCATGGAACACCTCACAGTTAACGTATTTGCTCTGAAAGAAACAGACTTCTGTAAACTTCTTTGGAAATAAAGATATCGACAAGCTGCTGGTGTCAGGTACTTTATCGGAGCAAAAGAAGATCGACGCGATCACAAACTTGATACGAAAATATTGTATTTAAAAAAAGTATTTGCTTGCGTTTTTTCATTAAAAAAATTGAACATATTTCATGGACATTTTTCAAAAACTTGCAGTTTTAAATACTTGATATGCAAAAAAGCATTTCTGCAACCTGCATTCAGCTAAACTTGTCACCACCTGATGATTTAGTTACAAAGAATAATGTACAAATGCCTGTCAATTCAAGCAAACTATCGTCTATATCAGGACCTGTGGCGTATGCGCCAAATTTGGCGCATTGGATGGTTTGAAGTGGCGCATTGCATGCCTGTAATCGTAATAAAGTGAGATAGTAAGCCTTTCCAATGTTTTCATCAATTTTTTTCCTTAAAAATCCCCCATGTTATGTCGGTAATCACCTTGAAACAAACTTTCAAGATGAGATTAAAACTCTTCATTTCGCAGTTAAAAAATGATGATATCAGCTCGTCTCCGTATTTAAAGGAGCATGCAGACTGAATGATAATGGCAATATGAGAAAATGCACTATAAAGATCAAGTTATTGCGAGACTCATTAGAAAATCGATTTTGTGATTTAGCTAAAGAAGGTTGCATTTTGGTATTTATGAACCCATTTTCACTTAGTAAAACAAAGATAATGAAAATGTCAAGTAACGTATAAATGGAACTTCTTGACTTCATATCAAATTTAATATTGAAAAAGAAATTTGATGCGCTTTCGTCAGTCCCTGTTACTTGCGACGTGATTAATTTCTGGCGATCCTTACCATGTAAAAAGTTCCCAGAATAAGAAAATTCGCTCGAAGTTGTATGTATGTTGTTTTGAAACGACGTAAAAATTCAAGTAAGCCTTTTCGTCCATGAAATTGATTAAAAGAAAAACGAAGTCCCTCCTGCCTGACTGATTCAAAATTGAAGATTTTCTGCTGCTCTCAGTAACAAATTTAACTTCCAACATTGAAAAACTGGTGAAATGTTTGAAACCTCACTAAAAAGTAAGTAAATTTGAAGTTTATTTGCTGCTTTACCAGATATTCCATTTGTGTTTTACTATATAACCTAGTAAATCACTAATGGTGTGAAGTAAAATTGTTACAAGAAATATCCGACGGTATGGCGCATCTCTACTCGCGTTGGAAAAATTGGCGCATGACGTGCAAAAGGTTGACCACCCCTGGTCAATAACATGGTTGACCACACCTGGTCTATAACATGGTCTCTACAACAGAATTCAAGCATTACGCTGTCTTTTCAAAAAATACTTTTTCATGGCCATTCGTTTCAGCTTGAAAAATATGGATCATGTGCGAAGTAAAGGTAACATCCATGACCACGATTAGCCTCAGACTTCTGCTTTATCTTTTACACATAGGTGCCTGGTGAGTGTCCCTGAAATAAATCCTGAATCTTTTAAAGTTTTGAAATAACTACATTGTCATGGTAACAAGGTCTCAAATGCGTTTGTTTGAAATGTGGAAAAAATTCTGAGACGTTTTTCTACAAGTTGCATATATACGCACTGCGTGTGTACACGGTTCAATACATAATGTTTATTCTGCATTTACGAGGAAGATAAGTAACTACCAGGCTAATCAGAAGTCGTCAGCAACGAAACATGCGACAACCAGTTTATTGTCGGCCGCGCCTGATGTTGCCACTGCACCTTCCACCACATGTTTTTTAACTTCATTTGACCAACACTTAAAACCATTCCGCCACTTTGCTGCAGTAAATTTGTCGAACAATGTCAAACACAATGTATCAATGTCGATTGCAGTCTTTTAATTTGCCAGCTTCAATCTGAACACAATTGTTCAGAAAAAAAACCCAGACAAATTCACGTTTTATGGATGATGCTTTAAAAACAAGGGGCATTAAGTATTTGTATGTTGAGACGCGGTTGTAGTTTGCCCCCCCCTATTAACATTTCGGACTACGAGCCCCCCATGATGCCCCCCTATTGTGGCAGATGGTCCACGCTGAAGAACCCTGAAAGCAACGAAATCTTCTTGTAGTTCTACGCATGCTTACAAACCAAAACAGTAAAATCAATTTTGCTAATGTCCAGCGACGTGTAACTATTGCATCCGAGCAAACCAAGCAGCAAGGCACTTACCTCTAACGGCGACAGGAGGTAGGGTTGTGGGGGCCACTGTGGAGCGCGTAGTAGATTTACTCTGGCAAAACAATAAGTAGTACTGGTGGTAAACAACTGTGTTTTTGTGCACTTAACAGTTGAGGACGAAAGGCAACTGAATACTAAACGCTGCGCAATGGTGGGTGACAGCGTAAACTACAACAGTAAAAACAATTTTATATTGCACATCGACGAGTGAAAAACGTTTTTGCCAATTACAGTCTCTGTAGTGAAAAGTACGACGTTATGCACAAACTTACTATTAAACGTTTGGAATCTAAACCTATTGATTCTTAAATTGAATGAACATGAAAACCTTGCCAGGTATCTACAATCACCCCCGTACCTCATTTTTAACACTGTTGCAATAATCAGTAGAACAGCACGTCACTCGACAAGATTTGATGTCATTGGACTGTTGTGTTCTTCTTATAGTTTCACAAGCAAGGTCATTACAAACGCTGCTCGATGAGCATTGAGCAATATTCATGTACACTGAAAAATAAGCCATTAAAAAATTATGCGATGACTATACAACTTCCAACACTACTGTAACGTCTTCATTACCTACTTAAAATATTTACTTTGCGAACTGCAAAAAAACGCGAATAAATTCAAAAGCATGCTTCTGCATAACACTCGTTACAAGATGGAAGCACAGCTTGCATCATCAATTTTGGCAAACTGTAGGTGTGCTGAAACACCAGTCAGCCAAGCAAATGGTTTTATTAAGCTGTCGTCCAACTGCAATGTTACCTTCCTGGCCAGTTAATTGTGCAGTGACGGTGGTGAGTTGGCAAACATCCTGTTCTGAGGAACACGATGATGGTAAGAAAGAAGCATCGAGTGTGACTGATGCAAGATGAGTTGACATCCCAGAAAAACAAGTCAAACCCGCTTCTGCGAATAGAAATAAAAGCATTGTCGTTTATCACAGGTCGGGGGCAGCAGGAAACTAATGTTTCTATCCCATTCAACGATAGTAAATTTTGGTTATATTCAAAGCTAAAGCAATATGTGTACAACAACAGAGAATATTATAGCTTAAACCACTAAAGTTATGAAATTATGCGGTTTAGGTAACAACACACCGGAACAACACAGCATGCGGCTTAGATAACAACACACCGGAACAATACATTATGCGGTTTCGGTAACACATCGGAACAACACACTACGCGGGGGGGGTTGTGGTCGGCGCAATCGAAATAAAAATTATCAAAAATTTACGAAAGGGTTCCTCCGTAGCAGATGTGACTTTTGTGTCCGAACGTAAGGATGCTGAACGTCTAAACTATTTTGTCAAACCTACTGCAAAGTCCGGCTCGAACGCAAGAATGAGCTCAAACGACAACAACTGATCGACGCACTATCATACTTGATTTAAAACAGCCCAGTGTGAGTAGTCTGCTAAAGGCTGACAATGAAATCCTGAGCTAGTTGAAGCAGAATGATTTTGTCTGCTGTTCTCCTTGAATCTTGCAGCTGTGTGATGGGACAATGAACAACATAAAGCGAGGTCGTAGTTGCACTTACAGTGATTTTAAAATAATATCCGATATCCATGGCAACCAGCATCTTGGCAAACAGTGGTGGAAAGTTTTCGTATTTCAAGCTTTGTCAGTCACGCAATAAATTCAGCAAATTGTAACTTCTATGGGAGAAATGTTTTTCCCGGACTAAAGTTCTTTATTAGAAGTATATGCTTCGTCTCTTCCTATGAAATGATTTTAGAAACATTATGGGATTGTTTTCAAAACTCTTTTGCAACAGATCACGTATACTTTTCCCTTGTATTGAAAATAATATATTTGTGTTGGATTGACTCTAATGTTGTAAGAAGAGTTATCAACATTTTCTGACACATTCCCAAGTGCGAGGTTACTTCTCTAAACTATCAATGTTTGTTGTCTGTTCTTTTATTTCTTGGTTTAATGCGAAGACATTTGGAGTCAAAAGCATTAATAACATTAAGCGGTTGTTTTATGGTGTCATAGAAAAATATGATGCTAGCATTTCTAATATTTTTTGTTAATTCTGCTGCAGTTGTCTGAGTTAAAGTAAGGTCAATGCCTAATCTTAGTTGACGCAGTTACTTTAGAGCAGTGGTTCTCACCCGGGGGTGACCCCAGGGGTCCCAAAGCATGGGTCCTACGGAAACCTTGCAATATGAAGCTTAGCGTATGTTTTATATGTGTTTTGTTTGGTTGGGTGTGTGTTCCGTGGCGAATCGATGCACTTCAAACAGCACTGTAAACATTGTTCACGATACGAGAACAAATATAAATTTCTCAATCGAAAAAAAACAATGACAAACGAGGGGCCCCTCAGCGTCCTGCGTGCAGTGAAAGTGGTCCGCGACGACAAAAAGGTTGAGAACCACTGCTTTAGAGCACCACTGTATCTTCTATTACGACCTTTGTACAGGTCGGTGCGTTTTAACTGAGCAACCTCCAGTTTACTTTAGCAGCGAGATGTTCTTATCAGGGCTTCATAGGAGTTAAGACAGGAGTGCGCCTGATGGACACACCCACGTCACCAAGTATGTTTGCCCCTCCTCACACGTGTCCATCAAAATGTTTCTTATGCGTCTGGCCGTGCTTCAAGTTTCAGTGCTGATTCATTGTTGGATACTGGGGCGAAATCGTTTTGAATTGAACCAAATGTTTATAGAACATTTCTTGCTTATAAGCATCAAGGAATTGCTTTTTTTAGTTCAGCAGATCTTGGTGTCACATCAAACTTGCAGATTGCTTCCCAGTAGCAAAACAGGTGTTGCAAATATATCTAACAAAGCCTTCTTCACAAATCCTTACCTGACTCACAGTTTTTTCCAGCAAACCCAAAGCGGCATGCACATACGTATTCAGTGCTCGACGAACTTGTGCATGAACCTCCATTCAGACAAGGGTTAAGAGTGCAAGCATCTATGACATAACAGTATGTTCCTGATTCTCAAATGATGCACTTCAATATTTCAGAAATATGCAGGTTTTTATCGAACTTCTATTACGGTTACTGATGTCAGCAAATAAAACACCATCGCAGTTTGAAAACATTAAAAAAACACATGTACGTCTCTAGCCACCAACTTAGAGTATTGTTGGACGGAGATGCTTTGCTGTCCGCGGCGTTACACAAGTCGTCCTGGCAGCAGGTCGCTTTACACGACGATATATCAGTGAAAGTGAGTATCTCCTGCATCGCAGTACAATTAAAACTACTACACTGGGAACTTGGCAGACATGTTGCTTGTATCACTTTCACTGCAATAACAGAAAGCTGTGTTACTGGGTGGCAGGCAGCTTTCGCGCTACATGTATCTGAAACTCACTCTTAATGCCCATGTATATCGCTTGATACCTTATAACAGCACAACTGACAGAGAAGTTGGTGACCGGGAGACCAACAGATGTGGAGTGGATTTTAGAACATGAGTTTGCTTGAGATGTATTGACAACCACGGTCTGACCCGAATACACTATCGTTCCATCACGGCAAAGCAACCCTGGAAAGTTCCAAGAATTTTTACAAATTGCTAGAACGTGGAAATCATTCACGAAAACAACATTTAAGGACAGCATTTGTTGAAAAAGACTGAAAACGAAGTTGAAGTAAGAACCAACAGCAGATCAGGGTAGACTCTTAGCACAAAAGTTAATGATATTTCCTTTACATATCTGCATTAATTCTGAAAAGCATTTAATGAAGGATACAACACATACCTGAAGTGTTATGACAAAAAAATCCAACAAGCCAAACGAACAACCAAAACATCAGACTTAGAAACCTCATCCTCAATGATTTTTACAGACCAGCTGTTTTCTGACCTGTGTTCTCGATAATACCGTCAAGATGCTACGCTACCAACAGACATACGCAATGTAACGAGACTTTCGTGCCTAAGGCGATCCAACACATCGACTCAATCAGCTTAAGTCGTTGAAAAGTGGAAATTATGCTGTGACTAAGCCGTCCATGCGCTGCTTCAGCTAAAATGTCATTCACAGAGTAACTGAGAAATAATCACCGAATCCCGGGAGACAAGATTTAAAGAAACTGTAAGCAAGGAGCAGTGAAAGAGGACGTCACAATCTTTCTCCGCTGCCAAGTATTGTTACATCACAAACGACAAGACAGAAAATTAACAACTGTGCAAAATACAAGTAACTGTTGTACATCATGAACATCATCGACAGAAGTTTGCAGAGTGAACTGGAGAAAATACTCGAAACTCTATGTTCCCTGAATGTGTGTTTTACAAGTGCAAATAGTATGTACGACCATTAATGCAAAGCATCAAAGGTGAGGATTTTCGCTCAAGTTCCATGGCATCGCTGATAAGTGGTCTGCAACATAAACATTAAAATCGGCCCAACTGGCAAACGTTCACAGCCAAAACAAGACGTACACTTCGGTCAGTCATCGACCGCCCTTCATCAGGGCTCAGAACAAGTACTCAGCAGTATCGAAGGAAAACGCAGTAGAACAATCTCAGCAATTTAATCAAGACAGATTTCCCGAAGCACGTCCGGGCCTAAGAAACAAAACCAACCAGAAGACGCAAATGGTTTGTGGAAAAACCGGTCTGGCAGGAAGCCCGAAGTCGTAACCGCGTTGAGTCACAGGTCACTAGGAATAACTACACTTTACAGCAGTGGTTCCCAACCGGGGAGGAATTCCTCCCTAAGTTNAGGGAAGGAATTTCCACTTCATAGTGAAGTTACTAATTCATTGTAAGTGTTGTACTTTTTAAAAGTTGACATTAGCTCTTTCAATGACTTACAATTTACATCACTTTATATTTGTAAGTTATTTAGTGGAATAGCACACGTATATGTTGACAAACGTCAGTGCCATTATTTGACAACAAATAGTTTTCGTCCCACTTTTATTAATCAGGTTGTTGTCATCAATAAAGACCATTGTTCCACTTGCAGTTATTACTAGCCTACAAACCCGAACATAAGCTACACCGTGACAGGTAAGAGGTAGGTGAGAAAGAATATATTGGTAGATAAAATATTCTTGAAGACTCTTTCCTGCTTTCAGCAGTTAGGCTACCGGTGATAGCTGATAATCAAAAAAAAGAAACAGACTTTGTCCAGGGCTACGGAGCCGGAGCGCCGGAGTTGGGCATATTGCCTGGAGCTGGAGCTCAAATTAAAAATCAGGAGCCGGAGCTCAGTTTAAAATTTGGGACTGGAGCCGGAACTATGGCCATTTCAGAGGTAGCTATGGCTCTGGGTCCCTTCCTAGTACTAACGATTTTCCCAAATTGACTTACTTCATCTGAAACAGTGCTCTTAATAGCATACTAAACGCAACTGTTACGAGTTACGACACCAGACTACATCAGTGGATCTGGAACCTATGATGGTTCCTTGGTTCAATCACCTCTAAGGTTGTGACATCGTAGCTAGCAGCCGTGGTGTTACTTGTTGAACAATGGTTCTCAAACACTGTTCTAAGAGCTGCATGCATCTCCCAAACATCCTTTGTGCGGCTTTTAGCAGTCCTTCAGTAAAACTTCTAATATTTTGCGTAAAAGACTTCGTTGGTGCAATAAAAAAAACGTGTCAGTTGACTTGTGTTAAAATTGTTTAGTGTGGCTCTCTAGTAAAATCATAGGTCTAGATTTGGCTTCCTTCAGCGAAATGGTTGAAAACTACTGTTGCAGAAGTACAAAAATACGTCAACTGCCACAACATCTTACTTTCGATAGTCAGTATGTTCAAGATAGGATTCCATGGCAGATTTAAGGGTGAAATGCACGGCACGCCATTGTAAAGCAGGAATTTTTATTAGAAACCATTAGGCTTGCCAGCAAGTCTTACTAGACTACTGGCAAAATTCACGAGGAAACATTACGTTTACAAGCAGTAGCGTAAAATGAAAGTTATAAATAATTGGTAGCGAACTAGCATTGTTTTGCATAGCAGTACATTATCAGGAGGGTACAAAAAAGCAATGTAAACAAATATGTGAAGTTTTCATCTGTGGAAAAAATTCTGTTTTCAGCACGGTAACCAGTCGTATTTTCTCCTAAGCTTTCAGGTTGAATTGTGCTTTACTTTGTGATTCATCACTGCTTATTATTAGAGCGAAAGATAAGAAATCAGAAGTTTTCATCTGTTTTAAAAGTCAGCGGTGAATTTCTGGCAAGAAGTCATAATATTTCTTTGAACAAAGGGCTTTCAAACACACCCTGGCATTTGTGTTAATGCAAAAGCAGGCCCGTAACCAGCTTAGGACACCAGGAGGGGCGAAGAATTTTCCGAGAGGGGCCCAAATTTTTTTAACCATGCCCAATATTTTTAAATTATGATCAATGCATTTTTCCAGGGGGGACAAAAAAATTTTCTAGGGGGGGCTTCGTCCCCCTGCGCTCCCTGGTTACGGGCCTGTGCAAACGTGTGCGTGTTTGAAAGAAAACATGAGAGTGGTAAACGACGATGTGTTTTGCGCTCTTTGCATGGTTTGCCCGGGCAGCGCTGTTAGCTGGAATCGCCAAGACTGCAGCGGGCAAAGCATGCAACGAGTGCAAAGCACT
>JGI24021J15306_10007141_pt1 | contig 13559 bp, 7 predicted proteins | sample Ectturendosymbi1_FD_15306 | JGI IMG/M metagenome (IMG submission 15306) | reverse complement strand
ATAGGTATACGTCAGTGGTTTTTGACCTTTTCCCTACCACCACTCCCTTTAAGTACTTGTCCTTTGTTTCACGCACCCCTGACTTTAAAAAGTAAATTGGACGTACCACTTTTCCGTTCAAAAGCTTTTCATGTTGTAGAGTGCGTAAGGGCTCGCGTCCCCCCGGAAATTTTTGACGCCCCCCTGGGGAAGCATGCCCTGCCCGTTTAAGAACTACTAGTCTAAATGCTTTTCTAATCGTTGACAAAGTAAAAGCCTGCCACTTAAATTACATTGCAAAATGTCATGCATACAATTTGCCATCACAACCACATATGGATAATAATACAGCGAATGATTTTCACGTAGGTTGCCGTTCAATGTGAGAGTTCTCTGCTGCAAACAAGCTGGTTTGATTTTGTCCGTTAACATTTCTGGCATAAAATTATTACGACGATGCTGAAAATATCTGTTGTCTCTGTCTGGTCAAGCATTTTCTGCTTGGCTGCCATTTAGCAAATGCTCATGCCTTTTTTTTACTGGATTGACGTTTAAATCAATACTTTGGTCCAACTGGACAAATCTGCCAACAGCTGAACTATAGAAATTCACTATGGCTCTTGTGGCTTTGTACGGATTGTTAGGGTGTTGCCAAGGGTAAAAGGTGAACACATACCAAAGGAGCTGAATTGAATCGTGTCAATTACGTTACGCCTGCTACAAAAATACAGTACAACTGTGACTCGTTCTTGGTGATCAAATAACAAAGGCTTTCTAGTCGCATTGTGCAATGTTGAATCAGTTGGGATCACAGAGCTGATGTTGAGCATAGAGCTGATGTTGTGTAAATTTCAAGGTGGTCCCTATCAGCTGAAGTGTCAACTTAGTGATTGTAGGAGCGAGAAAATCAATATTTCACCTACGTGACCTGACGTCTTAAAGCTACCAAGCCGAAGCAAGGCACCATAACGTCTTAAAGCTGCCAAGCCGTTCAAATAATTACGGAATATCTCCAAAAGACCATGCAGTCGAATCAATCAACAAATATTTAGGAAATCGATTTCACGAACACTACGCATCATCAGTCCTGAAATCTGCAAGCAATGCTTACGGGTGAAATGTTGAAGCAAAAAAGTAAGGACAAAGAAAGCATGTAAAGTCAAGAATAAAATGAATAAATCAACTGTGTTGAGTCATCGCTGCATGATTTAATCGATGTGGATTTGCTGCTACATAAGTTGCGACAGACAGTTTGTGACATTTGCTTTCTGGGAGCATCATCTGCCCTATGTATTCTTCGTACCGCAGCAAGAGATGTGGGTGCAGTTCAGTTACTAGTAAACTAACTTTTAACGAGCTGAATGTAAAGTTTACGGTTCAGTTACCGGTAACCTTTAATGCCAATGTAGAATATACGAGGAATTTTGATGTATTTGGCTGTTTGGAAAAGCTTCAAACGTATTTTATGGGCAAGCAACAAAACAAGACGCCAAATATCACAAACGTGATGCCGAACATCACAAACGTGAACAAAGAGACGTCAATGGCGTAGCAATGAAGCTGTGAAACCTGCAGCTGAGCTTTGATGAGTGAAGAACTTGGAATAACATGAACTGCAGCCAATTGGTTGCAGCTCAAACATTTATGAGTAACAACGTTAAACATTTGATGATCAACATGCCGTTTTCACTGTAGTAATAAAACTTTTGTGTGAATTGCAGGTTGTGAAGAACTCTCGCCAGGAATGAATCTGTTGTGCAACAACTTTTAGTAGGACTTTGCTGGTATGGAAGCGTGTTTGTCGTTTATCAAAACATTTGCTTGCAGTTCACACCATGCTTTTCACAGATTGCATAAAAACGTTGTTGACGAAGCTACTCAGTAAACTACTAACAATGAACCTCAGACAAACGTAGATGATAGTGGTTTCCTCTTTGGTGTTACACAGGCAGTGGTTTCGGAGTAAAAAAAGAAGGACCGACTTATATAAAGATATGTGTCTTTCTGCTGCCAACACATAGTTGAGAAATTTTTGTTGAGATAAAAGCGATGATACATCTGTGTTTTATGAAACTGTAAACGAAGTTGTTGCCTGCTTAAAACATCTTACGTACTTCGCAAGGGATAACAAATGCGAAAGTCTATCAAAAGCGCAATGCAAAGTTCGGAAACAAATCTTTTCATGATACAGAACAATATGGTTATGTTGTTTTGAGCATTAATTTGTTTGTCACATTTCTCTTGATTCAGAAATTGAAAAAAGGGAAAAGTTGAATTAAGTTTTGAAAAAATATAAAACACGTCTAGAAACTATTTTTTGAGCAACACCTTCTCAAAGCATTTAAAAACGGGTTTACTGTGGAAAATAATTTTCTTAGAAATTTTATGAATTAGCTCACTTGACAAAAAACGTTTTTGGGCTTGGAGTGATGCTGTTGATTTTAGCGAAATGCTGGTCGCAACATTCGTTCTAATTTTTCTTTGTTTTTAGACCACTGTGAAAAATATCGTTTTTTTCGGTCCCATTCAGATTTTGTTGGGCATGGCAATCGACTTAAAGCAGGCAAACCATGATACAGATTAATGATAGCAAGAGATTAACACTGAAAAATTATGTGTTGTGACGCTAACAAAATGTGAAAGAAATCATTCGAATATTTTCACGGCTGGCGCTAAACCTTTTCCTGAAATGTTGTTCGTTCACGGTTTCTGCTATTCGCTCCTTGCACCAGAGTTTAGTAATAATAATATAATGATATTTTATTGCGGACTCGTGGTCCATATCACAGACACAAGTATATTTTGACAAAGCTTTTGTCTCTTCACCGTTTGGTCCAGCACGATCAGTGTATTTAGAAAAATTTTTAGTTTGTCATCTACAGCTCAGCAGTTTGTCAGTTCTTATATCTCCAATTTTATACTCTCAAGCTGTCGATGGCAGCATTTGTATGCCCTGCACCTGTCGATTGCAGCAGCTTTCGAATGCCCTACGCCTGTCGATTGCAGCGGCTTTCGAATGCCCTGCACCTGTCGATTGCAGCAGCTTTCGAATGCCCTGCACCTGTCGATTGCAGCAGCTTTCGAATGCCCTGTACCTGTCGACTGCACCAGCTTTTGAATGCCCTGCACCGCGCTACGCACATCAGTTTTTCAAGTCGGAGTGCTGAAGCGACAGAAAGAAAAAGGATAGGGCGCACAAACTTTGTCTGCCCTTTCTTCGGTTCGATCGACTGTTGCACAACTTAGCAAACGCAAAAAGCAGCACCTTGAACTTTTGTACTGAAAATGACCTCAGCTAATGTTAGCGAAACTGAAGCGCGTTTTTGGGTTGTAATGCCATTTACTTTGTAGAAAAATGCTAATTTGCGTACTTCGTTAATATTTCATGTCATATTCACTAAATTTGAACAGAAATATAAATTTATGAGAGCTGTTGTAACTGTGGAACTGCTTTGTGCAACGCTATGCAAGAAAATCAACAAATGCTATGTTCAGAGTATACCAAAATAATGTTGTTCAGCCACAAGCGAAATGTCATTAGTTTCGGTCAATTTATTTTTCTGCAGCAATAATGGGCATATGACGTAAGTTTGCGGTGTAATCCTTACCTCTGTTTGGCACCAGCTTTAACATAACTGCTTCCGAAATTTAAAGTTCAAAGCTTCACGAACCTTTATTGTAGGTTGTGCACATTGCATAGCAACTGCACTGATGTCTACATGTCTTAAAAATCAATGTTAAGTTTGATTTCGCCTTACAGGTATTTCCAAACAAATATTTACAACTTTTGAATGCCTTGTATTGATGGCTGTCATTCTTACTACGTAGACGACTGCGTACGTTTGGCGGTTAATTTCAAATCTACTGAATTTCTTGTTCATATGCAGGGACATCTTTAGTCAGGCTGCCGAAACACTAACTGACACCCGTTAAAACATTTTTTAACCAAACCAACATAGCCCAAAGAGAAATAAAACTGCAAACCTGCACATTGAAAAATAGAATTGGCTTCATAATTTAAGGCGTTGGTTGCTGACCACGTGGCAAAGGCTTGCCTGTAACAGACAACGAAACATGATGCAAAGATTGTTAAAACTACAAAAGCGATATGCAGCACATACAATTGACTTCACTTCGCTGACCAAACTTCAACGAACAAATGTTGGAAGCACATAAACAAACCTGCATGTCATTTCAGAACGTCCACATCTTCCTTATAACCCACTAGAAAATAATATCATCTATTACGACATTTACGACAAAGCAATGCTTTCAATAAGTTTTTTCCTTGATTACTAAGACTTTAAATGTAGTAAACACATCGCTTCCAGAATTTCATCACGTAACTTCAATGCGAATGTCTTCAATCAACATCTGCTATCTTGCTGTATGTTTCGAGTGCTAACTAAGTTAAACCCACGCAAATCAAGGGGCTTGACAACTAATCCAACTGTCTTAAGATTTTTTGCTCAACTGCCCAAGCGTACACACTTTTCCCTTGCCTAACGCACTGCATATCTTTGCAGAAACATCCTTTGTGGAGAAAGAAAGCGTTTGTAATTATGTTTTATAACTCAATTTCTGTCAACCAACTTCGTTACTACTACAGTACGAAGATTCTTCCTCACTCGCCAATATATTTAAGAAATTAATCCATGAAAGTAAAGATTTACAGCAGAACAAATCGCCTTGCTAAAGTAATGTACAGCACTTGAGATTGCTGAATTGCCGAATTGCAATCTGAGAAAGGTAAAGGCATTTCACCAAATTTTGCTTTCTGAGATATATGAAAAGCGTTCGACAAGGTCTTAATTTCATCTCTTTATTTTACATTAGAAAAATTCGGTATTAGTGCCTAAATCATCTATGTATTTTCTGAATGCTTTTCGTTTCGTACTGATGCTGTTACAAAACTTGCATTTGCCGATGCATGCCGACTGCACTGTTCCTCAAAGCTTGTTTTAGAAAACTTCTCTTTGGTGCATTTCTCTGATATTTGATGAACAATTTTCGTCCTTGCCATGACGTTGAACTGCAGTCGGTGATCATGTTGTAATTCGGGATTTATGAAGTTTTGGGAAAACTGGAATATCATTTTGGCTATCATTATTTCCAGGTCCACTCTGGTGTGGTGACAGCTGAAAGCGATCCAGCTATGGATCAAGCAGTCTCTTTGGAAAGACAGACTGAGTTCTTCAGCCATAGAAACCCTTACAGCTGTACGTACAAACAACGTATTGGCTGTAGGTTTACTTAAAGCTCTCCAAGCGACGTGGAGTTTGGTCTATCCTCTCTGGTAGAGGTTCTGTCACAAACGCATCTCATATTTCTTCAAACAGATCTTTCTCAAAGTTGTTCTTTGTTGACAAAACCGTTTTCTTTTGTTCATTCTGCTCACTACTATTTCAAATAATTTTGTGTTTGCTTTAAACTTGTTCACGAAAATGACTCTTCTCCCTGAACCACAAAAAATATAAAAATTCAACAATTTCTCCAAAAACTATTGTGCACGAAGTTTTGGCGTTCATAAGGATCCAAACTTTTGGAGCAATCTATATAATCAAGTTTTTAAATAATCGCTCTAATTTCAAAATATGTGTCGTGTCCAAACGCGCTTATTTATCATCTTCGTGGCCAGTAACCCAAGGCTTTCCACTTGGTATGTCACAACTTCGTCACAGTCAATTAAATGTAAGCTGCCACTGTTGCTGTCATTGTTCTTCTGTGGTCTTGTTGAGATTTAATTACACGCATTTCTTGAATGCCATTTGTTACCCTCTCTTTCAAACCTCCTTCACAAGGTAGTGAATACGTTTCAATGGTTGATATTTTACAGAAAAAAATTTTTTAAACCTGAAGGCAAAGTTGTCGAGAATTTATTTACAAATGAAAAGCGAATGGTAGGCTCCTACCAAATCACATTTTACGTTCAACTGCTACGTTGTGACGTTATCTCAAATTAACTGAATTCGCCGTTTGTATACCTTCTGGAAACTTCTTTACATTTTTCGAAACTTCAGTTTAACTTTAGAAATCTAATTGAGCCAGATACCATGGCTTCTGAAATTTTGTGTGCCATACTACGCTATAGTTACTTCCAAGAATTTTCGATATGCTTTCAGATTGCTAACTATAGACTTCTTGCAATCTGAAAACATAAAAGTTCTTTAAATACTGTGAGAACCCTTTATGCAATCTTTCGTAAAATGCTAATTCCATCACATATTTGGACTTATGAAATGCTAGTGAGTTCCTATTGTGTCATTAATTGTAACGTTTAGCCACTTTTTTCTTATACATTCCAACAACATGATCACTTAACCAAATCTAACACATTCATGAGTCCTTGTGAATAGAAAATCGATGCACCATTTGCTAATGGCTGCTTTTTGTAAATTGATGCTGATGTGAAAGCAACACAAAGTTTTGGTGCTGATAAATCTGCCAATCGCCTGTCTTTGTTGGTCCCACAAAACATTCCCCACATACAGAACAACGGATTCATCCCAAATGTAAGCAAATCAAGATTACGGATAAGGTTTTGTCGGCAAAGGAAAGGGCATGCAAAACTATTTCAACCCTCAAGGTGTTTGCGTTGAGTTCGTGATCTTCTGGGCGTTTTTGCACGCAACACTGTTGCGGTTTTCGACCCACTTCCTACAAATTGCAAAGTTTTTACAGCTGCAGCAACCTGTGACCGGAATAGTGTTTCCAGTTGGTTGCGCATCCTTAGAATTGTTTTTTTTAAGTAATCCGTTGAAGCGTGAGTGAGCAACTGTGGTCACTGATGCTGAATTAGAGCAATGCAGTTATGCGGTTAGGTTTGAAATTTCTCTTTGGTGAAAAATGTTTCTTTTAGGTTCTGCCTGTTCTTGCGCCTTCCCTTCGCTGAAACGGTTATTTTTGTTATATAATCTCAATACATTTTTCATTTGTTTTCTTGCGACAGCCAGCTCTTCTAACTAAGCAAACTCGGTGTAAGCTGCACTGTAACCGACGTGGGCAACGGCTACGTCCGAAAAAACACCGCTACCATCACCCCCTTTGCTAAAATTGGTAGCGGTCGCTACCGCTACTTTCGCTCTAAGTTAGCTTCAAGACAGTAGTGCAAGATTTTTTCATCCGGGTACATCCTCGTAAAACGCATGTGAAAAAACTGTTCGTGTTTGCTTAAAGCAGTGGTTTTCAACCTTTTTCATGCAGCCACCCATTTTGCAACCAAATTTAACCTAAAGACCGCCTTCCGAAAATTCCAGTCAGGTATATGTGATGCAGTTATGTATGCACAATAGAAAATCACAATAACTAAAAAATAACTTAACGATATCACTATGCTGAACAAAGACTCATTTATTAAATTCATACACATGGCAGCATCAGTGAGAGACACGTGCAGTATACAAATCACTCCACAGCACAACTTATTGAAAACTAGAATAACTCCGAAGTTAGCTACCGCAGTCAGATATCTAATGTACGAACACAGCACATTCTTACGTCATAAAGTTATGCGTACGTTGCCAAAGGCAACGGTATACTGTAATGGTTATAATCACATTTAAAATAATTTTGAATGAAAACGTAGGCTATCATTTCTTCCAGGTGATCATATTATTTTGGCTACAACAAAAGGTATTTCCACATGGGAAATATAAAATGTAGAAGAAATTATGAATGTTTTTTTTGTCAGAAGCTTTCGCGCCTCCTAGAAAAAAGGCAAACGACCCCGTGTTGAAAACCATTGGTTTAAAGGTTTTGCGTGCGAANCATCAATGCATTTTACATGTTTTGTCGTTTCGCGCTACGCTGTTGGCGAATGACTGGCTGCTGAACCAAGATCTAAGCAGCACAAAAACTAACATTTAGGATAACACCTGATGTTTAATGTTTGTTTTTGCATTTTAAAGGGCACTGCAGCTCATTTGCAGCTAACTTGCTGTTAGCAACGATTGCAATAGGTCGCACATCATGCAAACCATTATAAACTTCGTTCATAATTTTGAAAAGCGTTGCTCACCGGATGAATCGTTTTATGAACGTGGTCATGTCTCACGTGTGCGTCTTAACGAAAAGTTTCAAAACAGGTTGAATCAAGATACAGCGCTAAGAGAGATAATACAAAAAACACAATACATAATACGATCAAAAAGTTATTGATTGCGCGCCTTATTTTTTTCCAACAGAAATTCAACTCTTGCTGCACTATTTCAAAAAGAGGTAAGAAAAGATTCGAGAGAAAGAAAAGCTGTCATTGGTAAGACTGAAGTTTGCACTGATTTTGGATTGTAGTATACGATTCCGGGACAGAACGTTACGGTACTGCTCTGCAAAAGATCAGCTGCACTTGCCTATGTCTGAACTATTGCAAACATAGCGCAAATTACAGAGATCAACTGTGGGAAGTTCACCATCATAAAGGCTCAGAGCCAGATGTTTGGTGGAATATTGCTAGGCTGGTACACTATCATTTCGATGACGATGACAGGTTTTCCTTGATTTGCGCTCTATGAGAGTGATACGTTTGTTCCGTAATAAGTCCTTTATAAAGTTGTTGATTTGAGATGATCGGACAGTGCTTCAGCACGCAGGGTTGCCAATTTGGCTTTTTTGAAGCCAGATTTTGAAATTGCGCTTTTTTGAACACCTTTGGCTTTTTTTGGAAACAGAAAAGCTTGGCTCTGGAAAAACACTGTCTGAGCTGCATATTCATCACAAAGCTTTTCTGAAAAGAGTCTATAACCATACAAGATGCACAAAATATTGAAAAGATTGTACTGTTGCCCTAAATATGATCGATTTTATTGGTAAGAAACAAATGTACGACAGTGTAATTACGGGAAAAATAAATGCTTCTAAAGAGTGGAATTGTATTGTATCGATGTTTCTGACGAGTTTTAACGTCTGTTTTGTGTTTGGTTATGCATATTGTATGTGTTGATGCCTTAAAACTGTAAAAGTGCTATCTGGCTTTTCTGGTGAGGTTGGCAACCCCTCAGCACGGACGCTGTAGCAGCCAAGCTTTTGCAGTCATCCTGCCCCTTATAGCTTGCCTCACTGTAAACCTGATTGTGATTGTGCATGTATTGACCTACACCGATAAACGCTGTGTTTGCAAGTCGTGAACAAACGGAAATAAAGGACTTGTAAACGATCTGCGAAGCTGGAAAATGTGCTGATATATTTGCCAAAGCGGTATGAATCAGTCAATCATTCATAAACCCCAGATGTTGCTGAAAACCTTGATTTGGTTCAGGGCTACCGCCCACGCTACCTTTCTGAGTGGTAAAGCAGATGCGAAAATGAATGAACAATTTCATTCAAAAGTGGAAAACACGTGGGTAGGCGTAATCCATGTCTTATTTCCAGATCTTAACCCTAGCTGACTGTAGACGTCAGGCGGATTCTATGCAAAGCTGCCTTTTAATTAAACATTACGCTCTACCCCAGAGCCGGATTTAGATGGCGAGGGGCCTGGGGCCCAGTCGTGGTGGGAGGCCCCACAGAATCTTTAGGTAAGCGATGATCGGTGAAATCACTAGGATTTCCACATGTCATTAATATTTATGACGTTATCTTGTGACGTCACATTTGTTAACTTACCTGTAACAAAACTTTATGATGCAAAATGGTATATGCCAAGGATTGGCGATTTGTGGAATTGTCGCAAAACCAGTCGCTAGAGGCATCGCATCTTCTTTCTTTTAAATATTTTCTTGAAATTTTCTGGAAAAATTTTCTGGGCCATCCAACGTTTTCATCACCTCTACGCCCATGCGACTGGTTGGGTCCTCGCTCAGCAATAAATTTTACGACAGGAACCAAACGTTGCAGGCAGAAGCGATTTTTTTCGCATTGATTGACCTGACTGGCTCGTTCTGTATCAATTCGTCAAGTAGTGATTAATGACATCTGCGATTAAATGTAATCGTGGCATCTATACGTTCCATTGATTGCTCATGGCTCCTCAGCGTGCTTCCAGTCGCAGATTCCTTTTCTAATAAGGAAATGCGCACATTTAGTCGCATCGGCGCACATCAGTCTACAAGCGAAACATTTAGCACACGTTTGTGAAGGAGAAAAACAAAGCCAGCTTCTGTCAAATACTTGGCCATTGTGGTTCTGGCGACGAATAAGACTTGTGATACATTTCCGTGACAAATTTCTGCTTTTTCTGTGTTGTGGAACACCATGTTTTAAAAATGACTTTTCATCACAATGTCAAAAAGAACTTGTTTCATGTTTCAACCAATATTCCAGTACTTTTTCCGGTATATTGGCTGGCCAGAGGGCCAAGAAACCGATATCATTGCCTCCGATGATAGCGTCAGCCATCTCATCTGTCGTGTTTTTCGATTATACATCTTGACGTTCTTCTGCACTGCTGGGTCTATTTTTACTAGGTCTGTTTACATCGTTACGTAGACCTAAGTCCGTAACAACATGTTCTTCGATTTTCTGTCATCTCACAGGTTCCGCAGAAATGTCTCCGCTGGACTTAACTGCCACTGTAAAATAGTAACTTGAATGTTTCTTGACTTGACTTCTTCCTCTCTCACTTTTTCCTCTTTTGCTTTTATACGTTTTTTAGAATCACTTGGATAAGCTCCACACTTGTTAAATGACGATCCCCCCTCTGTCTATGTTTATTTAGTAATAATCGCAATAAGGCTGCCACATTTTCATCCCAAAAAGGAAGGAGAACTTGCGACTGTCACTTAGTTGAGCGTATTATCTACGCTTAACAAGTCAAATAACAAATAGGCCTATTGATATGTTAGCATTAAAGTAAGACGTCCAGTGTAGACGATGTTTCAGTCAAAACACACAAAACAAAATCCTTATTTACTTGTCCTATTCAGCTCATGAATAGTTTGCAGTTTCCTTAAATTTCTTTAAAATGTAAAATAGCCTTTAACAATATTATGAAACTAATTGCATGAAAGGTGTTTTAAATTGCACACCAGCTTTAATAGTGTAGAAACTAATTCAATTGGAAGGATTTCTCTTTCTCATTTTCCGCCTTTCAAAAGTGACGTAACAAAAGATTTGAGCCAGAAGGATTAACATAGCTGAAGAAGGCCCACTGGCTACTGTAGGGTGCCCACTGGCTAACAGCCAGAAAAAAGTTGAAAAATGATGGAAAATCCGGATGTGGAAGATTATTGGCTATGCTAAAACCGAAATCACCGAAAAATAATCCGATAAACGTCCGAAAAACGCAAACAAAAAACTACTGAAAACCAAAAAAATCTAAATATCGAAATATAAGCTAGGCGGGGGCGTTTTTGAAATTTCTGCCCCCGTCCTTACGCCACTGCATGACAGGTATCAGTCATTGCAAGATTCAATTTTTATCAGGTAACTACTTTCCCATTGTTATGAGGATTTTTTTGCTGGTACAGTACGAGGCCTTGGTATGTGTTGTTTTAACTACAAAACCAGCTATTCTTTAATGACACGGGAAAACTGGTTTGCAGCAAAATCTAAGAAACCATATTCAAAAGCAACGCAAACAAACTAAAATTGAACCAAAAAACAGTTACAAAGGAGTCGACGTCCGTAACATATGAAACAAATGTGATCAGTATGTTAAGTGGCAGAATCTTACAGAATTCCCACAGTGATGAAAGAATTGAAATTAGTGGTGAAAAGGTTCGAAATGGCGTTATTATCAATGCCACAAAAATAGTGCTTGTAATGTCAATTAAAGCATGAGGCCGCCCACAAGCCGTAAAGATTCAAGCAAAACATTTTTCTCGATCGAAGTGTAATCAAGATTTCGCTTAATAAAGACCTAATAAAGACGTGGCGATCGAATTAGTCAACTTATAATAGTCAACAACAACATATTTCTTCAGTTACGATAAACAAAGCTAAACGCATAACAGATTCGTTGGTTTCATTTTGGGCTCTTCTTGCTTGTTTGAAATGCTACGATGACCTTCTAAGTTTCTTCTCTTGTCATTACCTAGAGTATTGCTTATTTTTCTTATCCAGTCAGATGCTCGAATTGAAAGCTGTTATATAATTTGCTGCTGCAATCTTGATTTTAGTAATTCTGCTTGCAATTGATGAGAAAAGCACAGCATCACATATTTGCACAACCACAAGATTACCACCATCCCTCATCCTGGGAATACGAGAGCTGCTTCACCGAGGCTATTGCTTGACCAAATGGAAAGACTACTGATGAATATAAAGGCAAACTTGTCTTTCTGCATTAGACTGAGCAAATCACAGTCTTTCTTTTCGGGACTTGTAGGTAAATATCGTAAATAGTTTTATCATATCTGTTACCTGTTTTTTTTCGCTGAGACATTTCGGTCAGTTGACCCGTAATAGTAATACCACTCGCCATACCAGTATTCACGTTCATTAGCCCACCTTTTTGGACATTATGACCTAATTGACTTGATGTTTTTCGGCCATTTCAAAAATATTCGGTCTATGAGGGAGAAAAAGGAGAAAAACAGTCTGTGATGCAGTGTTGCTTTCGTATGAAGGGATATGACGATGTCTTGCTTCCCGATGAGACGCCTAAGCTTTGCAGCTTTTTTGTGTTGCTTGTGAAATTTTTAACAGGAAAAATGCTCAGTTATTTTGACTTATCTTGACTGTGGTCAGGAACATTTTTTTGCGATAAAGCGTTCCGTCACATTTTTGGCCTCACTCCCACACTCATCCTGTTTACCAAACAGTTGCTTTGATACAGTTGGTTAGGCATGGCTGCTTTATTTCGAAGAAAACGCGACCACGATATGACCTGCATCGTTGAAAGAATGCTGAACTGATACATGCTCGGTTGCAGTTAATGAATAGCGGCACATCTCGATGTACCGGATGAAACGTGTATTTTCTGCTACTTCACCGGATTTGTATTCCTCATTTGCTTCAAGCATTTAATCATCAAAAGTTGATGCTTCAAGGTTTGCGAAAACTTTTTTCTGTCCACGGACGTCTCGTGTTTTTCTCTATTTTTTATTTGTGTTATTGGGGTTGCAGCGAACTGAAGAAGGCCTGATTTGTTTGACTTTTGAGGCAATATTTATTGTCAAATTAACATTGCGAATAATCGCTGGTTGGTTTTGGACAAATCACTTGATGTTTGGATTACGCTATCGCCACCCGTTGGTTTGTCAATCAATTTCCAAAAACAAACCTTGCACAAACACTCACCCCTTAATTGCAGAAGCTTCTTCTTCGGTTTTTCTGCCAGTTCTTCTGGTTTTTCTAACGTTTCAGCAGAAAAAAAGATATAAAGCCAGGATTTCCTGCATGACGAGGCACCTGCCACACATGCACGTTTGTCACAACTGGATGCCAAGAAGCAAGTTACGTAAAAATGAGTTTTCAGATTTACTTGAAACATATATTCCTTAACGTCATCTGTATTGACGCATTCGTTTATTAACTCGATCACGGCTTTGAGAGACAACAGCTGAAAATACATAGTAGGACGCTTCTTACAAAAAAATTTGAGGAGAAGCTTTCATGATGTTGTGAACACGATATCCTCTGCGGCGTAATACGGCCTTCATCTACAGCTGAGACAATATACCAACTATTCCAATTTTTCACAA